>Ga0105050_10000126_pt1 | contig 97881 bp, 95 predicted proteins | sample FRY01_FD_78088 | JGI IMG/M metagenome (GOLD analysis project Ga0105050, IMG submission 78088) | Freshwater microbial communities from Lake Fryxell liftoff mats and glacier meltwater in Antarctica - FRY-01 | ecosystem: Environmental > Aquatic > Freshwater > Ice > Glacier meltwater ... | reverse complement strand
GGAGATTTGTTGGGGAGATTTGTTGGGGAATTTTTTGGGATTTGTGTCGGGGCTTGGGATCGTGCTCACTGCGTTAACCTAATAAAGACACCTTGCGAACGCAGAATGCTAAAACTGCCATCATCATGACTAGTACTGAGCCCACACAAGCCACGCTCTTACCTTGGCAAACACCCGCTGACATCATGCCTTGGCCGGTTGAGGCGCCATTTAGAGTGGCGCCAGGGTTGCGACGTTTGGGCGGCGCGGGGCTTGGCCATGACACGCTGATATGGCGACACGATCGGCTACCAGACTATCGGGCTTATAAGGCACAGCGTTTGCACCAAGGTGATGGTCAAGCTGGTGAGGCTGACCCGCGTGTCTTAGCAGCCATCGCCGCCCAAGAAAAGCACCAAACAGGACACTGGATTGGGGCTGATGCCATCGCACTGTCAGCACACCTGCCCGAGGATTTTGTGATTCTTCACGATGAGCCCGAATTGGGATTTGTGGTGCGGTATTTGTCAGTGTGTTTTGCTTCAAATTGGTCGCCTGCTGACAAGCTAGGCCTTGGCTTCGCGGCGGTTCACGCCCCTGTGGCGGACAACCATGCTTTGCTTGCGGCGCGTGCGGGTATTGAAACGATCGCGTTTCGCCAATCGCCCATGTGGCGTCATGTTTGGTTGCTCAGTCCAAGCCCTGATTTGTGGCAAGCGCCCAATGAACGGGCCCCACGCTGGGCCCAAACACTGACCAATGCTGCCCACAGCGATCAATCACTGCTGTCTCACGTCCAGTTTCGGGTTGAACGACAAACCACCTTTCCGTTACCTGCAATAAAGCGCGCGGTGTTTTTTATTCATGTCATGGTCTGTCCGCTCATGGATGTGCTGCGATCGGACACTGGCCGCGCTGGCCTGTTGGCCGATGCCCTTGAATCAATGTCACTGGCGTTTTTGGCGTATCGAGGCATGACAACTTTGCGCGACCCACTGGTGCTCGCTTTGCGCGCATTTGCCAGTTCAGCGGCCAAGCTGTAATCTGAATCAGACACTCTTTAAGGAAACGGCCATGTCACACCAACACCTGATTTCTGTTGCACAACTCCTGTCGTTACAGCAAAGCGACCCTGCCCGTGTGGTGGTGCTCGATAGCAGCCATGACCTGTTTGACGCGCAAGCCGGTGCCTTGGCTTACGCCAAAAATCACCTGCCTGGCGCGCACTTTGTGTCGATGGAAAAAGAGATGGGGGGCACTAAAGAAGGCAATAACGGCCGCCACCCTTTGCCCAAGCGACAGGAAGCATTGGCCGTGTTTCGCCGATTGGGCATCAACGACGATACCCAAGTCGTGATCTACGACAACAGTCAAGGCACTCACGCTTCGAGAGTGTGGTGGACGTTACGCTGGCTGGGTCATCAATCAGTTGCCATCCTTGATGGTGGTGTGCAGGCGTGGCAAGCCCAGGGCCAGCCTTTGACTCAGGTCGTGCCCGCAGCACCCCAAGAGGGCACCTTAACGGACCGTCCGGCCACCGTGCGAGTGGTGAGTTTTGAGGAGGTGTTGGCTAACGTCCACAGCCAAGACCGTTTGGTGGTGGATGCACGTTCAGAAGACCGTTTTCGTGGGGAGAACGAAACGCTTGATCCCGTGGGGGGACACATCCCCGGTGCGGTCAGTCGGTTTTATCGCCACAACCTCAACGAAGACGGGACTTTTAAAACCCCTGAGGCACTCAAGCAAGGCTTTGCCGCTGTGATCGGTGCACGTCGCGCCGAAGAGCTCATCATGCAATGTGGCTCTGGCGTGTCAGCATGTCACAATCTCTTGGCCCTTGAGCTTGCTGGCCTAGGCTCGGCACCCCTCTACGTTGGCTCTTGGAGCGAATGGTGCTCGCGCGACCAAGCACCGATTGCAACCGGCGAAGCGTAAAACGTCGTCACGGCGGGTGAGAATTTCTTTTTTGCGAGTGCCTGATGACACTTGGGTTGAGCCCGCCTGTGCATTACATTGAAGCCAACTTCTATCATCCCGTGTGTGAACATGACCCAAGCTGCTCGCCTCAAAGTTTTGTTAACCAATCCGATCCACCCCGTGCAGCAAGCGCGATTGGCTGAGACGGTTGATGTGGTGGTGGCACCTGACGTGTCACACCAAACCATTGCGCGCCTGATCGCCGATTGTGATGGCATCATGGTGCGTAGTCATTTGGCGGCGGATGTCTTTGAGCACGCCCAAAAAATGAAATATGTGGTTCGCCATGGTGTTGGACTTGACATGATTCCGCTGCAAGCCGCCGCCGACAAAGGCATCGTGGTGGCCAACCTGCCGGGCAGTAACACCCAAGCGGTTGTTGAATATGTATTGGCCGCTATGTTTGCGGTCTCGCGCGGCTTGGTGGCGACTGACAGCACGTTGCGCGCTCAGGGTTGGGCAGTGGCCAAACCCATGTCCAATCACCGTTTGGAAGTCGCCGGCAGTACTTGTGGCATTGTCGGCTGGGGCTCAATTGGCCGACGTTTGGCAGAAATCTTAAACGCCATTGGTGTCAACGTTTTGGGGTTGACCCGACGGCCTGAAACCTTGCCGGCTGGCGTCAAAGCGGTCGACAAATCCACCTTACTCAAAACATCAGACTGGCTGGTGTTGGCCTGCCCCCATACTCCGCAGACCCATCACTTGATTGATGCGGCGGCCTTGGCACAGGTCAGACCCAATGCGTGCTTGATCAACGTCGCTCGAGGCCCCGTGGTTGACACGCCCGCAATCATCGCAGCGCTCAGAGAGCATCGCTTGGCCAATGCCGTCCTCGACGTGCATGAGCCTGCCATACTGAGCGGTGATGAGGCGATTTTTGATGTACCCAATACCTTACTTACCCCGCACTTGGCAGGTATCACGGCCACAAGCCTGACGGCCATGAGCCATTGGGCCGTCGACACCATGTTGGCCTTGATCAAGGGTGAGCGACCCAGTAATGTGGTGAAGAATTAAAAACAATGCATAAGACGAATAACAAAAGACAAACCCCATGAAAATCCAACAAATCAAAGCCTATCCCGTGTCCTTTCCGGTGCCGCCCGAACAGTCGGTTCGGTTGGGCATTGGCCGCAGCGTGAAACGCGATGCCGTGCTCGTGCAGGTGACAACCGATGAGGGCTTGGTGGGTTGGGGTGAGGCCCATCATGGCCGATGTCCTGGCGCGATTGCCAAATTGATTGACACGACTTTGTCTGACTTGGTGTTGGGTCAAGACGCAACCGATACCCAAGGCGTTTGGCAATCGGTTTATAAGATGCAAATTGCCAGTCACGGTTTGGGGGCGGGAGCTGCCATGGCCTTGAGTGGCTTAGACATGGCATTGTGGGACATCCGCTGCCAAATGACCGATTGGCCGCTTTACCGATTGCTCGGTGGTCGCTCTAAACCGATCAAAGCCTATGCCGGCGGTATTGCCTTGGGTTGGCAGCCCACATCCGCCCTCGTTGAGGAAGCGCAAGCCCATGTGGCAAGCGGCTACCGAGCCATCAAACTGCGCGTGGGTGACACGCCAGCGCTCGACATTGAGCGGGTCATCGCCGTCAGAAAAGCCCTTGGCAATGAGATCGATATTCTCACGGACGCCAACACCAACTATTCGTTGGCTGATGCACGGCGCGTCATGCCCGCCTTCGCCGAGTGTGGGGTGGTTTGGTTAGAAGAACCGTTTCCTGCGCACGACCGCCATGCCTATCGCTCTTTGGCCCGTTTGGCACCGGTGACTTTGGCCAGTGGCGAGAATCACTATACCCGCTACGAGTTTGAGACGCTCTTGGAAGACGACTGCGTGGGTTATGTGCAGCCCGATATTTCCAAGACGGGCGGCATCACCGAAACAATGCGCATCGCCGCCATGGCGAGCGCCAAGAAACTGACCTGCAACCCGCACACCTCACTGACAGCACTGAACATGGCGGCCAGCCTGCATGTTTTAGCGGCCATCGATAACCCCGGTTACTTCGAGGGCGACGTCACCACATTGAATCCATTCCGTGATTTGCTCGGTGGCCAATGCCCCTACACCCTTGACGCTGCCGGCTGCGTGAAGCCACCCGAAGGCAGTGGTGTGGGTGTGGGTTTTGGTGTGACAGTGGACTTGGATTTCATCAACGCTCACCCCTTGATTGAAGGACCTTGCTATGTCTGACACGGTTACCCAAGCGCTACAAAACCGCTTGGGCCAAGCCCAAGTGTTGGTGGGCGAGCAGATTGATGCGCGCTATAAAACCGATTGGTCTCGTGCCGTGGTGTGTGAACCCGTGGCGGTTGTCAAACCACGACACACTGAAGACGTGAGTGTGGCGCTTGCGATCTGTCATCAGCATGGCCAACCGGTCACTGTGCAAGGTGGGATGACCGGGCTGGTGGGTGGCAGCCAAGTCAACGATGGCGAGGTGGTCATCAGCCTAGAACGCCTGCAAGGCATTGAAGACATTGATCAAGCTGCCAGCACCATGACGGTCTGGGCAGGTACGCCCTTGCAGGTGGCCCAGCAAGCGGCCGCTGATCAAGGCTTGTACGTGGCCGTCGATCTCGGCGCACGCGGATCCTGCCAAGTGGGTGGCAACATTTCGACCAACGCGGGTGGCAACCGAGTGATTCGCTACGGCATGATGCGTGAACAAGTGTTGGGTTTGGAAGTGGTGATGGCTGATGGCACGATCGTCACAAGCTTAAACAAGATGCTTAAAAACAATGCCGGCTACGATTTGAAGCATTGGTTTATCGGCAGCGAAGGCACGCTAGGCGTGGTGACACGCGCGGTCTTGCGCTTGCACCCGATGCCAGCACAGACCACGTCGGTGCTGTGTGCCTTGCCTGATGATGTGAGCGTTTTGGCTTTTTTGACGCGTGTGCGCCAAGCCGCGCAAGCCTCGCTGTTGGCCTTTGAAGTGATGTGGCCAGACTTTTACGATTTCATGACCACGCGCGTGCCTGGCAACGCCCGGCCGCTGCCGGCACCAGACTCGATGTTGGTGTTAATGGAATGCACCACGGGTGCAGGGGGGCTCTCGGGTGAGGCCTTGGAGTCACTCTTAGAGGCAGGGCTCGAGAGCGGTGAATTAAGCGACGCGGCAGTCGCGCAATCGGGCAAAGAAAGCGATGCGTTTTGGCGGATCAGGGACTCGGTGTCCGAGTTCCCACTCATTTGGTCGCCATACACCAGTTTTGATGTGAGCCTACCGATTCAGACGATTGGGGCATTTGTGACCACGTTAAAGCAGCACTTCAGCGTCGCATTGCCAAGCGCTGAATCCGTTTATTTTGGGCATATTGGTGACAGCAATTTACACATCGCCGTTCACGTGCCAGGCGACCGTGCCACGTTTCCAAAGGCTCAGATCGAGCAGATTGTCTATGACTTGGTGCAGCAGTTTGCAGGCTCGGTTTCTGCCGAACACGGCATTGGTACCCGCAAAAAAGCCTGGCTTGGTCACACACGCAGCGAGGCAGAAATTCAATTGATGCGAACCATCAAATCCGCGCTTGACCCCAAAAATATCCTCAACCGCGGCAAGGTGATCTGAAGCGTGCACGGTAACGGCAACCATGGCCACGATTGCCACGGATGACTGCCGTTACTGACCAGTCAGTGGTTGAATCTGCCACTTTTTATTGAGGTCAAAGAAGCGAATCTCCTTAGCATCCAAGTCAAGCTTGGCCATCTCAATGGATTGGATCGATGGATTGTCATGCGTGCGGATGTAAAACACTTTGTTTTTGAGATCCGAGACAGCGGCGTAATAGGTGATTTCATAGCCACCGCTGCTGCCACCGAAGCCACTGCTTAGCGACACCAAACCCGGTGGGATATCGAAGTTATTCAAAAAATGAAAGGCAGTCGCCACTTGCTCAAGGCTGGTTTTGTTTTTTGGGGCGTTTTGTTTCATCAAGAAGGCTCGCACAAATCGTGATGGCGAAGAAAAGTCACCAGGTAAACCCATCATGCCACCGCCTGAACTCGGTGGTCCGTACTTCGCGTCACCGACCTGCATGGGTTTGGGATCTGAAGTGCTCAGGCCAGCGTAGTTGCCAAGTCCTGTTAGGTGCCACGAGAACTGAGGGGCGTTGGTCAGAATGCTGGTTGGGTTGTCAGAGATCTGCAGCTCGCCACCGATGTATTCAATCACCAAGCTCTTGCCACTGGCGTCGTGCAAGGTCAGGTGCAAGGGCACCACGCCTTTGAAGTCTTTTTGTGGTGAGCGGTTTACTTTGATGGCACGAAACCCTTCGCGCGCTTGATCGACGGTGGCGAAGTTGGTCAAGGCGTAAACCAGCATTTCGTAGGACGCAATGGAATTGGCTGATTCGGTTGGGCTGACTTCTTGGTATTCAGAAATGCCAGGCAAATAAAGCATGCCGCCGGCCAGGCCTTTTTCGTTCATGCCATCCACAATGATGGGCAATCCCAGTGCAGAGGCCCCAAAGGCGGCGTACTTGGTGGTCCACTTCAAGCCGCTACCCGCTACGCCGTCAATGCCCGTGCCTTGCATGGCTTGGTTGCGGGGCACCGCAATGCCTCGGGAGTTGATGTCCATGCCAAATTCAAGGGTGCGACCATACACAAACCCACCGTCAGAGCCTGGCAATAAAAAGCTGGTGCACGCCAAAGAAACCCCTGGGCTTACCATCATCAAGCCGGCTAAAGACGCGCAAACCCACTGTTTAAATTTAGATACCACCATCACCACACTCCTTTGAAGCCCTTGTCCAGCATGAAAGTGTAAGTCATCAGGCCTGATTCACACGCAAGGCTTAAAGGAGCTGAGGAAAGGGGCTTAGGTTTCAAGCATTTCTAGCAACCGGGTTTCGATCCAAGTGACTTCGAGCGCACTGAGTTCAAGCGGCAATTCAGCCAGTCCTAACGCCACGCGTTCGAGCGCATCTTCTTGCGTGATGCCAAGGGTCCACATCTTTTCTTTGACTGTTTCTTGAAGCATTGAGCAAAGGTCTTCGCACAAATCGTGGCGCTCTTCGAGCCACTCACGCGGTGGGGTCGGTCGCACGCGACCCACAGGGGTATAGAGCTTGAGAAATGACACGGGCACCACAATTTGACGTTCGTCGGTCATCTCAAGTCACCGGTGCTGGGTTAAAGAGCGCCAAGCTGTTGTGCAACTGCCATTTTTCAGCCCAAGTGCGGCGCCGACCGCTAGCGACATCAAGCAGCAACTCAAACATGGCCCAGCCCATGGTTTCAATGGTTTGCTTACCATCGGCAATTTCACCGGCGTTAACATCCATCAGGTCGTGCCAGCGCCGCGCCAAGTCACTGCGCGTGGCGACTTTAACCACAGGACAGGCCGCTAAGCCGTAAGGCGTGCCGCGGCCTGTGGTGAAGATGTGTAAGTTCATACCGGCGGCCAATTGCAAGGTGCCGCAAATAAAGTCGCTCGCAGGCGTGGCGGCATACACCAGGCCACGTTGTCCATTGAGCCGCTCGCCTGGTGACAGCACGCCAGAGATCGGGGCGCTACCACTTTTACTGATCGAGCCCATGGCCTTCTCGACGATGTTTGAGAGCCCGCCGCGCTTGTTGCCTGGTGTGGTGTTGGCGCTGCGATCGGCACCCCCTCGGGCCAAATACTGGTCATACCAGTCCATTTCATTAATCAAGGCTTGTGCCACTGCCGGGGTTGCGGCGCGCGCAGTGAGTTGCGCGATGCCGTCTCTGACCTCTGTGACTTCAGAGAACATCACCGTGGCACCGGCTCGCACCAGCAAATCGCTTGCAAAGCCCAACACTGGGTTAGCCGTGATGCCAGAGAAGGCGTCGCTGCCACCGCACTGCATGCCCACCACCAGCTCACTGGCGGGTACGGTTTCGCGTTGGCGAGCGTTCAGTCGCTTCAAATGCTGTTCGGCTTGTCGCAGGATGTGTTCAATCATGGATGCAAACCCAACGTGTTCTTGGTCTTGCAAGCACACCACATCAAGCGAGCCCCAAGGTTGTTCTTCGCCTTTGGGTTGAGCGCCAGCGCCTGTTGTGACGGTCAGGGGGATACTGCCAGGCGGCATCAAGCGTTCGGGTTGTAACTTCTCACAGCCCAAGCTCACCACCATCACTTCTCCCCCAAAATTGGGGTTTTGGCTGATGTGGCGTAAGGTGCGGATGGGTACTTCAGCGCCTGGGGCATCGATGGCCACGCCGCAGCCATAGGTGTGCTCAATAGCCACCACGTCGTCGACGTTGGGGTAGCGCGGCAGCACCGTTTCTTTGATGCGTTTCACCGCAAAATCCACCACCCCGCTGACGCACTGCACGGTCGTGCTGATCGCCAAAATATTGCGAGTGCCCACGCTGCCATCAGCGTTACGAAACCCCTCAAAGGTGTGGCCGACCAAAGGCGTCCAGTCAGGCTTGGGGGCGGTGGCCATGGGCAAATCAGTCAAGCTCGGGGCTTGGGGTAAACGCAGGCGATTCTCATTAACCCAGCTGCCGGCCGGCAAGGCCTCTTTGGCGTAGCCAATCACCACGTTGTAGCGTTTAACCGCATCACCCACAGCCAAGTCCACGAGCGCGACCTTATGGCTTTGCGGTACTCCCTCGCGCAACCTCAGCCCAGGGGCCACTTCAGTGCCTGAAGGCAAGCCCCCATCATTGCCCACAACGGCGACGTTGTCTTGGTCGTGCATGCGAATCAGAACAGGGGTTTTGGTGGGCATCATGGCAGTGGTGCTAGAAGTGGTTCAAAGTGCTACAAGATTAGTACGGCGCGCGCTCAGTGACCAGCGTCAATTAAAAATAACGCCCAGCCACTTTTAAAACGGTATGACGGATGTATTTACCCAATCATTTCAATGCCCCATCGCCCGAGGCGATTGATACCCTAGTCAAGTCCTACCCGTTGGCCAGTCTGTTGACAGGTGCCCCTGAAGAGCCGATGGGGTGCATGGTCAATCCTGTGCCGATGGGTCTGTTTGAGCCTTTGGTTAAAGGCGCCCGTCTTTGGGCACATGTGGCCCGAGCCAATCCACTGTGGCAACATCTCGATGCGCACCCACAAGCGATGGCGATTTTTAACGGCCCGAGCGCCTACATCACGCCCAATTCGTATGTGGCCAAACAAGAGCACCATCGTGTGGTGCCGACTTACAACTACGCCACCGTTCAAGTCACAGGCCGTTTGGTGGTGCATCACGACCCTGTTATCAAGCGCCGAATTGTTACCCAACTGACCGAATACCACGAGCGCCATCAACCACGGCCATGGTCAATCGATGAGGCACCGTCCGATTACATAAAAGCCATGCTCAACGCCATCGTGGGCCTCGAGTTTGAAGTGCAATCGGTCAAAGCCAAATGGAAGGTCAACCAAAACCGTTCGATCGCCGATCAAGAGGGTGTGATTGCCGACTTAAAGCGTCGCACAGACACGCCACACACCGAGCAGTTGGTGGCCATCATGCTAAAAAACACGCAGAAAAAAAACCAGTAACCACACACTGAAACAATCCCTGAAAAAAAACACTGAGGCCCACGCACATGGATATGTCCCACCTCCCACCCGTTTTACAAAAACTTGCGTTGCCGGTGATTGCCTCGCCAATGTTCACGGTGAGTTATCCCGAATTGGTGCTTGCGCAATGTAAGGCCGGTATCGTGGGTTCGTTTCCGGCGCTTAATGCCAGACCGCCTGAGTTGCTCGATCAGTGGTTAAGCGACATGACGCAAGCACTCGTGGCGTATCAAGCAGCCAATCCTGACAAAGTGGTGGGTCCGATAGCGGTCAACCAAATCGTGCACGACTCGAATGTGCGCTTGATGCAGGATGTCGAAACCTGTGTCAGGCATCGAGTGCCGATTATCATTTCTTCTTTGCGTGCGCCGGTTCCTGAGATGATTGAAGCGGTGCACAGTTATGGCGGTATCGTGCTGCACGATGTGATCAACATGCGCCATGCCAACAAGGCTCTAGAGGCTGGTGTCGATGGTTTGATTGTGGTTGCCGCGGGCGCCGGCGGGCACGCCGGGGCGCAATCGCCTTTTGCGCTGGTGGGTGAACTGCGACGCTTCTACCCAGGCCCTGTGATTCTTTCTGGCGCCATCACCACCGGCGCGGCCATACTCTCAGCCCAAGCCATGGGTGCAGATCTGGCCTACATTGGCACACGCTTTATAGCCAGCACCGAGGCCCACGCGGTTCAAACTTACAAAGAAGCCATTGTCCGTGCCAGTGCCGCTGACATCATCTACACCAACCTCTTCACGGGTGTGCATGGCAACTACATTCGTGAAAGCATCGAAAACGCAGGTTTGGATCCAAACGCCTTGCCTGCCGCCGATAAAAACGCGATGAACTTTTCTTCTGGTACTTCCAAGCCCAAGACTTGGAAAGACATCTGGGGTGCTGGCCAAGGGGTGGGTCAAATCCAAGAAATCATGCCTGTGGCTGACATCGTGGCCCGCTTAGGCCAGGAATACTTAGCAGCGCGCGCCCGATTGAGGGTTGGTTGATGGTCGGTTGGTTGATTCAGCCTACTTCAGTTTTTCAATCGACGCCAAGCTGATGCGGGTTTCGCCCGCCACGCGCCGGGTCATGCTGCGCCACGCATGACCATAAGCGACTTCAATGGTGAGGTGCAGCTTGCCGGAATTCGCATCGCGATTTTTTTCTAGGGCGGCGCATATTTTTTCTCGCCACGCGCGGCCCACGAGGCCTGCACCTCTTTGAGGGTTGGGGTTGCCGCCCAAGACCCACGCGTCTTTCAGTAGTGCCTCTGGCTTGTCGTAGGTGAGCGTGAGGGTCTCTTGGTCCATGACCGGATCGGCAAATCCTTGTTGCACCATCAGGTCACCCAAGTCATGCATGTCAACCAGCGGCAATGTTGCGCTCGTCACCCCTGCGCGGATCAGTGCTTGGCGCAGTTCAATACCCGTGGCAGGCCCCCAGCCACTGAATAAAACCAAACCATTGGGTCGAATAATCCGAGCCCACTCTTTGAGCACATCGTGTGGCCGATCATGCCAATGGATGGCCAAGTTAGACCACACCAAATCGAGTGACTCAGGTGGCAATCCGGTGTCTGTTAAGTCTGCGCAGCGCAGCTCGTGCCGTGTTTTTTTGCGCCAGCGAGCCCAGCGTTCTGACCAAGCACCGAGGTGCAAGCATTGGCGCAATCGAGCGAGCACCGCGGCACTGTGATCTAGGCTTGTGATGTGGGCCGTTGGAAACCGTTCGCGTAATAGTGCTGTGCGCAAGCCCGTGCCACAGCCCGCGTCCAAGATCTGTTGGGCCTCAAGCCGAATGAGTTTGAGTCGGTCAAACAGGCGCTGCGCCACCACGCCGTACAAGAACTCCGGATTGGCACGATCAAGACGGCGCTCAAACTGTTGTTGCACGTGGCGGGTATTAATGGCCAATGATTCGGGTTTGGACGCCAATGTCATGGCGGGGCCTCGCGCAGTCCCGTGATCAGGCACACTGGCGCGTTTGTGTTGTGAATCAGGGTCGAGGTTGCCATATGTCTTTTTTTCATCGTGTTCGTGAGTCGTTGTTTGCCACTTGGCACACGCGCTGCCCTTTGTGTTCGTTGGGCGCACGTGCCGGATTACTGTGTGCTGGGTGTGAAAGAGATTGCTACCACTACCGTCAAGCGCGCGCGTTGTGTATCCGCTGCGCCAACGATCTCATCGCCGCACTTCACAATCCCGCACCGCCAACCAATGGCTTGTATTGTAGTGAGATCTGCCTGCGCTGCCAGCAACAACCCCCTGCGCAGACATATGCCGTTTGCGCGATGGACTATGCGTTTCCAGCCGGCTGGCTGATGTCTGACTTCAAAGTGCGTGCACGGCTGTCTTTGGCTCGACCCATGGCGCATGTGATGCTCAAAGCAGCCCAGCGACCGATGCAAATCAAGCGCCCCTGCGCCTGGATACCGGTGCCCGCGAGCGCGCAGCGGCTGCAAACCCTTGGATTCAGTCCACCACAGCAACTGGCTTGGCACATGGGCCGCTTAAGCGGCATTGCCACAAAGCTGCATTGGCTCAGTCGCACTGGCGATACCAGCCCACAGAAACATCGCACAAGAAGCGCACGGCAAAGCGCCTTGGTCGGCGCCATGGTGGCCAGTCCCGAGGTGGCAGGGCGCTGGGTGGGTGTGGTCGACGATGTCATGACCACGGGCAGTACCGTCTCAGAGGCTGCGCGCGCGCTGCTAGCGGCCGGTGCTTTGGGTGTCACGGTCGTGGCCGCCATGCGCACGCCCGCGAAATGTGAAACCAGCGGGTGCAAGTCGCACTAATCTGGCACAATCACGCCCATGTTTGATGTTATCTTGGTTGAACCCGAAATCCCGCCCAACACGGGCAATGTCATTCGCTTGTGCGCCAATGCTGGTGCTCGGCTGCATTTGGTGCGCCCGCTCGGCTTTGAAATCGATGACCGGCGGCTGCGCCGAGCCGGCTTGGATTATCACGAGTGGCAACCCATGCAGGTGCACGACAGTTTAGAGGCTGCCTTAACCGCGATTGGGGCGCCAATCGAACGCTGTTTTGCGCTCACGACCAAAGCCCATCGGCGGGTCAGTGATGTCGCTTTTGCGCCAGGTGATGTGTTGGTGTTTGGTCGGGAAACGGCTGGCTTGTCAGTGCAGCAGCGAGAGCGGTTCGGCCCTGAACAGTGGATTCGTTTACCCATGCGCACTGGGCAACGCAGTTTGAATCTCTCAAACGCGGTGGCTGTGGTATTGTATGAGGCTTGGCGCCAGCAAGGCTACGAGGGTGGCAGCTAGCGGCTGCCAAAGACGCCTTTTAAGGTGTAAAACCAACTATTCGTCGGTGGCTTGACGGGCCATCAGTTTGGCCACGGCTTGGGCTGCGGGCACTTGTTCAAACAAGGTCTCGCAAACCGCCTGTGTGATGGGTAACGCAATACCCAGGCCTTGTGCGCGCTGTAAGACAACTCGCACGCAGCGTGCCCCTTCAGCGGTCAAGCCTTGCACCAAAATCTCGTCTAGGGTTTTACCAGCGCCGATTTGCAGCCCCACTTGCCGGTTGCGCGACAAATCGCTGGTGGCCGTTAACACCAAGTCACCCAAACCGGTTAGACCAGAAAAGGTACTGGTTTGTGCGCCAAGTGCCACCCCAAACCGCGCCATTTCAGACAGACCCCGAGTGATCAATGCTGCGCGCGCATTATTGCCCAAATGCAAGCCGTCAGAGATGCCACAGGCAATGGCCATGATGTTTTTTAAAGCGCCGCCTACTTCAACCCCGACCACGTCGCTGGTGGCGTAGATGCGTATGTGATCGCTGTGAAACACATCAATCACCGTGTGCCTTAAAGCCTCATTGCGGCTTGCCACCGTTAACGCCACAGGCAAACCACGTGCGACTTCGACAGCAAACGACGGCCCTGACAGCACCCCTGCGGGCAGCGCAAAGCCAGCGAGTGCCGCCTGCACCATTTCATGCGGTAGGCGAGCGGTGTCGGCATCGAGTCCTTTGCAAGTCCACACCACCCCAGCAATCAAATCAGGGTTTGGCAGGTGGGTACGGATGGCTTCGCACATGGCAGCCAAACCCGATACCGGCGTGCCCAACACAATAAGGCCTGGCCGTTGGTGCGTATTTGTGAGCTGATTGACATGTGCAAAGGCTGCTGCCAAGTGATGGGTGGCCTTAAGCCCAACGGGTAGCGTGATGTCGGGTAAGTAGTGGCTGTTGCCGTGTGTTTGGGTGATTTCTGCGGCGATTTCAGGCTGACGGGCCCACAACAGCACGTCAGCGTGTACGCAGGCCGCCGCTGCCAAGGCTGTGCCCCAAGCGCCCGCTCCCAGGACCGTAACGGGCGTGGGAGATTGGGGGAAATCAGTCATGGACAGGGCTGCGCCTATGGGTAAACGTTACTGACGTGTGGCGCCAGGCGGCAAGATGATGCCTGAGCTTTCTTCGGCTTTGGCGCTCGGTGCCCCGGCCGGGGCTTGGCCGTTTTCTGCGAGACGCTGTTGGTAAAGCGCCTGGAAGTTCACGTCAGTTAAGTGCAGTGGTGGCAACGATGTGCGTGTGATGGCGTCCGCAATGTTGGCGCGTAAGTAGGGGTAAAGCATGGTGGGGCAAACAATCCCAAGCAATGGATCAAACTGCTCTGTTGGGATGTCAGCGATTTCAAAGATGCCGCCCTGTGTGGCTTCAACCAAGTACAGGACTTTTTCTTCGATTTTGGTGGTCACTGTCACCGTGATAGTGGCTTCAAACATTGTTTCAGCCAATCGTTGACCGCCAATGCCGATATTGACTTCAACATTTGGAGATGCTTGCTCTAAAAAAATGTGTGGTGAGTTCGGCATTTCAAGGGACAAGTCCTTGAGATAGACGCGCTGCATATTGAAAGTGGGCGAGGTTTGCTCTTGTGCCGCCGGGTTTGCTTCAGCCATAAAAATTCCAAAAAAGTTTGAAGGACGCTTCTGTTGAATCGTTAATTACGCACTGCCTTCCAGTAATGGCACCAGACCACCGGCCCGATCTAAAGCAGCAAGGTCATCATAACCGCCCACATGGGTCTGTCCGATGTAGATCTGCGGCACCGTGCGACGCTGGGTCTTTTCCATCATGAGTTCACGTTGCTTGGGATCAGTGTCGATGCGGATTTTTTCAATCTCGGTCACGCCCCGCTGGCCCAATAAGGCCTCAGCCCGGGTGCAGAAGGGGCAAACGGCTGTGCAATACATGACGACTTTATTCATGGTGCTTCCTTTTAAAAAGGGGTTGGCAAATTATTTCTTTTTTGTGGATGTGGGCATGCCCGCTTGTAACCAAGCGTTTAAGCCGCCTTCCAGCACTGAGACTTGGGTCAAACCCGCTTGACGCAACTTTGAGGCCGCGCCGACGGCGATTTGCCCACGGTCACACGTCAAGATAACAGGCTTGTCTTTGGGAAAACTGGCCATTTTGGTGTCAAAATCGCCCAAAGGCACGTTGCGTGCATTGGGGATGTGCCCGAGCTGAAAGCTCGCCATGGGGCGAACGTCGATCACCACCGCGTCTTGGTGGTTGATTAACATCACAGCTTGGGTCGGGTTGACCATGTTGCCAGCACGCATCTTTTGAATGAAGGGCCATAGGAGCATCAGGCCAGAAGAGACCGCGATGCCGATGAGCATTAAGTTGTTGGTTTCTTGAAAAAAATCCACAGTATTTTCGCTTTTGCAGGGAAGTCCAACGCAGGACAATGCGAGGGATTATAAAATGCTTGTTATCTATTCACATAAAGACTTGAAACCATGTACAAACTTGTTCTGATGCGACACGGCGAAAGCCAATGGAATTTAGAGAACCGTTTCACGGGCTGGGCCGACGTTGACCTGACCGAAACCGGCCGTCAACAGGCCAAAGAAGCCGGACTTTTGCTCGCTGAGAAAGGTTATTCGTTTGATTTGGCTTACACCTCGCTACTGAAACGCGCCATTCGAACGCTCTGGATCGCGCTTGACGCCTTGGATCAAATGTACATCCCGGTGCATAACAACTGGCGCTTAAACGAGCGCCACTACGGCAACCTTCAGGGTTTGAATAAGGCGGAAACGGCCGCCAAGTTTGGTGACGAGCAGGTGTTGATCTGGCGCCGAGCCTACGCGATTGCGCCTGAACCTTTGGCGCAGGACGATCCGCGGCACCCTAAGTTTGAAGCCCGTTACGCCAAACTCAAGCCCGAGCAGTTGCCGGCCACCGAATGTCTCAAAGACACGGTCGATCGGGTCCTGCCCTTGTGGAATGAGTCCATTGCGCCAGCCTTGCGCGCTGGCCGACAGGTTTTAATCGCGGCCCATGGCAACAGTTTGCGGGCGTTGATCAAGCACCTAGATAATGTGTCTGAAGAGGATATCGTGAACATGAATATTCCCACGGGACAGCCCTTGGTCTACGAACTCGATGAGTCCTTAAAACCCATCAAGCACTACTACTTGGCAGATCCTGCGGTGATTGAGGCGGCTATGGCGGCCGTGGCCGCCCAAGGCCGAGCCAAGCAGGCTTGATGATTAACGCAATCACCTCACCGCACGTGCTTGGGCACCGATGACCCGCGCGCGCCACGGTTTAGCCCTCTGCCTGCTGATTTTGATGGGTGGTTGGCAGCAGGTGGGCCATGGGCAGTCGGGCCAAGACCCCCAAAACCTCAGTGAGCAAAAAGCACAAGCTGACGAGCAACGCCGCGCGCTGCAAACTCAGATCCAGACGCTAGAAAAGACGCTAGAGGCCCAACAAGCGCGCTTCAAAGCGGCGGGCGACGAGCTCAAAACCACTGAAAAAGCCATCTCGGATGCCCGGCGCACGCTCAAACAGTTGACCGCGCAGCGCGTTGAGCGTGAGGCATCGCTAAAAGCATTAGCCGCTCAAATCAGTACGCAAAAGGTCACTTTGGCCGCCGACCAAAACACGCTCGCCGAACAGTTACGTGCTCAGCACCGCAGCGGCCTATCGCCCTGGAGTGCGGTCTTGTCTGGCGAAGACCCACAGTCATTGGGGCGCGAGCTCGGGTACTTGGCTCACGTCTCGGATGCGCGGGTGGCGTTGCTGGCGCAAATCAATCAACGGCTCGCGGAACTTTCTGCGTTGCAAACAGCCCAAACCAAGGAACAATTAGCGCTCGAGGCAACCGTCAAGGCCTTAGAGGGTGAACAAAAACGGTTGGCTGAGCAGCGCCGTCAACGAAAGGTCCTGCTAGCGAGTCTTGATGGGCAATTGGCGGCCCAGCGCGCAGAACGCGACCGCATGGCAAATGATGAGGCGCAGTTGTCAGCTTTGATAGAAGGGTTAGGCGAGCAAATTGAAAAGTTCAAAACAGATCAATCCCACGCCAACGCCATTCGAGAGGACATTTTTTCGAGCCTGCCGCAAGGTGAAGTATTAAAGCGCGGCATTGCCAAGCCCATTGAAGGGCAAATACGGGCGCGTTATGGCAGTAATCGGCCCGATGGTGGCGCTTGGCGAGGCGTTTTGATTGAGGCCGCCACGGGGACGCCCGTGCGCGCGGTGGCCGCCGGTACCGTGATTTATGCCACTTGGTTACGGGGTTTTGGGAATTTAATCATTGTTGACCATTCAGACGAGTTTGTAACCGTTTATGCACATAACGAGGCCCTACTCAAAGGTGTTGGTGATTCGGTCAGGGCTGGTGACATCATTGCCGAGGCGGGAAATACAGGTGGACAGCTGGATTCGGCCCTATACTTTGAAATAAGGCATAGGGGTGTGCCGATGGACCCACAGTTGTACTTTAACTAACGCGGCGTCTTTTCATGTGATGACGGGGCGGCGCTGACAGGAATAGACATGAGCAGTCGTAAACTACGCACGTTGGGTTTGGTTTGCACGGGTCTGGTGGCCGGTGTGATGTTAAGTGTTGGCATTTCTGCTGTCGCACAGCGGGCGAGCGCCCCACTGCCGCTTGACGAATTAAGACAGTTTTCTAATGTCTTTGCGGCCATTAAAAACAACTATGTTGAAGACGTCACTGACGAAAAGCTGATCAGTGGAGCGATCTCTGGCATGTTGACTGACTTAGATCCGCACTCGGCCTATTTGGATGCCGAGGCTTTCAAAGACATGCGAACCTCGACTCAAGGGCAGTTTGGTGGCTTGGGCATTGAGATTGGCACTGAGGATGGTTTCGTTAAAGTCATCGCGCCAATTGAAGACACCCCAGCTGAGCGCGCCGGTATGCAGTCGGGCGATCTAATTATCAAAGTGGGTGATGTGTCGACCAAGGGCATGGCGTTGACTGAAGCGGTCAAGTTGATGCGCGGGCCCGTTAAAACCCCAATCATGATTACCGTGATGCGGCAAGGCCAGGCGCAACCCATTGAAATTAATCTTGTGCGTGACATCATCAAAGTGCGCAGTGTGCGCAGCAAAATGTTGCCCGACGACATTGGCTTTGTGCGTATCTCTCAGTTTCAAGAGCGCACTGGTGCCGATTTGGTTCGTCACTTAAAAGAGTTGGGTCAAGATGGCCCACCCAAGGCCCTGATTTTAGACATGCGCAACGATCCAGGTGGTCTTTTGACGGGGGCGATTGGTGTTTCAGCCGCTTTCTTACCGGCCGATTCGTTGGTCGTGTCCACAGATGGCCGCGCGCCCGATTCTCGCCATCGCTACTTGGCCAATCCCGTTGACTACGCTCGCGGTGAGTCTGATTACCTCAAAGGGTTACCGAGCTGGGCCAAAACAGTGCCGATGGTGGTTTTGGTGAACGCAGGTTCCGCTTCGGCATCTGAGATTGTGGCGGGTGCCTTGCAGGACTATGGGCGCGCGACGGTGATGGGTAATCAGACGTTTGGCAAAGGATCGGTTCAAGTGATTTTGCCCATCTCTCATGAAACCGCCATCAAGCTTACGACGTCGCGTTACTACACACCGAAGGGACGTTCAATTCAGGCCAAAGGCATTGAGCCTGACGTCATGGTGACGGACACGGCTGTTGGTAACTTGTTTACCGTGGTTCGTGAAGCCGATCTGCAAAAGCACTTGGTCAACGGGCAAGGCGCTGACGAGCAGGCCAGTAAAATCGACGAGGCCGTCGCTAAGCCAGACGCTGACAAGGTCGATGCTCCCATTCCGAAGCCTTTCCGCTTCGGCGATGCAGACGACTTTCAGTTGCAGCAAGCCGTTAACTTTTTGCAGGACAAGCCCGTTGACTCAGGGCCGGCGAAAGGGACAGTGTCTGCCAGCCGTCAGTGATATCAACCCATGCGTGATGAGCAATTACTGCGCTATGCGCGGCATATTCTTCTAGACGACATCGGCATTGAGGGCCAAGAAGCGCTTCTCAATGCCCGCGTTTTGGTCGTCGGTGCCGGAGGATTGGGTTCGCCGGTCTGTTTGTATTTGGCTTCAGCCGGGGTAGGTCAGTTGGTGGTGGCTGATGACGACACCGTTGAGCTGAGCAACCTACAGCGCCAAATCATGCACACCAATGATCGGTTGGGTCAGACGAAGGTCGAATCAGCGCGCCAAGCGGTCGCGCAAATCAACCCCGATACGGTCTTTGTGCCGCTTGCTTGCCGGCTTGACTTGGATACTTTGCGCGAGCAAGTGGCGCAAGTGGATCTGGTGCTCGATTGCTGCGATAACTTTGAAACACGCCACGCGGTCAATCAGGTCTGTGTTGAGCTGAGCGTACCGTTGGTGTCGGGTGCTGCCGTGCGTTTTGAAGGTCAAGTCTGTGTTTTTGACACGCGCCAAGCCACCAGCCCTTGCTATCACTGTTTGTTTCCGCAAGGCCAAGAGGTGACGCCGACCAACTGCGCCACCATGGGTGTGTTTGCACCCCTGGTGGGCATTGTGGGCAGCCTTCAAGCGGCCGAAGCCATCAAAGTGCTGTCAGGTATTGGTAAAACGCTGGTGGGCCGTCTGGTGATGTTTGAAGGGCGCAGCACCCGGTGGCACGAAGTGAGAGTCCCCAGAGACCCCGAGTGCCCCGTGTGTCGTGACCGGCCTAAGGCGTCAATTGATCCGTCAGGCCTGGCTTAGCCGCGCAGGGGTCTTTTTTGTAAGAGCAGATCACCCACTCGATTGACTCGCAAATCCACATAGTTGGGCCGTCCACGGCGCTGATGCGCAAATGGGGTCAGTGGGTGATAGATGTGCACGGTCTTCATGCCCGCCTGACGTGCACCGCGTAGATTTTCTAGTGTGTCTTCCACCAGCACAGTTCGTGCTGCACTGACACCTTCGCGAGCCAAGATGTGGCGCATCATGCTGACCGAAGGTTTGGGTCGGTAGTGGCCGTGAATCTTTAAGTGCTCAATGGACCACAGACTATGAAAATGTCGCAGCAACCCCAAATGCTTTAGTACTGCGCGTGCGTAGTGCAAAGGGGCGTTGGTGACCAATACTTTGCGACCAGGCAGGCGTCCAAGCTTGTCGCGTAGTCCTGATTCAGCACGAATCAGCGGTCTCACATCAAACGAATGGCTGCGGTGTAAAAAAACCTGTGGATCGACGCCATGGTGTTTAACCAAGCCAATCATGGTGGCGCCGTATTGGCGCCAATACCGCTGCCGAATGTCTTGCGCTTCTTTTTCATCAACGCCCAAGCACGACATCACGGCTTCAGTCATGCCTTGGCTGATGTGCCCGAAGATCTTGTAGGATGTGTCGTGCAAAGTGTTGTCCAAATCAAACAACCACAAACGGTCGGATGATTTGGCATAGTCACCGCCCACGCGAGTGCGGTGCATTCTGATCATCGGGGTGAGTAACTGGCGCATGCCTAGCGCGATGAAATCATGGTGCCAACCCCGCGGTCAGTCAAGACCTCGAGCAATAAACAGTGTGGTACGCGACCATCAACCACGTGCACGGACTTTACGCCGTTGCGTGCGGCATCTAAGGCCGAAGAAATCTTTGGCAGCATGCCCCCAGAAATGGTGCCATCTTCGAATAAGGCATCAATCGTACGAGCTGACAACTCACGCAACAGCACCCCATCTTTGTTGAGTACGCCAGGAGTGTTGGTCATCATCAGTAATTTTTCAGCGCCAAGCACTTCGGCCATCTTGCCGGCGACAACATCAGCATTGATGTTGTAGGCCATGCCATCTTCACCAAATCCAATCGGTGAAATCACGGGGATAAATTGGTCGTCTTGTAGTGCTTTCACCACTGAGGGGTCAACTTTGGTGATGTCACCCACGTAACCAATATCCAAGGGGCTATTGGGATCTTCGCGATTGGGCATCAGCCGTTTACAGGCTCGAATCAAGCCACCATCTTTACCGGTTAAACCGACCGCTTTGCCACCAGCCTCATTGATCATCATGACGATGTCTTGTTGCACTTGACCGCCAAGCACCCACTCCACCACTTCCATGGTTTCAAGGTCGGTGACGCGCATGCCTTGGATGAATGTGCCTTCTTTGCCTAGGCGGCTTAGTGCTTCATTGATCTGAGGGCCACCGCCGTGAACCACCACTGGGTTTAAGCCAATCAATTTGAGTAACACCACGTCATGAGCAAAACTTCGTTGCAATGCGGGTTCGGTCATGGCGTTGCCGCCGTACTTAATCACAATGGTTTTGCCATGGAATTGGCGGATGTAAGGCAAAGACTCGGACAACACGCGAGCGATCGTCGCGGGCTCCAAGGGTGCGTTGGCAGAATCGGTCATGTGATTACTCTTTTGCAGTCAAGCGCGAGGGGGGCGGCTAAGCATACTTAACCGGCGAGGGCTTTTTCAACGGTTTTTCGCATGTCTTGTTTCTCGTAGACACCGAGGTAGCGCCTGACGATGCGACCGTCACGATCAACCAAGAAAGCAATGGGTGTCAGTTTCACATCACCAAACGCTTTGGCGAGCTCACCGCTTTTGTCGGGTGCAATCACAAATGGCAATTTTCGCGCCGTCACAAAATTTCTAACAAACTCGATTGGGTCATAGTCCATGGCCACGGCTACGACTTCCAAACCCTCAGCGTTCAGGTCGTTGTAGAGTTCAACCGTGTCTGGCATTTGTTGTACGCAGGTCACGCAACTGGTTGCCCAGAACTTGACCAGCACCACCTTGCCGCGAAGTGATGCCATGGTCAATGACTCGTCTTGCAACGTCTCGAAGGTCACCAGTGGCGCGGCTGGTTTTGGCGTAAAAAAGAACCAAGACCCCACACCGGCAAGCGCGATCAACAGCACCACAGAAATCAGTTTTTTCATCGGTTCGTATCCTTAAACGAATGGGCGGTCAATATCAGCGTCAAGTCACCATTCATCGTTAACCAATCAAAGTGGTCTGGCTTGTGGCGTGCTCGGTGCCGTCACGGGCTCGACACTGGTCTGGCCCGGCGCTGGCGCATTACCGCCCATGGTGCTGGTACTGGTGCCTGAGCTCGACTGTGGTGCGCCAGTGGGGGTTGGATTGCTCTCTGGCAAACCGCTGGCTGAGCGGGCCGCATTTTCGCGCGCTTGCGCCTGCTCTGGCGTCATGACTTGGAACAGGGTGTAGACCTCTTTGACACCACCCACGCTCGCAGTCACCTCGGCAATGCGCTTGGCCTCGGCATCCGTTACCAGACCTTGCAGATAAACGTTGTCCCGTTCAACGGTCACGGCAATGGCGCCATAAGGCACATCTTTGGCCATGAAGAGCGTGGTTTTGACCTTGGAGGCCAGCCACGTGTCTGAGGTGATCTGACTAAACGAAGCCACCGGACCCACAGCAAGGCGGTTGATAACGGACTTGACTTGCGTGGTGTTGGCGGCAATGCTGGCCGCTTCGCCTCGGATCTTTTCGCTGAAAGCATCACCCGTGAGCAACACCACCCCATCGTAAGAACTGGCGTTAATGCGTGCTGTTTGTCCAAAAGTCGTGGTCATGTCGGCGGCCAGTTTCAGATCAATTTCTTGGTCGGATACTTGCTGGCCGACTGTGCGACGGTCGGTGGCGACGAATGCCGTGGTGGCCATCGCGCCGCCGATTAACACCGGTGCGCAAGCGCTCAATAAACTTGAGACAGCAATCACGCTAGCCATCAGCACAGAGGTGGTCATACGGGTCATGCGCGCTCTCCTAGAATCAGCGTGTCGATGCCTTCGCAAATCAGGTGTAACAACAAAATATGCATCTCTTGAATCCGCATCGTACGCGGGTGAGGCACACAGAGGTGAACATCGTTGGGTTTTAGGTGTTGGCCGATAAGGCCACCATCGCGCCCAGTGAGGGCGATCACCCGCATTTGCTGCTGGTGAGCGACTTCGATGGCTTTTAAAACGTTGGCTGAATTGCCACTGGTTGAAATGCCAAGCAACACATCACCTGGTTGGCCAAGCGCGGCCACCTGCCGCGAGAAGACATGATCAAAGCCGTAGTCATTGCCCACGGCGGTCAAAATGGAGGTGTCCGTGCTCAGCGATACGGCGGCCAGTGGCTGGCGTTCACGCTCAAATCGCCCCACCATTTCTGCCACAAAATGTTGCGCATCAGCTGCTGAACCGCCGTTGCCACAAGCCAACAAACGGGCTTTTTTCGTGACAGCTTGGTGGCAGCAGTGAATCGCTTGCTCTAAGGGCTCAAGCAGGGTGAGAAGCGTGCGCTCAGTCACGGCAAGGTGATCTTCAAAATGTTGCGTCAACAGTGTTTGCAAAGTCATGGCGCTCAGTTCTATTGATGATCCTAGTATTATCTCACGGGCTAGCCCAGTCACGGCGTTCAAGCTCAAACAAGGCACGGTCTACACTGGTTCCTTCTTATTTTAATAGGCAGTCCATGCCCGAAATCACCGATTCCGTTGAGCCCACCGAGCCCATGGCCGAGATTGAACCGTACTTAGCCGCTTCGTGGCAGTCTCAGCTTGAGCGCCTGCCCGGGCAACATTGGCCCAAATCGACTTTGTATGTGGTGGCCACCCCGATTGGTAACTTGGCGGACTTGAGTCTGCGGGCCGGTTACGCCTTGCAATTGGCTGATGTTATTGCTGCCGAAGACACGCGGGCCACCCGTGTGTTGCTGCAAGCCTGGGGCATCCAGACCCCCATGCTTTCGTTGCATCGCCATAACGAGCGCGAGCAGCAGGCGGCCATTGTGCAACGCTTGGCCGAGGGTGCACGAGTGGCTTTGGTGTCTGACGCCGGTGCCCCAGCCATCAGCGACCCCGGTGGGTTTACGGTACAAGCTGTGCGAGCGGCTGGCTATGACGTCGTGGCTTTGCCAGGCGCCAGTGCCGTGACAACGGCCTTGATGAGCATCGGTTCGACCACCGACCAACACCCTGCTTTTTGTTTTCTGGGGTTTTTACCGCCAAAGTCCGCCGCCCGACAAAAGCAATTGCGCGCTTGGACAAGCTTTGATGGCACTTTGATGTGGTTCGAGGCACCCCATCGCATCAGTGCCATGCTCAAAGACTTATTGACCGTTTTTGGGCCAGTGCGGCAAGTCTCTTTGGCGCGTGAATTGACCAAACGCTTTGAGCAGTGTGTGACCTTGCCCCTTGATCAAGTTCTGCAGTGGATTGCGGCTGACCGGTTTCGTGAGCAAGGTGAGTATGTGGTTTTGTTGCATCCACCCAATGATGCCCCTGCAGACACCGAAGGCGAGGTGGCTTCACCGGCGTTAGACGCTTGGATGGATGCACTTTTGGCGCATGCATCGACACGCGATGCCGCAAAAATCATGGCTCAAGCCTTAGGGCAACCGAAAGATGTTTGTTACGCGCGCTTATTGGCTCGTTCAGGGCGCGGATAAGCTTGGGGATACGCCAAGTGCTTGGCCGATAGGGTTGGCTGCCCGCTCTGCCGCCTCACGGTCGTTAAAGGGCCCCACGCGGACGCGATAAACCTGATCGGGACCCGTATCCACTTGAATCGGAGCGTTCACGGGTATTCGTCCAGCGGCTTGGGTCGCCAAACTTTGGGCATTGGCTTGATCTCGAAAGGCCCCAATTTGGACATACATTGGGCCATTGTGACTGGCGGTACTAGAAAGAATGGCAGGTCTTGGTGCGGGGCTGCTGGCCACAGCAGTGCCGTCATTGCGCCAAGTACCGGCGCTGATTTGCTCAGGCATGATGCGTTCAACGACCACCTCAGCACTACCGGCTTGCACCATGCCAAGTCGATGGGCTGCGGCATAAGACAAATCGATCACGCGACTGTGTAAGAACGGACCGCGGTCATTGACGCGAACAATCACGCTCTGGCCACTAGAGACCCGTGTCACTCGGACGTAGCTGGGAATCGGTAGAGTGGTATGAGCCGCAGTCATGGCATACATGTCGTAGCGCTCGCCATTGGAGGTCGGGTTACCGTGAAATTTACGGCCATACCAAGAGGCGATGCCACGCTTACGATAGGTCTGGCCGCTGGTGTCTGGTACGTAACGCTGGCCCATGATGGTGTAGGGCCGGTTTGGTCCACGCGCGAGCGGCTCGATGCGGGGTGTGGCATCCGCAATGCGATCCAAGTTTGAGGGTGGGTTTTGGGGTGGGCCGTCGTCTTTGTAGTAGCCCCCTTTGTTGCTGCCGCCGCAAGCTGTCAAAAAAATCACTGTTAAGAACACAAGGGCTCGAACAGCAAAGGCTGACAGTTGGTTGGCATGTATCACTAGGTGGCCTTGGTTCGTTTGAGACCCGGTTGTTGGCGATGCCGCACCAGTAAGTTCGGCATATCCGCAAAGCGTTTAGCCAGCTCCTCAATGACATAAACCGAACGGTGCTGGCCGCCGGTGCAACCGACGGCCAGTGTCAAGTAACTGCGAGTGTCTTGGGTGTAGCGTGGCAACCACTTGCGCGTAAAGGCTTCGATGTCATCAATCATTTGCTTGACGTCATCAAACCCAGAGAGCCACCGTGCCACGGGCTCATCATTGCCCGTTAACGAACGCAATTCGGGGTTGTAGTGCGGGTTTGGCAGGCAACGAACATCAAACACCAGATCGGCATCGCGCGCCGCGCCCTGTCGAAACGCAAAGGATTCGAGAGTCAAAATCAGATCGGGTCGGTCGACCGCCACGAAATCACGCATCCAATCACGCAGTTGACCCGGCGTGAGCCCTGAGGTGTCAATCACGTGTTCTTGGGTTCGAAGCCTGTCAAGCATGTCACGTTCAAGCGCAATGCAATCGCGCAAAGTCGGCGTATGGCCTGATTTAACAATGGCTTTGGCCAGTGGGTGTTGACGTCGGGTTTCAGAATAACGCTGAATCAAGGTGATGTCATCGGCGTCAAGAAACACCACCCGAATCTGGGTGCCCATGGCGCGTTGAGCCGTGATGATGTCTGGCAGTTGGCTTAAGTCGCCTTGCGAACGAGCGTCGATGGCCACGGCCACTCGTGGGGTATCTGAGTCACGAGCACCGGCGATGAAGTCTTGTAGTAATTGCACCGGTAAGTTGTCAACACAAGCATAGCCCGCGTCTTCTAACCATTTGAGTGCCACTGACTTGCCTGACCCTGAAATGCCAGTGATGAGAACAACGCTGTGGAGCGCATCATGCATGGTTGTTGTCACGGGCAATAGCCTGGGCTTGTTTTTCCATGAACTCTTGCAATGTGTCGATGCCGCGTAACTTCAAAATCGTGTTGCGCACGGCCGCCTCTACCAGCACGGCCAAGTTGCGCCCAGCGGCGACTTGCAACATCACCTTAAGGATGGGTTCGCCCAAGATATCTTGGGTCATGTCTTGGATGGGCAAGCGTTCAAACTTCTCTTGTGCTGAGGCACGCACCAAGTGCACGATAAGTTTGAGTTTCATTTTGCGGCGCACTGAAGTTTCACCAAATATGGTGCGGATGTTCAATAAACCAAGCCCGCGCACTTCAAGCATGTTTTGTAGAAGCTCAGGACAGTGCCCGTCAATCACGTGGGGTGCGGTGCGAGACAGTTCAACCGCATCGTCGGCAACCAATCCATGACCACGCGAAATAAGCTCGAGCGCCAGTTCACTTTTACCCAAACCGGACTCGCCAGTGATCAGCACGCCCACACCCAGCACATCGAGCAACACGCCGTGAACAGTGATGGTGGGTGCAAATCTTTTGGCCAAGTAAATGCGCAGCACCTCGATCACCATGGCGGCTGGCACTGGTGTGCCCAGAAGAGGTAGCTGCTCTTGGTTGCAGAAGGCGACCAAGTCGGCCGGGGCTTCCAAACCGTCTGTCACCAAAACAGCGGGAACCCCGCCTGAGGCGAGCTCTTCTAAGTGATGGAGTCTTCGCTTGGAGTCAAAGCGGTTGTAGTACGCCATTTCCTCGCGACCAAACACTTGGATGCGAGCCGGGTGAATGAGGTTGAGGTGACCAATGAGGTCAGCCGCCGCGCGACCATCATCTGGGATGCGTCGTTCAGCGCCGATATTGCCTGCTAACCACTCAAACGCCACATCTTCGGCGTTGTCTTGCACGAGTTGTTGTATCGACAGCATCGTCGCCTCCGACTATTCGCTTGCTAACGCACTCGTGGCCGTTAACATTTCGTAAATGCGCATCGCGTCAGATTCACGTCTCAGTTGATCGAGAACGGACGGTTCTGACAAGCGTTGTGCAACCTCTGCGAGTATATCCAGATGTTGCTGAGTTGCGGCTTCGGGGACGATGAGAACCAGGATTAGATCAACGGGCTGTCCATCAGGGGAATCAAACGCCACGGGCTGAGCCAGTCGAGCAAAAGCCGCGCTTGGGGTGTTGATGTTTTTAACCCGACCGTGAGGCACAGCAACACCATGCCCCAAGCCCGTTGAGCCCAATCGTTCTCGAGCGAACAGGCTGTCAAAGACGCTGGCTCGCTCGAGGCCTTGATGGTTCTCGAACAGTAATGACATCTGTTCGAGCGCCCTTTTTTTGCTGGTGACCGGAATATCTAAGACAACGTTTTCCGGGGACAGAATTTGCGACAAGAGTTTCATGTCTTAAATTATAAGGGTTTATGCGGCAGTGCAATAATTAAACGCATAAGACTGACTAGGTTTTATTTTAACTGAAGAAGGGGGTTAGATAGGCTCATTTTCAGCGACGATCTGTCGTTTAGCGGGCGTCTGAAAATGATTCTGGCTTTTTTTCTTGTGGTCGACCACTTTACGGTCGACTTTATCGGTCAATAAATCGATCGCAGCGTACAAATTTTCTTCTGCGGCTTCGCAATGAATATCCTTACCACGCAGGTGCAGGGTGACCTCAGCGCGGTGCTTCAATGGCTCTAGAGAAAGAAAGACTTTGGTGTCGATCACATGATCAAAATGTCGACTGACGCGCTCAAACTTGGTGTTGATGTACTCACGAATAGCTGGGGTAACTTCCAAGTGATGACCAGTGATTTGCACATTCATATCGATCTCCTTTCGAGCAAGCGTTTCATGAACACAATGCTTGATGTTGCATTGATATTTCAGTGTATCGAGTTGCTTCAGGAAATCAAGCCAGCAACCAAATAGTTACATTCTGAAATGTTCACCCAGGTAGACCCGTCTGACCGCTGGGTCATCGATGATCTGATCTGGGACGCCGCTGGTGAGGACTGCCCCATCGCTGATGATGTAGGCCCGATCACAAATACCCAATGTCTCACGCACGTTGTGGTCGGTGATCAAGACCCCAATGCCACGGCTTTTTAGAAACCGAACGATGCGTTGAATCTCGATCACAGCAATCGGATCAACGCCTGCAAATGGTTCATCCAACAAAATAAAACGTGGGCTCGTGGCCAATGCCCGTGCGATTTCAACGCGCCGGCGCTCACCGCCGGACAAGGACAGGGCACTGTTTTTTCTAAGGTGACTGATTTGCAATTCATCGAGCAGCATTTCAAGTCGTGTGTTGATTGCTGCCTTTCCGATGGCACTGCCTGTGGCATCGATTTGGAGTTCCAGTACCGCGCGAATATTTTGCTCAACATTTAGGCGTCTAAAGACTGAAGCATCCTGTGGCAAGTATGAAAGGCCGCGACGCGCGCGCTTGTGAATCGGTAGGCTGGTGATCGCCACGCCATCGATTTCAATGCGCCCAGCTTCGGCTTGCACCAGACCCACAATCATGTAAAAGCTTGTGGTCTTGCCGGCACCGTTAGGGCCGAGCAAACCCACCACTTCGCCGCTATGGACGTTAAGCGACACGTCTTGCACAACCATGCGACCACCGTAAGACTTACGCAAACCCACCACGTCAAGCCGGCCTGTGCTGTGGGTAGGGCCGGGGGTTGCTGTGACCTCGATCATTAGGGCTTCTCCGGTGCAGGTACCCCAGCTGGCAACTGGCCTTGGGCGTGTAGAACGCGACAGGCTTCGATCGCCGCATCTACCTTGGCGCGAGGCTGTGCCACTGAGCGAACCCGACCGTCGGCCGTGTCTGAGTTGGTGCCGCCAAAGGCCCGGTAGGTGTCAGTTTTTTGGTTGTAGCGAACCCGCTCGCCGCTGATGGTGTCAAATGGGTTGCCACATATGTAACGGGTCACGCGCGCCTTGCCAATCAAGTCAAAAGTCTCAGCTTTGCCGTCGTATTCAGCCCGCTCACCGATGCCCTCTAGTAATTTGTATTCTTTAGGCTGCTCTTGTCGAATGTTGACGCGTTTGCCCTCATCCATGGTGGCAATGCCAAACTGAAAACCGTCGTTGTCTTCGCGTAAGTCCAGTGCATCAGCACTTAGCGTTAAAAGCCCTCGCGTCATGACCACACTACCGGTAAAACGGCTGGTTTTTTTGGCGTCATCGTAGACCAGCGTATCCGATAAAATTTGAGTCGCAGGTTCTGGTTCAGCGCTGTTGCTAGTTTGCGTTGACAGGATGTTGATTTGGGCAACAGCCAAGGACATCCCGACGAAAGGGGTGAGTAGCGTCAAAAGCGCAGTTGAAATGGACCTCATGGGGTCGGGTTCTCCGGTTGTTTGGGGCTGATCTCAACGTCGGTGGACTGTTTGACGCGTAGTTCGCCTGTTTTATTGTCGTAGTGCATACCAATGCCCGATAGCCGCGTGCGGCCATCTCGTGCCACTGCGGGTAGATCAGTGAAAGCAACATCCTCATTGACAAGCATGGTCATTTCTTCACTGCTCAGATTAATCGGGTCAGTATCGTCTTTTTGTGGCAGACGAAACACGTAGGCGTCACCTTTGAGCACGATGCGATTGCCCTCATCCAAAACAGTCGCCGTGTTCGCGGTGCCTTGCGTCACACGGCCTTCTTTTGGGACATTGGTGGCGACAGGGTTGGTGATGTCATACGAACCGTCGTCAGGAAAGTGTTCCATGTATTGGCCCACCAAGCGACTAATCGGTAAGCCAATCGCATTGGTTCGCACCACGGTAAAGTTTCTTGACCAGCTGTCAGGTTCGTGTGTTTTCTTGGCGTCGGCTTCGATCACCACAGCCTTTTTGGTGTGTTCTGCGGCAACCCAGGTGCCAATCACCAGAGCCACCAAAATAACCACGGACATGATGGTGGGGAAGCGATCTTTCATCGAACGCGCCTCACTGAATAGCGCCGGGCAAACCAACCCCGGGCTGAAGAAAAGAGCCGAGCTTGCCTTGAGCGGCAAGCACAATATCGCAACATTCGCGCACCGCACCTTGGCCACCCTGCGCTGTGGTGACCCAATGGGCACCTTGTGCCACATAGGCTGGGGCGCTAGGTACTGATACGGCCAAACCTGCGCGCTGCATGGCCGCGAGATCAATCAAATCGTCACCCATGTAGCCCACAGCGTCCGGTGCCACGGCCTCATCTAACGCAAGTTTTGTCAGAGCGGCGGCTTTATCGCGCACACCTTGATAGACATGTGAGAGGCCTAGCTCAGCGCCACGGCGCGCCAGTATGACACTGTCACGGGCGGTCATTAAGGCCACGATGATGCCGCTAGCGGTGAGCATTTTTAGGCCATGGCCATCAAGCACGTGAAACCGTTTCAGCGATTCACCTTGGTCACCGTACCAAAGACTGCCGTCCGTTAAAACGCATCAACATCAAACACCATGAGTCGAACTTTCCGCGCACGTGCCACCACATCGGCGGGAATTCGCGCCAACACCAAGGCTTCTGCGGGGTGGGTAAAAAGCGCTTTCATATCACTTTGGCCGTCATCAGGTCGTGCATGTGTAGCGCGCCCACCAATAGGCCCGCCTCATCAGCCACCAGCAACTGGCTGATGCGCCGATCGTCCATGATGCTCGCGGCCTGAACGGCTAGGACATCGGGAGAAATGTGTCGTGGCGAAGCAGACATGCCAGATTTGATGGGCACTTGGCGAATATCGCCTTGGGCCTCGATCAGGCGTCTTAAGTCGCCGTCGGTGAAGATGCCCACGGCACGCCCGTTGTGATCGACAACCGCAGTCATGCCCATGCCTTTTTTAGAAATCTCCATCAGCGCTTGAGCCACTGAAGCGTCTTCGGTCACTTTGGGTAGCGCTGTGCCTTGGCGCATGACATCACGCACTCGGGTAATCAACCGCCGACCCAAGGCGCCGCCAGGATGGGCACGCGCAAAATCTTCCTGATTAAAACCACGAGCCTGCAAAGTGGCCACCGCTAGCGCATCACCCAAGGCCAACGCCGCGGTGGTGCTGGTGGTGGGCGCCAAGTTCATTGGGCAGGCCTCTTGTTCGACGCGAACGTGCAAGTGAATGTCAGCGAGTTTTGCCAGCTCAGAGTCTGGGTGCCCAGTCATGGCAATCACAGGTACCTTCAAGCGCTGAGCGCTTGGCAGGATCATGAGCATCTCATGCCCGCTGCCCGAGTGCGAAAGCGCCACCAACACGTCATTGGCCGTCAGCATGCCCAAGTCTCCATGCAGCGCTTCGGCTGCGTGCATGAACAAAGCTGGTGTGCCAGTAGAGGCCAGCGTGGCCGCGAGTTTGCGGGCCACGTGACCGGTCTTGCCCAAGCCACAAACCACCACTCGCCCGTGGCAAGCCAAAATGACACGAACAGCACTCACGAACGCGCCGTCGAGTTTTTCGCCAAGCAACTTCAAGGCTTGCGCCTCAAGGGCGAGGGTCTGCTGGCCAGCCAGCAAAATAGCGGCGTCGGAGTTATGTGTGGCTGTCATGCTTTGATTTTAGCCTAGTCACTTCGCCATGAACAAGATTGGATGTGGGTGGTGGGGATTGCCATTGTGCTAAAAACAGAGCCATCTCAACGACTTTTGCCGGAGCTGGCATGGCCCAACCCAAACCTGACGCCCAAACACTCGCCGCACCCCAGTGGGGCACCCCTTTAACACCAGCGGCCAAACGGGTCATGTTGCTGGGTTCGGGTGAACTGGGCAAAGAAGTGGTGATTGCCCTGCAACGGCTCGGCGTTGAAGTGGTGGCCGTTGATCGCTACCCCAATGCCCCAGCGCACCAAGTGGCGCACCACGCCGAAGTGATCGACATGACCGACAGGCAAGCGCTTGCGGCGGTGATTGATCGCTATCAACCGCACGTGATCGTGCCAGAAATTGAAGCCATCGCCACTGACTTATTGGTCGAGATCGAAGGCCGCCTGCAACAGGGGCAACCCTTGCAAGTGGTGCCAACGGCGCGCGCCGCCCAACTGACCATGAATCGCGAGGGTATTCGTGAATTGGCGGCCCAAACGTTGGGTTTGCCAACGTCACCGTACCGCTTCGCGGACAACTTGACGCAATTAACCGAAGCCGCTCACGCGGTTGGGTTTCCATGCGTGATCAAGCCGATTATGTCCTCATCGGGTAAGGGCCAAAGCGTGGTACGCGACGCAGGCGATTTGCCTGCGGCCTGGAACTTGGCCATGACTGCTGGCCGTGTCGAAGGGGTGCGAGTCATTGTTGAGGGTTGGGTCACCTTTGACTACGAGATCACGTTACTCACCGTGCGATCCCGTGGCGTGGATGGCAGCATTGAGACGCATTTTTGTCCGCCGATTGGTCATCAGCAGGTCAATGGTGACTATGTTGAGAGCTGGCAGCCTCAAGCCATGCCGCCAGACACGCTCGTGCGCGCCTGTGAAATGTCCCAAACCGTCACTGAGGCCCTCGGTGGCTTGGGCCTCTTTGGGGTGGAGTTGTTTGTCAAAGGCAATCAGGTTTGGTTTTCTGAGGTCAGCCCGAGACCACACGACACGGGCTTGGTGACACTAGTGACACAAACTCAAAGCGAATTCGAGTTGCATGCGCGTGCTCTTTTAGGCCTTCCGGTGTCGGTCCAATTACGCTCACCGGGCGCGAGTCGCGTCATTTACGGTGGTGTGGATGCCAAAGCCGTGATGTTTGAGGGGTTGGCAAATGCATTGGCCGCACCCGGCACGGATTTGCGTCTTTTTGGCAAACCCGAGTCATTTGTCAAACGCCGTTTAGGCGTTGGCTTGGCCGCTGCCGATACGGTCGAAGTGGCGCGCGAGCGTGCCCGAGCCGTCGCCGCGGCCGTGAAGGTCACCGCGGCAGACTGAGAGGCGCAGGTTTAAAGAAACAAACGATAGGCTGGATTGTCGGTTTCGTTCCACGAAGGGTAGCCAACATCGCTTAAAAACGACTTGAAGCTACCCTTTTGGCCGGCTGGGATTTGAATGCCCACCAAAATCTGACCGTAGTCTGCACCTTGATTGCGATAGTGAAACAGGCTGATGTTCCACTCGGGGCGCATGTTGTTTAAGAACCGCATCAGTGCCCCAGGCCGCTCTGGAAACTCGAAGCGGTACAGCACCTCGTTATCGGCCAATGGCGAACGCCCACCGACCATGTGGCGCAGGTGCGTTTTGGCCATTTCATCGTGCGTTAAATCGACCGTGGCAAACCCATGTTGACGGAACTCTTTGGCCAATCGGATGGATTCTTGTGCTTGGTTGACTTGAATACCCACAAACACGTGTGCTTTTTTGGCGTCAGAAATTCGATAATTGAATTCAGTCACATTGCGCGGGCCTACCAATTCGCACAACTGCTTAAAGCTGCCGCGTTCTTCGGGCAATGTGACGGCAAATAAAGCCTCGCGGGCCTCACCGACATCGGCGCGCTCAGCGACAAATCGCAGCCGATCAAAGTTCATGTTGGCCCCGCAAGCGATGGCTACCAGCGTTTTGTCTTTCCAGCGATGCGTTTGCGCGTATTGTTTGGCACCAGCCACGGCCAAGGCACCCGCTGGCTCAAGGACGCTGCGCGTGTCTTGGAACACATCTTTGATCGCCGCACAAATGGCGTCAGTATCGACCACCACAAAGTCATCGACGTACTGTCGCGTCAAACGAAACGTTTCAACCCCGACTTGCTTAACGGCTGTGCCATCAGAAAACAAGCCCACTTCAGACAAACGAATCCGTTTACCCGCTTTGACACTGCGCACCATGGCATCAGAGTCTTCGGTTTGGACCCCAATAATTTTTATCTCAGGTCTTAACGCTTTGACGTAGGCGGCCACACCGCTGATTAAGCCACCACCGCCGATCGCCACAAAGATCGCGTCAATCGGGCCGGGGTGTTGCCGCAAAATTTCCATCGCGACCGTGCCTTGACCCGCAATCACATCTGGGTCGTCAAAGGGGTGCACAAAGGTCAATTGCTCAACGGCTTGTATTTCAGTGGCCTTGTCAAAAGCATCAGAATAGCTGTCACCGTGCAACACCACCTCGGCGCCAAGACGACGCACCGCGTCGATCTTAACGGGTGGGGTGGTGGTGGGCATCACAATCACGGCCCGGCAGCCCAGCTTGCGAGCTGATAGTGCCACGCCTTGAGCGTGATTGCCGGCCGACGAGGCGATCACGCCGCGTGCCAGCGCACTCGCGCTAAGATGAGCCATCTTGTTGTAAGCACCACGCAGTTTGAAGCTAAAGACCGGTTGCGTGTCTTCGCGTTTAAGCCAAACGGTGTTGACCAGCCGCGCCGATAAGTTCGGGGCAACTTCAAGCGGTGTTTCAAGCGCCACATCGTAGACTTTAGACGTCAGAATGCGTTTTAGATAATCCGTTGACATAAAACCAGCATGAACTTGAAAATTGAATTATCCCATGGACTCGGTGCCAAGGTCTCTCCAAGCCCGCGGTCACGTCACCTCACATGATCACGAGCTTACTCACAATGTTTGCGGCTGGTTTATTGGCCGCCACGCTTTTGCCGTTTGGCTCCGAACCAGTGGTCGTGACCTACCTCCTCACCCAAGGGCCGTTCACAGCGATGGACCGTGTATGGGTGGTGATTGCCGCGGGGACTGGCAACACCATTGGTGGGGCCATTACTTACGGCATGGGCCGGGGGGCGATCAACATTTGGCAGCGGTATCGCTCGAGTCAGTTGGGCAAACACCCCGAACAACCACCAAAACCACAAAAACCAACAGAACAACAACAAAAACGCAGCTTAAAACACGCCCGCGCGTGGCTTGATCGCTGGGGCCCTGGCGCGCTCATCATGTCGTGGCTACCGGTGGTGGGTGATCCACTTTGCTTGGTAGCCGGCGGCTTGCGCTTGTCATTTGGCTGGTGCTTGTTTTGGATGGCAATCGGCAAGTGCGCGCGTTATGCCTTCTTGGTCTGGGCAGTGCTGGCTTTTTAGAGCAGCCCTTGGCTGTTGTCGTGTCGGCTGTCTGATGCGGGTTTAAACGTGATTTTTAACCGGGTTAAGACGTCTTTACCTTAAAATATCGCTTTAAGGGCCCACCACCAGAGAACCGACCCACCCATGAATGCCCCCATTGCCAGTCACCTTCTCGCCACGCATGCCCCGGCTCAAGCCGAACAACGGCTGCGCGAAATCCCGTATAACTACACCTCGTTTTCTGATAAAGAAGTGGTGATGCGCCTGCTCGGTGAGCAGGCCTGGCATTGGTTAAGCGAACTGCGTGCAGAACGTCAAACGGGCCGTTCAGCGCGCATGCTTTACGAAGTTTTGGGCGACATTTGGGTGGTTCAACGCAATCCTTACCTACAAGACGACTTGCTTGATAACCCCAAACGGCGCAAGTTGCTGATTCAAGCCCTGCGTCATCGCTTAAACGAAATCGATCAACGGCGCGCCTCAGACAATCTATCGCGTGATGAGAAGGTCGCGGGCTTATTGGCCCAGGCGAGCCAAGCGGTCAGCACCTTTGAGGCGACGTTTGAACAAACGGCTGAGCTTCGCCGGCAAGTATTGAAAGTTTTGGGCAAACTCACCAAAAAAGACAACGTCAAGTTTGATGGTCTGTCGCGCGTCTCACACGTGACCGATGCCACCGACTGGCGCGTGGAGTATCCATTTGTGGTGCTCACCCCTGACACTGAAATTGAAATGGCCAGCTTGGTGCGCGGTTGCATTGCGTTGGGCTTGACCATCGTCCCGCGTGGCGGTGGCACGGGTTACACCGGTGGCGCTTTGCCTTTGACCTGGCGCTCGGTGGTGATCAACACAGAAAAGCTCGATACCTTGGGTGTCGTTCAGATGAGCACACTTCCAGGGGTGGCTGAGCCAGTGGCCACGATTCGTTGTGGCGCTGGTGTCGTTACGCGTCGCGTGGCTGAGGCTGCCGAAGGGGCGGGATTTGTCTTTGCGGTTGATCCAACCTCGGCCGATGCGTCTTGCGTGGGCGGTAACGTGGCCATGAACGCAGGTGGCAAGAAAGCCGTGCTGTGGGGCACGGCATTGGACAATTTGGCCTGGTGGCGCATGGTTGACCCGCAGGGCAACTGGCTTGACATCACGCGCTTAGAGCACAACCGCGGCAAAATCCACGACGCAGCCTTGGCGCAGTTCGAGCTCCTTTGGTCTGACGGTCGCTACGCACCGGGCACCAAACCCCTGAAAACCGAAGTGCTGTCGATCAAAGGCCAACAATTTCGTAAGGTGGGTTTGGGTAAGGACGTGACTGACAAATTCTTGTCGGGTTTGCCTGGCGTGCAAAAAGAAGGGTGTGATGGCTTGATCGTGGCCGCAACCTGGATCTTGCATCGCATGCCCAGCCACACGCGCACGGTCTGCTTAGAATTTTTTGGACAAGCACGCGATGCCATCCCATCGATTGTTGAAATCAAGAACTACCTCGATGCGACGGGTCGTGCCAATGGTGCGATCTTGGCGGGTCTTGAGCACCTTGATGAACGCTACCTTAGAGCCGTGGGCTACGCCACCAAAAGTAAGCGCGGTGGTTTCCCGAAGATGGTGCTGATTGGCGACGTGGTGGGCGACGATGACAACGCGGTGGCGGCTGCCTGTAGCGAAGTGGTGCGCATGGCCAACACCCGCCACGGCGAAGGCTTTGTGGCCGTGAGTGCGCAAGCCCGTAAAACCTTTTGGCTTGACCGAGCCCGAACGGCGGCGATTGCGCGCCACACCAACGCCTTCAAAATTAACGAAGACGTGGTGATTCCACTGGATCGCATGGGTGAGTACACTGACGAGATCGAACGCATCAACATCGAACTGTCAACGCGCAACAAATTGCGCTTGCTAGACGCCTTGCAAGCACGCTTGGCCGAGCCGCTGACAGTGGCCAAACTCGATTCAGGCGATGGCGAGAGCATGAGCCGAGAAGATTGGCTGACCGATCGGTGTTCGCAGGCCAATGTTTTGATCGACTCGGTTCGGCATCGCTGGCACTGGGTTTTGACCCATCTTGATGAGCCCTTGGCCACAGTTGAACTGGCGCTAGTGGCGCAGGGCTTGGATCATCTGTTGCCCGCTGTCCTTGCCCGTTTGGCTGAGCAACCCAACGCGACTTTGTTTGATTTGGTGCAAGACCGTACCTTGCGTATTTCATGGAAAGCAGAGGTGCTCAAGCACCTTGAAGACACGTTTGTTGGTGCCTCATTGGCCCCTGTGTTGGCTGAACTGCTGGCCGTACACGCTCGCGTGTTAAGGAGTCGAGTCTTTGTGGCCTTGCACATGCACGCGGGTGATGGCAATGTGCACACCAACATTCCGGTCAATTCGGATGACTACGGGATGTTGAATGAAGCCAACGAGACGGTGGCGCGCATCATGCAAATCGCGCGCGATTTGGATGGTGTGATTTCGGGTGAACATGGTATTGGCCTGACCAAGTACGAATTTTTGACTGAAGAAGAGTTGGCGCCATTTCAAAACTATAAGCGTCAGATCGATCCCAACAACCACTTTAATGCCGGCAAACTCATGCCGGGCGCTGACTTGCGTAACGCGTGGACACCTAGCTTTGGGTTGATGGGTCACGAATCACTCATCATGCAGCAAAGCGAGCTCGGCGCCATCAACGCATCCATCAAAGACTGTTTGCGCTGTGGCAAGTGCAAGCCCGTCTGTGCCACACATGTGCCACGCGCCAATTTGCTTTACTCGCCACGTGACAAAATCCTTGCGACTTCGCTACTGATCGAAGCGTTTTTATACGAAGAACAAACCCGTCGCGGTATCAGTTTGAAGCATTGGGAAGAGTTCGAGGATGTGGCCGATCACTGTACGGTCTGCCACAAATGCTTCAACCCTTGTCCGGTGGATATTGATTTTGGGGAAGTCTCGATGAACATGCGCGCGGTTTTACGCCGCATGGGTCGTAAGTCGTTTAACCCCGGCACGAGCGCGGCCATGTTCTTTTTGAATGCCAAAGACCCTGCCACTATTAACCTTGCCCGCCAAGCCATGGTGGGTATTGGTTATAAAGCGCAGCGCTTGGCCAATGACGTGCTCTCAAAGTTCGCCCGCCGACAAACAGAGCAGCCACCTTCTTCTGTCGGTAAGGCGCCACTGCGTGAACAAGTGGTGCATTTTGTGAACAAAAAAATGCCAGGCGGTCTACCAAAAAAAACCGCCCGAAAACTTTTGGATATCGAAGACGCCAACTACGTGCCAATTATTCGCGATCCTCAGAAAACGGATATGGAGACAGAAGCGGTTTTCTATTTTCCAGGGTGTGGCTCAGAGCGATTGTTTTCGCAAGTCGGACTCGCCACCCAAGCCATGTTGTGGCACGTTGGTGTTCAAACGGTATTGCCCCCGGGTTATCTCTGTTGCGGCTATCCACAGCGCGGCAACGGTATGAAAGACAAAGCCGATCAAATCATCACCGACAACCGTGTGCTGTTTCACCGAGTGGCCAACACACTGAATTACCTTGACATCAAAACGGTCGTGGTCAGCTGCGGTACTTGCTATGACCAACTGGCAGGATACGAGTTCGAGAAGATTTTCCCGGGGTGCCGCTTGATTGATATCCACGAGTATTTGCTCGAGAAGAACGTCAAACTTGAGGGTGTGGATGGCGTGCGATACATGTATCACGACCCCTGTCACACACCGATGAAACTGCAAGACCCTATGAAAACGGTGCGTGCGCTCGTGGGTGAGAGCGCCATCAAAACCGATCGTTGTTGCGGTGAGTCGGGTACCTTGGCTGTGACGCGGCCTGATATATCGACCCAAATTCGATTCCGCAAACAAGAAGAACTCGACAAAAACTTGGCCACAATCACTGAGGACGGCTTCAAAGGTGAGGTCAAGGTCTTGACGTCTTGTCCATCATGCTTACAAGGCCTGTCACGTTTTGAAGCTGACACCAGCGCGCAGGCTGACTACATCGTGGTTGAGATGGCCAAGCATATTCTTGGACCGACGTGGCTCGAAGATTATGTCAATCAAGCCAATCAAGGCGGTATTGAGCGGGTGCTGGTTTAAAGATAACAACAGGCAACCAACATCCAAAACCCTTTTGGGTTTGGATGTTGGTGATTCAATCGGTGTTGGACTTGATCAGGTTTATGCGCGGTGCCCGCAGGCTTTGAGCGCAATGCCGTCAGCGGCCAAGGCCTTGCTGATGGCTTGTGCAAAAGTCACTGCCTCAGGCTTATCGCCATGAATGCAAAGTGTGTCGGCTTGAACCTTGACCACGCTGCCGTCTTGCGCAATCACCACACCGTCATGGACCATGCGTAAAACCTGTTTAATTGACACCTCGACATCGGTGATGAGCGCACCAGGCTGATTGCGAGGGGTTAACGAACCGTCGGCTTGGTAAGTGCGATCCGCAAAGACTTCGCCGGCAACCGTCAAACCAGCTTCTTGCGCTTCTTCGAGCATGTGACTGCCAGCAAGCCCAAAAAAAACCAATGTCTTATCAACGTCGGCGACGGCTCGTGCAAGCCCTCGTGCCAGCGCTCGGTCTTTTACCGACATGTTGTAGAGCATGCCGTGAGCTTTGACGTGATTGAGTTTGGCACCCTGGGAGGCCGCGACACCGGCCAAAGCGCCCACTTGCGCGACCACAAAGTCGTAGGCCTCTTGTTCCGTGATCTGCATGAAACGACGACCAAACCCCTGTAAATCTGGCAGACCCGGGTGCGCGCCGAGTGAAACATGGTGAGCCAGTGCACAGGCCACGGTTTTACGCATGGTGCTCGCGTCACCACCGTGATAACCACAGGCGATGTTGGCCGATGAAATAAAGGGCATCACGTGCTCGTCTTGGCCCATATGCCAAGCACCGAAGCTCTCACCCATGTCACAGTTCATGTCTAGGCTTAAAGTCATGTCTTGGTACCTCCCTTACGATTGGTCGAGCTCACCGTGTCTCGAATGAGTTGATGCATGCTGGCCAACTGCACGGCCAGCTCTTCAAAGGCAATCTGCCGAGCAGCATCAAGGGCTTGTGCCTGCTCAACATCAATGGGTAAAAAGCGAATCTCGTCGCCCGGTTTTTTCTGCGCCAAGATGGGTAGATCCACGCTTGCCACGCACCCCAACTTGGCGTAACCACCCGCAGTCTGTCGATCAGCCATCAACACGATGGGTTGGCCTGACGCGGGTACTTGTATGGTACCGAAAGTTGTTGGCTCTGACAGCATTTCGCGCGCCACACGTAAGGCCAGCTTCGGCCCGTCTAAGCGAAACCCCATGCGGTCGGCATCGTTGGCCACCCGCCATGCGGTCTGTAAGACCGATTGTTGGCTTTCGCGCGTGAACTCTGGCCAGGTCGTGCTTTTGATCCAACGCACGGTGGACTTGCGTAAGGACCATGCCCCCAAGCTACTTGGTAAATAGATGCGAGTGTCCCAGAGTGCATTGGAGAGTTTGTTGAGCTTTTCTGGCGCGTCATACAGCGTGCTGTTGAAACCGACTTCGTCACCAGTTTGCAATGCGCGCCCATCCCAGCCGCCAAAGCCCGAGCGCAAGTAAGTGCTTTGGCTGCCCATTACCAGGGGCAACGCAAAACCACCGTGTACAGCAAGATAAGCGCGTGTGCCTTCTTTGGCCAGTGGCATGGTGAGCGTCTCGCCGGCCTTGATCACAATGGGCCTGAAGCGTGCCACCGGTTTACCATTGAGTTTGGTCTGCATGTCAGCACCGGTCAGACACACGCAGCACGCTTGATCAAAGACCAATGTTGGGCCCATCAAGGTGATTTCAAGTGTGGCCATGTCGGTGCTGTTACCCACGATCAAGTTGGCCAAGTGATGCGACACCAAGTCCATGGCGCCACACACGGATACGCCAAGCGATTGATACCCCCAGCGACCACCATCTTGGAAGGTCGATAAAATGCCGGGCTTGGTGACCTTAAAACTCATGTTGGTTGCACTTGCGATTGAAGGGCTTCAAACTCTTCGACAGAGATGGCTTTGAACGTGACCTCATCACCAGGTTTTAAAAAGCTGGGTTCTTCGGCCGTGGGGTCAAACAGCCGCACTGGTGTGGCCCCGATCAAATTCCAGCCGCCGGGTAACGTGCGGGGGTAAACCACCGCTTGGCGGTTGGCAATGCCCACAGAGCCAGCACTGACTTTCATGCGTGGGTTTTTAAGGCGCGGGATATCAAAACGTTCATCAAACACGCCCAAGTAAGGCAGGCCCGGCGAGAAGCCCAAGGCAAACACCTGACAGACGGATGCTTGGTGGGCCGCAATCAAGGCAGGCACACTCAAACCAGCATTGGCGGCCACTTTTTCAAGGTCCAAGCCAAACCGTGCGTCGTAGCAAACAGGCAACGTGACTTGGCGTCCTGGCAGGTTGGTCACTTCAGGCAACGTTTGCGTGAGGGCTTCAATCCGGTCAGCCAAAGCCTCACCCGATGGGTTATCGATGGGTGTCACGAATATCGCCACCGTACCGAATGCCGCAATCACCTCGATGACTTCAGGCCAACGGGCTGCTTCGATCGCCTGAGCCAGTTGCCTGGCGCGACGCCCAATGGTTTCGTCGATCTGGTCGCCCAGCTCGACGATCAGACAACGATCGCCCTCGGGCCGTATCGTGCGAATCCAATGACTGGCCATCCTAAAGAAGCCCCACTTTATTTGGCGAATAAGGACTGCATGTCTTTAAATGCTTTGATTTCAATCGCATTGCCCGATGGGTCTGTGAAAAACATCGTGGCTTGCTCGCCGGGCTGGTCTTTGAAACGCACGTAAGGCTCAATGATGAACTTGGTGCCGGCCGCTTTTAGTCTGTCAGCCAATGTTTGCCAAGAAGGGATTGATAACACCGCTCCAAAATGACGCACGGGTACTTGGTGGTTGTCGACACCGCTTGTGGCGGTCTCGCGACACTCGTCGGGCGAGAGGTGTGCCACGATTTGATGACCGAAAAAATTGAAATCGATCCACTCTTCCGAGCTGCGACCTTCTGGGCATTCGAGAAGTTCGCCATAAAAAGCCCGGGCCTCAGCGAGGTCACGAACAGGAAAAGCTAAGTGAAATGGGGGCATGGTGTCATTTGACATGGTCTGCAAACTCCGACGGCAAGCAATTTAAATCGAAAGGAAGAAAGCATATCAGGTTGCCGTGCCGTTCGCCTCAGGTTCGAACACCAAAGAGAAGGTACTGCCTTGCCCAAGCCGGCTCTCGATCAGCAATTGCGCGTCATGGCGTATGGCGATGTGCTTGGTGATGGCCAGACCAAGTCCAGTGCCACCGGCCGCGCGCGAGCGGCCGCGATCAACCCGATAGAATCGTTCACTTAAGCGAGGAATGTGTTCGGCGGCGATCCCAATACCGGTGTCAGTCACACTATAGCGCCGTTTGCCTTCGGAATCATGTCCCCAAAAGACACGTATTTCCCCGTTATCAGGGGTATAGCGCACCGCATTTGTCAGTAGATTGGAGAAAGCCGAGGCCAACTCAGAGTTAGACCCCAAAAGAGGCAAATCAGGGTCAATTGCCCAGGTGAACGTGTGGCGCCCACCCGACAAGGCTTGCGCTTGTTGTCGCGCAGATTCGAGCAAGCTTGGCACATCAATGGGCACTTGATCAGCGCTTGGGCTGTTTTCAAGTTCAGAAAGTGTGAGCAGATCAGCCACAATCGATTGCATGCGGTAAGCCTGCTCTTGCATCAGGTCGAGAAACTGAGTGCGTTGTTCGTCGCTAAAGCTGCCTGGGGGTGACTCGCGCATGGTCTCTAAAAATCCGGACAAAACCGTCAGCGGCGTTCGCAGCTCGTGCGACACGTTGGCCACAAAGTCACGCCGCGTGGTCTCTAGCCGATCAATTTGCGTCAAGTCACGCATGATAAGGAGCCGCTGACTGCGGGCATAACTGACGAACTGCAACATCAACAACTTCTCTTGAGTGCCCTGGGTGCTTTTTTGAATCAGTGGCTCGGGCCAGCTGCGCTGGCGAGCGTATTTCACAAACTCGGGTTGGCGAATCAGGTGTAGCAGGTTTCTGCCAATGTCTGTGGACTCCTCAAGCTCGAGTTGCTGTTGCGCTGCCCGGTTAAACCACGAGATCTCCAAATTGCCATCCATGGCAATCACCCCGACAGGCAGTGCCTGGGCTGCTGCCATGATGGCGCCGGTGGTTTCTTGAGACTCCGACAGTAATTCGCGCTGCAATTGGATGTAGCGGTTGAGTTGTTTGACCACGTCTGACCATGGCCCCACGTTGGTGGGCAGTTTGTTGAGGCTTGGCGACTTAGCCCAGTTAGCGACCTTGGCGGCTTGATAGCGCCGATGGGTCAAGTAAACGCCTGCGCCAATGGCCAAGACGATCCACCCGATGGGATTGTGCCAAACGAGTTGAACGCTGGCCGCGCCGATGACGCAAGCCGAATAGATGAGGGGAGTCCGATGCCATTGCATGGGCTCATTTTCGCACGAGGCGGGATCTGCGGGCACCAAAGTGCCTTATTGAACTTGGTTGGTGAAGCGGTAGCCGCTGCCGCGAACGGTTTCAATGTGTTTGTCGTGACCCGATGGCTCAAGTGCTTTTCGTAAGCGTCGAATATGAACGTCGACGGTTCTTTCTTCCACAAAAACGTGATCGCCCCAGACTTGATCAAGCAGCTGTGATCGAGAAAAAACACGCTCAGCATGTGTCATGAAAAAGTGCAGTAAACGAAATTCGGTCGGTCCAATGTTTAAGGATTGACCGTTACCGGTTAGGCGATGCGAAGAGGGATCAAGGGCCAGGCCAGCCACTTCAGTCAAATCGTCTGTTAATTGCGGCGCCCGGCGGCGCAATACCGCTTTGATGCGTGCCATCAGTTCTTTGGGTGAAAAAGGCTTGGTGATGTAGTCGTCAGCGCCTGCTTCTAAGCCGTCTAGTTTGTCTTGCTCGGCGCCTTTGGCCGTGAGCATGATCACTGGCACTTGACGGGTGCGCTCTTCGTTGCGCAACCTTCGCGCAAACGCCAAGCCCGAAATGCCGGGTAACATCCAATCCAGCAAAATCAGATCAGGCAACTCAGCACGGATCAGCGTGTCAGCTTGCTCGGCATCGTAGGCGCGTAAGACCTTGTGGCCAGCGAACGACAAATTCACGGCGATGAGTTCTTGGATGGCGGGTTCGTCTTCAATGACAAGAATGGTGCTAGACATGGATATTGAGCAGATTGCTCGCCTCGATTGACAGTTTGGTTGTTGTCATCTTATGTCCGGAATATTTCAGGTCTATGACAGGATGACAGGTTTTGCTTAAAAGCCGTTTTGCTTAAGCTACCATAGCGCATTGGTTGCAACCTTACGCAACAGGCATGACATGACAGACAAAAAAACAGACTTTGGGTTTCAAACCGTCGCTGAAGCAGACAAGGCCAGGAAAGTGGCCGATGTGTTTGACTCAGTGGCCACGCGCTACGATCTCATGAACGACCTCATGTCAGGCTGCATGCACCGGCTTTGGAAGACCTTCGCGCTTGCCCGCGTCGGTGCTCGGCGCGGCATGCGCGTGCTGGACATTGCGGGTGGCACTGGCGATTTGGCCAAATCCATGGCACGCGCCGTGGGTGACACAGGTGAGGTGTGGCTCACTGACATCAACCATTCAATGCTAAAAGTCGGGCGTGACAGGATGCTGGACGCTGGTTTGGTTATGTCTAGCGCTGTTTGTGATGCGGAGGCCCTGCCTTTTACAGACGGTTACTTTGATCGCGTCACGGTGGCTTTTGGCCTGCGTAACATGACCCACAAAGACGTCGCACTCAAAGAAATGACTCGCGTGCTTAAGCCGGGTGGCAAGCTCTGCGTTTTGGAGTTTTCAAGGGTCAGTAAACCCTTAGCACCAGTTTATGATTGGTACTCATTTAACATCCTGCCTTGGTTGGGTAAAACCGTGGCCAATGATGAGGACAGCTACCGTTATTTGGCTGAGTCGATCCGTATGCACCCGGATCAAGAAACCCTCAAGCACATGATGACGCAAGCTGGTTTGGCGCGTGTACAGTTTTTCAATTTAACCGCTGGCGTGGTGGCGCTGCACGAGGGCGTACGACTGGCCTAAAGCCCGTTTTCAGGTTTGTGGGGTTATGGTAAAAAAAACCTCACCAATCACTACAATTTGAGTGATGTTGCTCTGGAGGCAAACAATCATGAATAACGTTTTGAAAAAGATACTGGCAATTGTGCTCTTGGCGGGCAGTACTTTCGCCATGGTCGCCGTGTCTTTCGATGCCGAAGCTCGGCGCTTTGGCGGTGGCTTTAGTACCGGTCGCCAATCGACCAATGTGATGAAGCAAAATCAAGCCACCATGCCGGCAGCCGCTGCCCGTGCACCTGCTGCCGGTGCGGCTGCCGGCGGGGCCGCTAGTGGCGCGCGTTGGCTTGGTCCTTTGGCCGGTATTGCTGCCGGCTTGGGCTTGGTGGCGCTGTTGTCGCACTTTGGCCTAGGTGGTGCATTGGCTGACTTAGTGATCATCGCTTTGATTGCCGGTTTTGCCTACTTGGCGATCGGTTTTATTGCACGCGCGCTTCGTGGTGGCATGGCGCCGGCAACCGAGCCAGGAGCTCGAGGTGCCAATAACAGCTATCGCCGAAGCACGCCAGGACGCGAGCCAAATGCGGGTTTGTCGGGTCTGATGGGGGCAAGCACACCAACTTTTGAGCAGGCACCGCAAGTGGGTGATTGGTTCATCCCGGCTGACTTTGATCAGCAAACATTCCTTGAGGAAGCCAAGAAGCAGTTCGTGGCCGTACAAAAGGCATGGGACGAGCGTGACTTCGTGCAAATGCGTGAGCGTTTGACCGATGAGTTTTACGCGCAATACGCCCCCAAGCTTGAAGCGCGCACTGACACCTCAAATACAGAGATTGTCTTGTTGAACGCTGAAATGCTCGGTATCGAGAAGCTCACCAACGGTCATTTGGCAAGCGTTCGATTCTCTGGTCTATTGCGTGAAGACGATGCGCCCGAGGCTGCTAGTTTCGAAGAGGCGTGGAATCTTTTCAAACCCAACAACCAGGGTTGGTTGTTGGCCGGCATTCAGCAGCTGCCAGGAAATCGCGCTTAAGCGCGACGCGTCCATTATGTTGATGGTGGCTGATGTCATCATCAACACCTCTAAAAGTAGCCACTCGCTTTTGGCTAACGATTCCTAGACAAATGGGTTGGTGTGGCAGCTGAAACCGTTAAACTCTAAAAGAGTTTTTTTTCGAGGCACCTGCCATCACGACGACCGCGTCTTTTCCTTCTTTGACCTTGCCCAGTCAGGTTGACACCTCACCGCCAGCTTTGCTGTGCGCGGTTTTGAATCGTTTGTTGGCTCAAAATGTCCAGGCTCGAGCACTGCTGGCTCAGCATGCCGGTTGTACGTTTGAAATGCAAGCGCGTCCAATTCAAGCCAAGCTGACCATTGAAAGTGATGGCAAGCTAAGCCCAGCCCAGGCTGGTGTCGTGTCACAGGTTTGTTTGACACTAGACACAGCGACCCTGATCAAACTGGGTTGGCGCCCTGGCCAACCGTTCCCTGAGCAACCCGGTCTTTTGCACGTCAGCGGTGATGTTGCGATGGCGCAAACCCTTTCAACGTTGGCCAAGCATTGGCGGCCAGACTTAGAAGATCTCTTGGCGCAGCGCATCGGTGATGTGGCTGCTCGGCAAGTGCTGCGTGCCGTCCAAGGCGTGCTGTCTACCGTTTGGCGATCAAGTCAGCGCTTGGCAGAGAACGTGGCAGAGTACGCGACCCACGAAACCCAAACAATTACGGGCACCGCCGCTTTTAATGCTTTCAAAGCAGACCGAGTGGCACTGTCTGCAAAAGTCGCCTCGCTTGAAGAGCGTTTGCAGCAGCTGCAACAGCGTCTTGATCGCACGCCTTGGAGTCAAAAAGCATGAGCGTGTTGCGCGTTTTTAAAATAGTGGTGATTGCCTTGAAGTTCCGGTTAGACGAACTGGTGCTTTCGGGTTTTGATCATCCTGTCGCGGTAAGATTGTTGCGCATTGTGCGTATGGGCTCACCGCCCAAGATGCCACGTGGCGAACGCCTGCGTTTGGCGCTCGAATCACTGGGTCCTATTTTTGTGAAATTCGGCCAAGTGATTTCGACTCGGCGCGATTTGATTCCGCCAGACGTGGCCGATGAGTTGGCACTGCTTCAAGATCGTGTGGCGCCTTTCCCTTCGGCGCAAGCCGCTAAGATTATTGAGCTTGCCCTTGGCGCACCGCCAGCCGAGCTTTTTGCGCACTTTGAAGTTGACCCCGTGGCTTCTGCTTCAATTGCACAGGTCCACTTCGCCACGCTGCACGATGGTCGTGAAGTGGCCGTGAAGGTGCTTCGCCCAGGCATGCTCGAGGTTATCGACAATGATTTGGCTTTGATGCTTGTGGTGGCGCGTTGGGTTGAGCGTTTGTCACCCGACGGAAAGCGCCTAAAGCCACGCGAAGTGGTGGCAGAGTTTGAAAAACATTTGCACGACGAGCTCGATTTGTTACGTGAGGCGTCTAACTGCAGTCAGTTGCGCCGAAACTTTGAACCCGGAACAGATCGCGGCGATCTGTTGTGGGTGCCTGAAGTGCATTGGGACTTTTGCGCCACCAATGTGTTCACCATGGAAAGGATGTACGGCATTCCGGTGGGGCAGATTGAGCGGTTACGAGCCGCTGGTGTTGATCTCAAAGAACTGTCGCGCGTGGGTGTTGAAATCTTTTTTACCCAAGTCTTCAGCGATGGCTTCTTTCATGCGGATATGCATCCTGGCAACATTTACGTGTCTGACGCCCCCAATACGCTTGGTCGCTACATTGCTTTGGATTTTGGCATTGTTGGTTCGCTGTCAGAGTTTGATAAAAACTATCTCGCACAAAACTTTCTCGCATTTTTTCAGCGCGATTATCGACGTGTCGCTCGCTTGCATATTGAGTCAGGTTGGGTACCAGCTGATACGCGCGAAGAAGAATTAGAGGGGGCGATACGCGGTGTTTGCGAGCCTTACTTTGATCGGCCGCTAGAAGAAATCTCGCTCGGCCAAGTACTCTTGCGTTTATTTCAGACATCTCGGCGCTTTCATGTGGAAATTCAACCACAGTTGGTTTTGCTTCAAAAGACACTTTTGAATGTTGAAGGGCTGGGTCGACAGCTTGATCCCAAGCTCGATTTATGGGAAACCGCTAAGCCGTATTTAGAGCGGTGGATGCATGATCGTGTTGGTCTGAGCGGCATTCGTAAGAAGCTAACCATGGAGGCGGGCCAGTGGGCCCAGCTGCTGCCTGAGTTTCCGCGTTTGATACACGCCTCGTTAACCAAACCAGACCACAGCGAAGCGGTCTTAACAGAGTTAAAGGCCCTTCGCCGAGAGCGGCAACTATCGAACCGGCTAATGGTCGCAGTGATCGTGCTGGGAGCAATGGCTTTAGGGGTGGCTTTGTTTCATCTCTGGTAAGGTGCAGGATGGATTGTTAGATAATTACAACAAATTTGATTTTGTCATTTTCCTGAAGGCTGTGGCGGTTACTAATAACAGCACTCGTTTAAAAGGCCATAACAAAATGATATACCCCGAATTGTTTAAATCCCTTGAAGCAGTGCGTTGGAATATGGAAGCCGATATTCCTTGGGATAAGTTTGACGCCTCATTATTGAATGATGAGCAAGCAAAAACCATCAAGATGAATGCGATCACCGAGTGGGCAGCGTTGCCCGCAACCGAAATGTTTCTGCGTGATAACCGCGACGACAGCGATTTCAGCGCCTTTATGTCGGTTTGGTTTTTTGAAGAGCAGAAGCATTCATTGGTTCTGATTGAGTATTTGCGTCGATTCCGTCCAGACTTGATGCCCACCGAAGAAGAGTTGCATAAAGTGCGTTTTGAGTTTGATCCAGCGCCAGCGCTGGAAACTTTGATGCTTCACTTTTGCGGTGAAATCCGGCTCAACCACTGGTACCGTTGTGCTGAGCAGTGGCACACCGAACCCGTGATCAAGACCATCTATCAGACTATTGCCCACGATGAGGCCCGCCACGCTGGTGCTTACCTGCGATACATGCGCCGCGCCTTGAAAGATCGTGGACAAGAGATCGCCGTGCAAGCCAAGCAAGCCTTTACCAAGATTGGTGTATTGATGGCCTCAGCCAAGCGCACCGCACAGGCGTTGCACCCAACCAACCTTCACGTCAACAAAGACATGTATCCGCAAGACACGGTGCAGTCAAAGCTGCCTGAACCGGGTTGGCTTGAGTATTGGCTTGACCAACAAATCCATTTCGACAAAGTCTGGGAAGAAAAGGTCAGCAGCCGAATCTTGCACAACATGTCCGTGTTGATGGAAATGCCGTTCGCGACCGTCCAAGATTTGAACCGCTATCGCAAGAGCTTGGCCTCACCCGCTGTGGCAGTGGCTGTTTAACTTCAGTCAGGACGACGGTACGTGAGTGTTGGTTTTGAAAACAAAATCCTGACCCCTGAGCAATGCTTGGCGTGGCGTGACAGCACAGCGTGTGTCGCGCCTGTGGTCTTTACCAACGGTGTCTTTGATCTTTTGCATCGCGGTCATGTCACCTATCTTGACGAAGCCTCACAGTTGGGCGGCTCATTAATCGTGGCCGTAAACACCGATGCCTCGGCCAAGCGTTTGGGCAAAGGCCCCGATCGTCCATTGAACAACATGTCAGACCGTATGGCTTTGTTGGCTGCATTGTCTAGTGTGACGGCCGTCACGTGTTTTGATGAGGATACGCCGTTCGAACTGATCAAGCGGCTTCGCCCAGACCTGATTGTCAAAGGTGGCGACTACGACATGAGTACCCTGGCCGAAACCATTTTGGTCCAGTCATGGGGTGGACAAGCGGTGGCCATACCGTTTCGGTTTGAACGATCCACAACGGCCTTGGTTCGCAAAATAAAAGGCGGCCAGTCAGCCGCCTCATCAACAGATTCCCTCGGGGTTTAATCAGCGCGGCAATTTGAGATCATGCATGATCCCGGTGCCAGGTGAGCCAGGGGGCTTGAGCAGACCGTTGATGGTTAAAAGGTCCACCTCAGACAGCACACCACTGTTGGCCCGCAACTGTAAACTCGTTACCAACGTTAAATAACGGGCCACGGCTAGGTCTCGTTTGGTCACAAAAAGCTGCTGTTGGGCATCAAGAACGTCGAGGTTAATACGAACGCCGATGTTGTAGCCGGTCATATTGGCTTTCAAGGCCGACAGACTGGATTTTTCAGCAGCTGCCAAGCCTTTGACGCGCGCGAGACCCGCTTGTACGCCATTGAAATACTGACGTGACAGTTGCAGGGCGCGGCGACGCACGGCCTCTAAGTCGTAGACGGACTTTTGCTGTAACTCCGCTTTTTCGACCACTTGCGCACTGATTCCGCCCCCAGAATAAATCGGCACAGATAACGTCAATGCGACGCTGTTGTCGACCGTTCGCCCATCAAAAAAAGGCCTAACTTGCGAGTTACCAACGGTGTTACTTGTTGACTGAGCAGAAAGGCTCACAGAAGGATAGTGGCCTGATTTGGCGATCTGGATTGCATAATCGGCGATGCGTGTGTCAATCCGTGCACGCACCACGTCTAAGCTGGCCGTTTTGGCTTGGTCAGACCAGTCGGCCAAGCGGTTGGGGTTGGGTGCCGGTAGGGTGATGGTATAGGGCAACGCAAACAATTGGTTGGCCTCAGGTGGGCGACCAATGATGCGCGCCAAAGCATCTTCGGCATTACTGAGTTGGTTCTCTTCGCCGATGATGTTGGCCGATACCAAATCAAAGCGTGCCTGCGCCTCAAGCGCATCCGTAATGGTGGCGTCACCGAGCTCAAAGCGTCGCTTTGAAGCCGCCAACTGCTCTTCAATGGAGCGCTTTTCAGCTTGAAGCGCTTCGAGGGAATCTTTACGCGCAAGCACATCAAAATAGGCTTGGCTGACTCGCAGAATTAAATCTTGATACGCCACCTGAAGGTCGACCTCGGCACGAGCGACCACCATTTTGGACTGCTCGAAGGTCTGAAGCGCTGACCAGTTAAAAACCGGCTGGGTGAGGCTTAAGTTCCATGCAGAACGGCTGCCCTGGAAAACTTGGTTCAGTTGACCCGTGGCTCGACTATCAAGGTAGGCACCCGTTAATGAGCCATCGACTTGCGGTAACAAACCGGCCAAAGCTTGAGGCATTTTTTGTGCCATGGCGCGATATTGGGCTCGGGCCGATTGGTATGAGGGATCGTTGTTTAAGGCCAGCTGCCAGGCTTGCGCCAAATCCATGGCGTAAACACTAGCGGGCATCGCTGGCAGAACACAGGCCAAACCGATGACTGCCCTACGAATCCAGCGCGTCATCTTTACCATGGGTTCTCTCAAAATTTGAAGTGTGAAACGCGAGGTCCCACCAGAGGCTTAATAACAGTTTCGAACAAGGTTTCGGTCTCAAAGCTCGCCGCTGTGATCCGAGTCACGCGCATCACTGTCATGGCGGGCGCTTGGCCGATCACCACAACCAACCGTCCACCCACACGCAGCTGATACTTAAAAGCATCTGGCATTGCCGGCAAGGAGCCGGTCATGAGGATGGCATCGTATTCAGTTGTGCCCCAGCCTTCGCTGCCGTCACCAGGTTCGATGGCAACATTGTCAATCTTGGCATTGGCGATGTTTTCTTGGGCAAAGGCGACTAGCCGAGCATCGATTTCAACTGAGGTCACTTGTCGTGAAAGCTTGGATAAGATGCCGGCTTGATAGCCAGAACCAGTGCCGATCTCCAGCACACAGTCTTCAGTCTTAAGCGCCAGCGCTTGTGCCAATCGCGCTTCGAGTTTTGGTGAAAGCATGACTTGTTTGGTGTCTACTCCATGGACCACGAGCGGCACTTCCAAATCAGAAAACGCCAAGCCACGAAGCTGGGCTGGCACAAAGCGTTCACGCGCAACCAGAGGCAAGGCGGCAAGGACGCGCTCGTCGATCACATCCCAAGGGCGAATTTGCTGCTCGATCAAATTAAATCGGGCTTGTTCAATAGGAGAAAGACTGGCTAATTTCATGATCATTTTGTCGAAAGAATTTGTATTGATTGTACTAGGGGTTTCCCCAGATGCCATGAAAATGGTTAACCGGTCCATGGCCTTGTCCAACAGATAGCGCGTGCGCCTGTGCGATAGCTTGGGTTAAATACAATTTAGCCTCTTCAGCAGCTTGTGGGGCGGTCAAGCCGCGCGCCAGTAGCGTGGCAAGGGCGGCTGACAGCGTGCAACCCGTGCCATGGGTGTTCGATGTGTGGATCCGTTGACCTGGCAAGGTAATCATCACATCGCCGTCATGCAGCAAATCGGTGGTTTCGTTACCCGGCAGATGGCCACCCTTTAAAAAGACCCAGCGTTGACCTTGATAGTTCATTTTTTCACGAAGAATTTCGGCCATTTTGCGCATTTCAGGCAAGTTCTCAGGTGGGCGCCTTTCGGTTAATACGCCGCCCTCTGGCAGGTTGGGCGTCAGCATGGTGGCCAAGGGCAACAAGGCCTCTCGCAGTTCACCGACAGCGTTCTTCTCTAAAAGCATGTCACCACTTTTGGCGACCATGACAGGATCCAAGACAATGTGTTCGCAACCGTAAGTACTGAGCTTTTCAGCCACCACACGAATCACGGGTACTTGACCCAACATGCCAATTTTGGTGGCGTCAATTCGCACGTCTTTGAACAAGGTGTCGATTTGGGCCGCCACAAAATCGGCTGGCACGTGGTGGATATGCGTGACGGATTGGGTATTTTGGGCGGTCAAGGCAGCCACCACCGCACAGCCGTAGCCACCCAAGGCACTCATGGTTTTAATGTCGGCCAAAATGCCAGCGCCACCAGACGGGTCAACCCCTGCGATGCTTAAGATGTTTGGAATTTGAACGGTCATGAACGATTTCCACCACTGATTAATCCGGTTGTCGGTGAGCTTGGTGTGGCTTGGTAGGTTTTGCGAGGCATACGACCCGCCAAAAAGGCCTCTCGCCCAGCTTCAACAGCCTTGCGCATGGCGCCAGCCATGAGAATAGGCTCTTTGGCCGCAGCAATGGCGGTGTTCATCAAGACCCCAGCGCAGCCCAACTCCATGGCAATCGCCGCATCTGAGGCCGTGCCGACACCGGCGTCCACCAAAACTGGTACCTGCACCTTATCTAAGATCAATTGCAAGTTCCATGGGTTCAAAATACCCATGCCAGAACCAATCAATGATGCCAATGGCATCACAGCCACACAACCCAAGTCTTCAAGCATCTGGCACTGAATGGGGTCATCGGTGCAATACACCATCACCTCAAACCCTTCATCGACCAATGTTTTGGCGGCTTTAAGCGTTTCAGGCATGTTGGGAAACAAAGTGTCTGAGTCGCCAAGAACTTCTAACTTCACCAAGCGGTGATCGTCGAGAAGCTCACGCGCCAAGCGCAAGGTGCGCACCGCTTCATCGGCGCTGTAGCAGCCGGCGGTATTTGGGAGCAGCGTGAACTGCGAGGGGGGCAAGTAATCGAGCAAGCTCTCTTGGTCTGGACTTTGACCAATGTTGGTTCGGCGAATGGCAACCGTCACAATCTGCGAACCACTGGCGTCGATTGCTGCCCGTGTCTGCGCAAAATCTTGGTACTTGCCGGTGCCAACCAGAAGGCGCGAATGATACGCCTTGTCTGCAATGATCAGCGGATCTTGAGTCATCATTATTCAGTCCTGAATGAGTGGTCAAACACCACGGTGAATATTACTGCCTTGATTGTCGTGCTTGTCGCACGGCGGTGCAAATCTGCCGCATCGCTTGAACAAACCGTGGACCGGGTCGGTAAAGCCAGTTGGGGTCAATCACAGCAACCGTAAACCGATCTACCAGCCAAGCCGCAGGCTCATAACCTGAGATAACGAGCGCCGGGTTAGCCGCAATCAGCCCCTCCAGACTAACCGAAGGCGCCACCGAAAGTGCCTCAGCAAAAATATTTCTTGCACCGCAAAGAGTCAACGCATCATTGGTGAGCGCTTGGCGCCCCAAAACGTATTGGCCGTCTGGGCTCGCCAGAACAATGACTGGCAGCCGCGGCGCTGATTGATCCGTCATTTCAGCTGCGATCGCAGTGATCGCAGCGATGTCAGCGATGATTTCTTGACTCTTGGCGTCGGCCACGGATTCAGTGCCAAGCAATCGCCCGAGGGTTCTGACTTGTTGGGCAATCTGAACCATTGACATGGGTTCAAGCACCACGGTCTCGACCCCGAGCGCTTGCAGTTGCGTCATCAAAGCCGATGGCCAGCCCATCACCCAGTCGGGTTGCCGCGCAAGGACCTGTTCGGCGCTGGTATTTAGGCCGTCGCCAATACGATCAATACCTAGTGCAGCCTGGGGATAATCGCTGGCATTGACGGTTGCGACGATGGTGTGACCAGCACCAGCGGCAAAAATCAATTCAGTGACATGGGGTGTGAGTGACACCACACGCGGTGGTGTCGGGTTGGTGGCGTGAGCGAATTGAGCCCCTAATCCTAACCCTAACCCTAACCCCGATCCCAGCGCCAACCCCAATAGGAGTTTTGGCGTGAACTTAGTAACGCGCTGACAAATTAACAAAAACATTGGAACCTGGTGTGTTGTAACCCCTAACCAGAGTGTATTCCTTACCAAAGACGTTGTTCCAACGCAACTGCACGTCCAGTTTGTCGTTCACCGCGTACGACACCCCGACGTTAAACAAACCATAACCACCCAGCGTTGTGTTGCCGTCCATCCGATTGCTGGTTAAGTACCAGTCGGCATTGAAACCAAACGCATCAATTTGATGGGTTGCGCCTAGGCGCAAGACTTGCTGTGCGTTGAACGGTAAACGCTCGTTGTTGGTGGTGTTGTAAGGACTCAAAAGGTCGAGTCCAGCCGTTACTGCGGATTGCCCCCCAATGTTTTGTGTGGCAGAAAGCGAAATGCCTTTAATGACAGCGGTGTCGACGTTTTGCGGGATAAACGTCGGCGACTGTGAGACGATCAAATCGGTGATGCGATTGATAAATGCTGTCAGTTGAATTTCTCCGTCATCGTGCAGGTAACGCAGACCTGCCTCTATATTGCGTGAACGCTCTGGGCTTAAGTCAGGATTGCCATAGCCTGGGTAGTACAGCTCGTTGAAGTTCGGTGCCCGAAACGCCGTATTGGCGGCCACACTGGCGCGCCAATTGGCATCAAAGTCAAAAGCGTAAGCCAGGCTACCGGTGGTGAAGTTGCCGTACTGTGAGTTGTTGTCAATGCGCACACTGCCTTGCACTTGGTGACGACCCCATTGCCCAACGTAGGTTGCCATAAAGGCATTGGTGTTGACGCGGTCGTTGGTGAAGTCGACCGGCGCCCCAAAAGAAAACGCATCCACCGACTGCTCAAGCCGCTCGTAGCCAACGGTCATGGTTTGGTTGGTGGTCAGAGAAATGGTATTAATCCATTGATACTGGTTTTGGCGAGACTTGAAGTAACCGGTGCCACCGTTAAGTGGTGCGTTTTCGGTTTCATTTTTTTCAGTCAGAAAGCTCGCTGACAATTGGCTTTGCCAACGCTCGCTCAGTTGGTTGTTGCTTGTGACAATCGTGTTGTTAAGGGTCTGTATGACCCGATCATCATTGGTAAAATCAAACGAGTCCCAGCCACTGTTAACGCGTGACTGCAGGGTTTGTACGTTCAGTGTCTGTCCCTCACGCCAGGTGTAGCCCAGTTGCCCGCCAAAGTTCGATCGGTAATAAGAATCTTGGTCGGGGTTGTTGGCAAACCTGAATTGACCGTTGGTGGCATTAAAACCTGAACTTTGGCCATAGCCCCCGTTAAGGCTGTATTGCCAGCCGTTTTGGCTGCCAGAAAACCCAGCGGTATATTCGCTGGTGGCATAAGTGCCCACGCCTGAGCTGACATAGGCATTAAAGGGTGTCTCTGCACCTTTGCGGGTGATGATGTTGACCACTCCACCGATGGCGTCAGCACCATAAAGGCTACTGGCCGCGCCACGCACAATTTCGATTCGCTCGATTGCATTTAATGGAATCGAATTCAAAACAGGTAAGCCGTTGGTCGGTGAGTTAACCCGCATGCCATCGATCAACACTAAGCTTTGCTTGCTATTGGTGCCGCGCATATTAATCGTCGTGAGTGACTGTGGGCCACCGTAATTGACAAAGGTGATGCCGTGTTGGCGACCTAACGCTTCGGCCACCGTGGCGTCTGGGGTTAAGTCAAGCGTGGCGCGGTCAATCACATCGTTGTCGCCCAAAGTCTGATCAAGTGGCGTGGGGATTCTTGAGGCCGTGACAATAACGGGGTCTAGTTGTGGGATGGTGGTGAAACCATTGACTTGGTTAGGGGTGGTTTGTGCGGATACAACAAACGTGAGCGCGGATGCACCCGTGGCGATCGCAAGACGCGAACGCAAAAAGGCCTTCGATTTCATGAGTTTCTCTGGTTAGACGTGCGTCCCCGCACGTCATTCACAACATCAGGCCGTTGGTTTGTTAACCAATGGCCCACCCGCTTTGGCCAGTATCGGGCTCACATCAAACCGTTTAAAGGGTAGGACGTTGACCGTTGCGGGGGCAGCACAGGCGGGCGGGCGATTCTCCGCTTCCTGTTTCCCGTTTAACTTTCGCAGCGCACGACCTCTCGAAAAAGAATCGCGTTTGTGCGCCGAAAGCACCAAAGCAAACCGATCGTAGCACGCGGGCGTTAATGGGCCTCGAGCCGCACCATTCAGAGGGGTTTTGTCATAAACAACGCTTAATTTGGTACCATTAGGCGTTGTTTTCAGACTTCACGGTCGCGCTTTTGACCGATTTAATATCGTGGACAAGATGCCCTATCCAACCCTTCCCCATCCGATCGAAGCGTTCACGCGTGGTCAAGCCTTTGTGCGTTTGTTAAACGAACGCATCTTGATCCTTGATGGTGCCATGGGCACCATGATCCAGCGCTACAAATTCAATGAGGCGGATTTTCGGGGGGAGCGGTTTGTTGAGCACGGTCAAGACCTAAAAGGCAACAACGAAATCCTGTCGATCATCAAGCCAGAAGTCATTCGTGAGATACACGACCAGTACTTCGCAGCTGGTGCTGACATCATCGAGACTAACACTTTTGGCGCGACCTCGATTGCCCAAGGTGATTACGACTTACCCGGCGTGGCCTACGAATTGAACGTTCAGTCAGCACGAATTGCCTGTGAAGCACGTGATGCCGCCAGCACCCCGCAATGGCCTCGATTTGTGGCTGGTGCCTTAGGCCCACAACCCAAAACCGCCTCGATTTCACCCGACGTGAACGATCCGGGTGCCCGCAACGTCACCTTCGATGAATTGTGTGTGGCTTACACCGAGCAGCTCAACGGGCTGCTCGATGGCGGTGTCGACATCATTTTGCTTGAAACCATTTTTGACACGCTAAATGCCAAAGCGGCGATTTTTGCGATTGAATCGGTTTTTGAAGAGCGTGGCGAGCGGCTGCCGTTGATGATTTCTGGCACGGTGACTGACGCCTCAGGGCGCATCCTGTCTGGTCAGACCGTCGAAGCGTTTTGGAACTCAGTGCGTCACGCACGACCCGTCACCATCGGGTTGAACTGCGCATTGGGTGCGGCCTTGATGCGCCCCTATGTGGTTGAGCTCTCTAAAATTTGTGACACCTACGTGTGTGTTTACCCCAATGCGGGCTTGCCCAATCCGATGAGTGAGACGGGTTTTGATGAGACCCCTGCCGACACATCAAGCTTGATGGAAGAGTTCGCCCGTTCGGGTTTGCTGAACGTGGCTGGCGGATGTTGCGGCACCACGCCCGAGCACATCGAAGCGATTGCGCAGTCCGTCAAAGGTTTGGCCACTCGCGTCGTCCCTGGGATCGCACAAAAGACCCGCTTATCAGGCCTAGAGGCGTTGAACTTTGACGGTGAGTCCTTGTTCATCAACGTTGGCGAGCGCACCAACGTGACTGGCAGCAAAATGTTTGCGCGCCTGATTCGTGAAGGTGATTACGAACAAGCGGTCAATGTGGCTCGCCAACAAGTTGAAAACGGTGCGCAGATCATCGATATCAACATGGATGAAGCCATGTTGGATTCTCAGGCCTGCATGGTTCGGTTTTTGAATTTGATCGCTTCTGAACCAGACATTGCCCGCGTGCCTGTCATGATTGATAGCTCGAAGTGGTCAGTGATCGAAGCTGGCCTGAAGTGCGTGCAAGGCAAGCCCGTGGTGAACTCGATTTCGCTTAAAGAAGGCGAAGAGCCTTTCTTGCACCAAGCCAAACTGTGCTTGCGCTATGGCGCGGCCGTGGTGGTGATGGCATTCGACGAGGACGGCCAAGCCGACTCACTCATTCGGCGCCAAGAGATTTGCAAGCGCGCCTATGATTTGCTAATTAACGAAGTGGGTTTCCCACCGGAAGACATTATTTTTGATCCAAACGTGTTTGCGATTGCCACCGGTATCGAAGACCACGATCACTACGCCGTCGACTTCATTGAAGCCACGCGCTGGATCCGTGAAAACTTGCCGCATGCACGCATTTCGGGTGGTGTATCAAATGTGAGCTTTTCGTTCCGTGGCAATGAAGCCATGCGCGAAGCCATTCACACCGTGTTTCTTTACTATGCCATCCGCGATGGTATGTCGATGGGCATTGTGAATGCTGGCCAGCTTGGCGTCTACAACGAGCTGGATAAGACCTTGCGTGACTTGGTTGAAGACGTGGTGCTGGACCGCCAAGAACCGGTTGGGTTGACCGCCGCCGCTGACGAGCGAACCTCGACCGAGCGGTTGGTGGGTTTGGCAGATACGGTTAAGGGCAGCGGCGCCAAACGAGAAGAAGACCTCAGCTGGCGCGAACAGTCGGTAGAAAAGCGCTTGGCGCATGCGTTGATTCACGGCACGACGACCTTTATTTTGGAAGACACCGAAGAAATCCGCCAAGTGGTTTCTGATCGTGGTGGTCGCCCCATCGAGGTCATTGAAGGCCCGTTGATGGACGGCATGAACATTGTGGGTGACCTCTTTGGTGAGGGCAAAATGTTCTTGCCACAGGTGGTGAAGTCAGCGCGGGTGATGAAGCAAGCCGTCGGTCATTTGGTGCCCTATATCGAAGAAGAAAAGAAGCTCATCGCGGCCTCGGGCGGTGATGTGCGTGCCAAGGGCAAGATTCTCATCGCCACCGTCAAGGGCGATGTGCACGACATTGGTAAAAACATTGTGACGGTGGTGCTTCAGTGCAATAACTTTGAAGTCATCAACATGGGTGTGATGGTGCCCGCGGCCAAGATCTTGGATTGCGCCAAGGAAGAGAAGGTCGACATCATTGGCCTGTCAGGCTTGATCACACCGAGCTTGGAAGAAATGGCTTACGTCGCCAGCGAAATGCAGCGCGACGAGTACTTCCGTTCACGCAAGATTCCGCTCATGATTGGCGGGGCAACCACCAGCCGAGTGCACACGGCCGTCAAGATTGCACCGTTCTATGACGGCCCAGTCATTTATGTACCAGACGCCAGTCGTGCGGTGGGCGTGGCTCAGAACTTGGTTTCAGAGACGGCCAATACGTATTTGACTGACCTCGCTGATGAGTATGAAACCATTCGACAGCGTCATGCTGCTCGCCAAGCCACGCCGTTGATTTCGATTGACCAAGCGCGCGAAGCAAAACCCACAATCGACTGGGCCAATTACACGCCACCGCGTCCAAAGTTCATTGGACGCCGCATGTTTAAGAATTTTGATTTGGCCGATTTGGCGCTTTACATCGATTGGACCCCGTTCTTTCAGACATGGAGTTTGTTTGGTCACTACCCGCAGATTCTCGAGGACGAGATCGTGGGTGAGCAGGCCAAAAAAGTGTTAGCCGATGGTCAGGCCATGCTCAAGCGCATCATTGACGGGCGTTGGCTGACCGCCAATGGGGTAATGGCCTATTATCCCGCTAACCAAGTCAACGATGACGACATCGAAGTCTATCGTGATGAAACCCGCGAAGAAGTCCTGTTTACATGGCGTGGTCTGCGCCAACAGGGCGTCAAACGTGAGGGCGTCAGCAACAAGTGTTTGGCCGATTTCATTGCCCCACGCGAATCAGGGGTAGTCGATTACATTGGCTTGTTTGCAGTCACTGCGGGCTTAGGCATTGAGAAAAAAGAAAACGAGTTCATGGCTCAACAAGATGATTACTCAGCCATCATGTTCAAGTCCTTGGCTGATCGTTTGGCCGAGGCTTTTGCCGAAGCCTTGCACGCCCGTGCTCGACTTGACCTCTGGGGTTATGCCGCTGACGAGATGTTGACCAACGATGAGTTGATCGCTGAAAAGTATCGCGGCATCCGCCCGGCACCGGGTTACCCCGCCTGCCCAGAGCACGTGGTCAAGAAAGAGATGTTTGAGGTGCTTCAGGCTGATGAAATCGGTATGGTCTTGACCGAGAGTTTTGCCATGCATCCGGCAGCCAGCGTCTCAGGCTTTTACTTTAGCCACCCTGACTCACAGTACTTCAGTGTGGGTTTGATTGGTGAAGACCAGTTGCGTGATTATCTGGCCCGTTGTGACCGCACCGAGGCTGACCTACGCCGTAGTTTGGCACCGGTGATTGGTTAACAGCGTTATCAAGCCAGGTCGTCATGTCGAGCAGGAAAGCAAAATGGCCGTGGTCTTAAGATCACGGCCATTTTGCTAATTTTGTTAAGGGCGGCAACTCAAGGCGCGATGTTTAAGTCTTGTGATAAATCTCCGACCCTTTTTTGACAAACTCAACAGCTTTTTCTTGCATGCCTTTTTGAAGGGCGGTTTGCTCGTTTAAGCCTTGCTTTTTGGCGTAGTCACGTACGTCTTGAGTGATTTTCATGCTGCAGAAGTGAGGTCCACACATTGAACAAAAGTGAGCCACTTTCATGGAGTCTTTGGGTAAGGTCTCATCATGAAAATCTTTTGCCGTGTCGGGATCTAAGCCCAAGTTGAATTGGTCCTCCCAGCGGAATTCAAAGCGCGCCTTCGAAAGCGCATTGTCTCGGATGGCGGCACCCGGATGGCCTTTGGCCAAATCAGCGGCGTGAGCAGCGATCTTGTAGGTGATGATGCCGTCTTTGACGTCCTTCTTGTTGGGCAGGCCCAAGTGTTCTTTGGGTGTGACGTAGCAAAGCATGGCGGTGCCGTACCAACCGATGAGTGCCGCGCCAATGCCTGAGGTGATGTGATCGTAGCCGGGTGCGATATCAGTGGTTAAAGGCCCGAGGGTGTAGAACGGGGCTTCATCACAGTACTTCAGTTGCAGGTCCATGTTTTCTTTGATCATGTGCATGGGCACGTGACCCGGGCCTTCAATCATCACTTGCACGTCGTGTTGCCACGCAACTTTGGTCAGTTCGCCCAAGGTCTTGAGTTCGGCGAACTGGGCTTCGTCGTTGGCGTCGAAAGTTGATCCTGGGCGCAATCCATCACCGAGCGAGAAGGTCACGTCATAGGCCTTCATGATTTCGCAAATCTCCTCAAAGCGCTCGTACAAGAAGCTTTCTTTGTGGTGAGCCAAGCACCACTTGGCCATGATGGAACCACCCCGTGAAACGATGCCAGTCATGCGATCGGCCGTCATGGGGATAAAGGGCAGGCGCACACCAGCGTGAATGGTGAAGTAATCCACGCCTTGCTCAGCTTGCTCAATGAGCGTATCGCGGAAGATCTCCCAGGTCAGGTCTTCGGCTTTGCCGTCGACTTTTTCCAGAGCTTGATAGATGGGCACGGTACCAATGGGCACTGGGGCGTTACGGATGATCCATTCGCGCGTTTCGTGGATGTGTTTGCCAGTGGACAAGTCCATGACGGTATCACCACCCCAGCGGATTGACCAGGTCATTTTTTCAACTTCTTCGCCAATGCCAGAGCTGACAGCTGAGTTGCCAATGTTGGCGTTGATTTTGACGAGGAAGTTACGCCCGATGATCATCGGCTCGACTTCGGGATGATTGATGTTGGCGGGAATAACCGCACGGCCACGGGCCACTTCGTCGCGCACAAATTCAGGCGAGATGCGTGAGGGGAGTGACGCGCCAAATGATTGACCGGGGTGTTGACGCAACAAGCGCTGAACCATGCGCTCGCCGTCTGGGCCGCTTTGGCGCAAGGTTTCGACGTATTGCTCAAGGCGCAAGTTTTCGCGGATCGCAATGTATTCCATTTCTGGGGTGATGATGCCTTTACGCGCGTAGTGCATTTGACTCACGTTAGCGCTACCAATGGCACGCCGTGGGTGGCGTTGCAAATCAAAACGCATGGCTTGCAAAGCAGGGTCGGTTAACCGTTGCTGCCCGAATTCGCTACTCGGGCCGCTCAGCACCTCGGTATCGCCGCGTTCTTCGATCCAGGCCCGGCGCAATGCGGGCAGCCCTCGACGAATGTCGATTGATGCATCGGGGTCGGTGTAGGGGCCACTGGTGTCGTAGACGGTCAAGGGTGGGTTTTTTTCGCTGCCGAAAGAGCTAGACGTGTCTGATTGTTCGATTTCACGAAATGGCACGCGAATATCAGGCCGAGAGCCGGTTTGATAGATTTTGCGGGATTTGGGTAGAGGGGCAACGGCCGCGGCATCCACTTCGGCGGTGGCCGCTAAAAACTTAGGGTTGGCATTCATGATTAAAGCTCCAAAAAAAGTTGGAGCCGAGTCGGGAAGAAGTCCGAATGATCGGAACGCGCTTCCAGCGTCGGCATTATCCGTACTGGTGCGAAGGGTGTTTCTCAACCGGACCAAAGTCCAGTACCCCTGCGTATGACTGTTTGAGTATAGAGCCAAGGATGGGTCTTGCGTAGATCGGTTATTGGACGGGGGGTCTTAGCGACGACATCGATTCAGCGCGCGACCGCTACACTGCGGTTTAGGCTTTTATCTTAAAACCAAGAAATTTAACGACAGGCTTATGTACAACAAACGAATGGCCCTGCGCGGGGCCACTGCTGTGATGGCAGTGATGCTGTCTGGTTGCGGCGCGCTTTGGGATCTGGCGTATCCGCCGCCACCCGACCCGAGGGCTGGGATTGGGTTCTATCTCGCCAAAACAGAGCCGACGGTGGACTGGGTCAAGCGCGAAGGCGTGGGCGAGCAGCCCGCGCTGTATTTGGCTCCTGAGCCGGTGGTACTGGGTACAGAGGTGCAGGCTGCCACAGCAATGATGGATCCCTCGGGTCTTTTCTTCGTGGCGATTCGTTTGAATGGCAGCGGTACGCGCAAGCTCGCTGAGGTTTCAGCGTTGGCGCTCGGTGATCAGTTGGCATTGGTCATGGCAGATCGGTTGTTGGGTGCCGCCCTTATTGATGCGCCAATCGAGCAAGGTCTGTTTGCCATGGCGGTGCGCGATAAAACCGCGGCCTTTGTCTTGTCGTTGACCCTACACCCATCCGATTAAATGGAACTAGATAGGGTTGGCTGGTGGTCGGTTCATGATCACGAGGTTGTCGCGATGAATCAATTCAGATTCATCAGCTTCACCCAGTATTTCTAAAATTTTCTGGCTGGGCTGGCCCATGATGCGTCGGGTGTCGCCGCTGGAATAGTTGATCAGACCACGGGCATACTCTTGCCCCTCGCGGTCAACACAGGCCACCAAATCGCCTTTTTCAAACAACCCTTCGACGGCTTTAACGCCAACAGGTAATAGGCTTTTTCCATCGACTAATAACGCTTTGATGGCGCCGTCATCTAGCGTTAAGCGGCCACGCAAGCGCAGGTGATCGGCCATCCATTGCTGGCGTGCTGACCAAACGGGTTGTTTCGCGGTGAGCGTAGTGCCGATTGACTCACCTTGCGCCAAGCGGACCAGTACGTTCATTTCTCGGCCAGATGCAATCACGGTGTTGGCGCCGCTTCGCGCGGCACGCTGAGCAGCCAGGACTTTGGTCAGCATACCGCCTTTGCCAATATGGCTGCCCGCACCACCAGCCATGCTTTCGAGCGACGGCTCATCGGCTGCGGCTAACGCAATCAGTTGCGCGTGGGGATACTGCCGGGGGTCACGATCGTACAAGCCAGACTGATCGGTCAAGATGATGAGCGTGTCGGCCTCGATCAGGTTTGTGACCAAAGCGGCCAAGGTGTCGTTATCGCCGACTTTTATTTCGTCGGTTGAAACGGTGTCGTTTTCGTTGACGATTGGCACAACCCCCAATCGCAGCAAAGCAAATAGCGTCGAACGGGCGTTGAGATAACGGACTCGATCGGCCAAGTCTTCGTGGGTTAAGAGGATTTGCGCTGTGCGCAGGCTATGCGGTGCGAAGGCGTTCTCATACGCTTGCGCCAAACCCATTTGACCGACCGCGGCAGCCGCCTGCAAGTCGTGCATCTCGGTAGGCCGACGCGTCCAGCCTAAGCGCACCATGCCTTCGGCAATGGCACCGCTAGAAACCATCACAATTTCTTTGCCAAGGCTACGCAGCTCAGCGATTTGACGAGCCCAGTGGGACACTGCGTTATGGTCAACGCCTTGGCCGTCGTTGGTGACCAAACTCGAGCCGACCTTAACCACCAAGCGGTTACCGACTTGAGGGATGCTCAATGGCTTGTTGATGAGGGTCATGCAGGGCTTCCACGGCCTGGGTCAAACCGAGGGTCGTTGAATTCGAAGTCGCCCGCCTCTTTATCAGCACGTTCGTGGTCTTGGTCACGAGCCAAATCCAGCGCGTCTTGCAAGTCATACAGCAGTTGTTGTGTGCCATCACCAGTTAGCGCTGAGATGGCGTAGACAGGTCCCTTCCATTTGCTTTTCTTCAAGAAGGCGGCTTTAACCTTGTCAGCGTCTGAGACCATGTCAAATTTGTTCAGAACCAACCAACGCGGTTTGGCATACAAGTCAGCGTCATATTTTTTGAGTTCACCCTCAATGGCTTTCATTTCCGCCACGGCAATAGGCACGCGGTCTTGGTCTGGGTCAATTGAGGATAAATCAATAAGATGCAAGAGAATGCGGGTGCGACTCAAGTGCCGTAAAAACAAGTGTCCCAAACCGGCACCTTCAGAGGCACCTTCGATCAGGCCAGGGATGTCAGCCACCACAAAGCTGCGTGACGGTGAGGTACGCACCACGCCCAAATTGGGGTGCAGGGTGGTAAACGGGTAGTCGGCAATTTTGGGCTTGGCGTTTGAAATTTTGGTAATGAGGGTGGACTTGCCGGCATTGGGCATGCCCAATAAGCCAACGTCTGCCAATACTTTGAGTTCGAGTCGCAGACGCTTTTGGTCGCCTTCTTTGCCTTTGGTGAATTGCCGTGGGGCGCGGTTGACACTGGATTTGAAGTGAATGTTGCCTAGGCCACCATCACCGCCTTGGACAAGCACCACGGTCTGGCCATGGGTATCTAGGTCAAACAGGATCTCGTCGGTTTCGGCGTCGTGCACGACGGTGCCCACGGGCATGCGCAAGACGATATCGTCGGCGCCTGCGCCGTACTGGTCAGAACCCCGACCGTTCTCGCCGTTTCGGGCCACGTGCTTGCGGGCGTAGCGGTAGTCAATCAGGGTATTGATGTTGCGATCGGCGACCGCAGTGACACTGCCGCCGCGTCCGCCATCACCGCCGTCAGGGCCACCAAAGGGGATGAATTTTTCGCGACGGAAACTCGCGGCGCCATTGCCGCCTTTGCCGGCAATCACTTCGATGGTTGCTTCGTCAACGAATTTCATAATGACTCTTCTAAATAAAAAAACCCTGCCGCGAACGACAGGGCCTTTCTGTCGCGCTTAAATGCCGTTATTGCGCGACGATTGACACGGTCGACTTGTTCAAGTGGCCCTTAATGGCAAATTTAACTTTGCCTTCGACCAATGCGAACAAGGTATGGTCCTTGCCAATACCGACGTTTGTGCCTGGGTGGAATTTGGTGCCACGCTGGCGAACGATGATTGAGCCGGCTGTGATAAGTTCACCACCATAAGCTTTTACACCGAGTCGTTTTGCTTCTGAATCGCGACCGTTGCGGGTTGATCCGCCGCCTTTCTTTTGTGCCATGTTTTACTCCTGCTGCGACTGACGCTTATGCCGCGATTGATTCAATAAGGATTTCGGTATAGTTCTGCCGATGGCCCTGTCGCTTTTGATAGTGCTTGCGACGACGCATCTTAAAGATCTTGACCTTGTCATGGCGTCCTTGCGCAAGAACAGTGGCTTTGACGATCGCACCTTCGACTAGCGGGGCGCCGATTTTAATGTCATCGCCCTCGCCGACCGACAATACGTGGTCTAGCGTGATTTCTTGCCCAATGTCTGCCGGTATCTGTTCTATTTTAAGTTTTTGACCTGCGGCAATGCGATACTGCTTGCCACCGGTTTTTATGACCGCGTACATGGGTTAACCTCTTGGTTTGGGTAAAAGATCCTTTCGACACAAGGTCGAACCCGTAAATTTACCCTTTAACTCTTTGAAAGTCAAAAGAAATACGTGCCTGCCCTGAATGAACTACTCGCTCCGATTGCCGCTGAAATGAAGGCGGTGGATCTGGTCATCCGCGAATGCCTTGACTCTGATGTGGTGCTGATCCGCACGGTCGGCGACTACATTATTGGCTCTGGCGGCAAGCGTATCCGACCCGCGATGGTGCTGCTGTCGGCCAAGGCATTTGGTTACAAAGGCGACCAGCACCTAAAAGTGGCGGCGGTTATTGAGTTCATTCACACCGCCACGCTTTTGCATGATGACGTGGTCGATGAATCGGCCTTGCGCCGTGGTCGCAGCACGGCCAATGAGATGTTCGGCAATGCAGCCAGCGTTTTGGTGGGTGATTACTTGTACTCACGCGCCTTTGAGATGATGGTTGAAGTCAATCGCATGGCGATCATGCAAGTCATGTCTCAAGCCACCAAGGTGATTTCAGAGGGCGAAGTGCTGCAGTTGATGAACGTCAATGACCCCGATGTCACCCAAGAAAAGTACTTACAGGTGGTGCGCTTTAAGACAGCCAAGCTGTTTGAGGCGGCGGCACGCACTGGCGCTATCTTGGCTGACGTAAGCCCAGCGCTACAGGACGCGGCCGCGGCCTACGGGCGCCACATGGGAACGGCCTTTCAGTTGATCGACGACTTGCTGGATTATTCGGGTGATCCAGAGACCTTGGGTAAAACCGTGGGTGATGATTTGCGTGAAGGCAAACCAACCCTACCCCTGCTGCGAGTGATGGCGGTGGGCTCACCGGCCGATAAAGCCATGATTCGCCAAGCGATTGAGCATGGTGATGGGGATTTTGAGGCGGTGGCGCAAGCCATTGGTCGCACCGACGCTTTGGAGCACACCCGCTTGGCTGCCGAAGCAGAGGTCGGCTTAGCCATCGCTGCCCTCACAATCGTACCGGACAGCGATACCAAAATCTTGCTGCAAAAATTGGCCGCACACACCCTGACCCGCACACAGTAAAAGCACAGCGACTTTTTCTCATTGTGCGCCGTATTCACTGGGTCATTGTTGTCTTAGTGCATGGCCCGCAAAAATACCCAACATCACTGCGAAAGTGCCTGTGGCCATAACGCTGAGCAATAGTTTTTTGAGTGGTTGAGGCCTTTTTTTCATGTAATCAATGCCATGCAATATGGCGGCTTGCGCCAAGTACAAGCCATACGCTGCCAACAACACAAAAAATGCCGGATAAGAAGGGCTGACAGTCGCCATAAAAAGGGCTGGAAGAGCAAAGGCCAAATTAGCAAAACCAACCTCTAGTTGCCATTCTGGGTGATCAACTGGCCAGCCCAGACGTATGGCGTCACTGCGATGAAAAATGACGTGTCTGACAAAGGCAAGCAGCCCCACAGCACCCACAGACAAACCCGTTACCGAGCGCAAAGCCAACGCCGGGTCAGTGGGCAGAAAATAAAAGCCAGCGAAGATGCCGATTGCACCGATCACCATGCCGATCGTGTTGATCAAAGAGGCCATAGCCATTTCCTGAATCAATGTCTGCGTCGTCCTTGCGTCGGATCAGTCAGGGGATAAGGACCCAAAGAAACCAGACGGCTCATCAAAGCAACGAATAGCGCAACAGCTAACAAATCAGATTCCTAGACAATGGAATCACCGCGGGCAGTGTATCTCAGTGAAGAACGGTTGACGATACCGCCATTGGGTTGTTTGCATCGATTAGACCAATTTTTAAAAGGCTTGGAGAAAGAAATGGCTTGTCTCGTGCTGTGATTGCTTGCTGTTGCAAGACGGCATCCTTGCAAAAAAGGTCATCTTAACCGCACACCATGATGTTCGGTACACAAGTCTTGGGATGGCCTCAGTAGAGTAGAGGGCTACCATCCCAATGAAATGAGCGCCCAAATGTATTGGTTGGCGTATTGGTTGGCGCGCCGTTACCCTGCAAAAAAAACTGATAATATTTAAAGCATCTTAAGCCGGTTTAAACACCGTTCTTGCCAAACATCGGGGCGTAGCTCAGCCTGGTAGAGTACTGCGTTCGGGACGCAGGAGTCGGAGGTTCGAATCCTCTCGCCCCGACCATAAACAAATCAGCAGGTGTTTCATGTCTCTAGACTTTTCTCCGCTTGTCAGTGCCGTGCAACGACTCGAAGAAGGGTTGGTTAGATTCAGTTTGGACACATCGGATGTGATGATTCGAGATGGTTTGGTGCAACGCTTTGAGTTCACCTATGAACTGTCACACAAGATGTTGCGACGTTTTCTGGAAACCGCATCTGCCAATCCTGCTGAGTTCGATGAAGCCGATTTCCAGTACTTGATTCGCACAGCAAATGAGCAAGGATTGTTGTTGGGCGCTTGGCCTCAATGGCGTGTCTATCGAGATATGCGCTCGAAAACGAGCCACACCTTCGACGAAGAAGTGGCACTTAAAGTCGTGGCTGGCATACCTGCTTTTTTACAAGAAGCCCTGTTTTTGCTGGGTCAGTTACAACAAAGACAGGCGAAATGACTGCCAAACTGCCACTCGATTTAAATAGGGCCGAGTTGGCGACGGTAGAGGCCATTTTGGCCAAGCATGTTCCGGACGCAGATATTTGGGTTTTTGGATCTCGCTCTACTGGTCAATCAAAGAAATATTCTGACCTTGATTTGTGTATCAAGGCAAACCATTCATTGGGCCTCGATGTCATGAGTGCGTTGGCGGAAGATTTTTCTGAGTCTGACTTGCCATGGAAGGTGGATATTGTTGACTGGTGGTGTGTCAGTGACGAATTTAGAGCGATCATCGATCGCGATAGGATTAAGCTAGACAATCGGGTTTCAAAGACCTGACCGTTAATAATGTCAAGCGTCTATTGGCGTAACGGTCATCTTGCTACCCGGGATCAACAGTCCATTGCTCAACGGCAAGACCTGGAGCGCGATGGAACTCTCGTGCGTTGTTGGTAACGACGCCGCTGTCCTCTGCCATGTCTGTGGTCAGGAGCTGGGCCTTACCTGGTCAGATTGATGTTTATGCAAACCCTGTTGCGTTGCTGTTCTGACTTGGTGCTTGCGACCGATCCTAGCCAGCAATCGGTGGCGACGTCATCCTAAGCGTACTGCGGTCTTTTGCCTAAAATCAAAAGTACGCGATTGCAACCGCTTAAAAATACGGGTCACTATTTCTGGTGGTCCCCGAGTTGTTTAAGTCGCTCGATAGGCGCACCCAGTACGGCGGCTGAATAGCTGCTAAAAAAAGTGCTTGCCAAAAAATCCAAGCGCCCTTGATCAGTGGCTACTGAACTGTGCTTAGGCAGAGAGGCCAGTGCCCATTCGCTGGCTATTGCGTGGCTGAGGTCGGAGCCAAACTCCTCTAGTACGCTAGCCATCACATCAGCCTCGTTAAGTAACACAGAGATCCAGTCCGTGTTCCAAGCAAACGCGCTGCCCGCAATGCGTTTGTGATTCTTTGAGACAAGAGAGAAATCTGACGACAAAATAGTACGTTCAATACGCTTTATCCAGAGCTTAGGCACAGCGTGTGTTTGTAAGTGTGGTCGTAATGCATCGACCGACAGCTGCTCAATTTCAGCGCTAAAACGATTGACTCGTCCTGGGTGTTGAAGGTCGTGAGCGACGGCAATAAGAATCAACGCGGCCTGCCATGGCGTGTCTGTTAAGTGCGAGTGTTCGCTCTCTATCGCTGCTTGAATGGTAACGGTGGCCAACACGTCTGCAAAATGGAGCCGGTTATGGTAGCGGGGTTCCTCGGACGATGGGCTGAGGCTGCGATTGTCCTCGATTTTTTGGGCCAATTCACGAGCCACGGCCAAAAATTTTGCACTCGTTACCGTTTGTGTTGTTGCATCTAGATTCAGTAATTTAGCGCAGGCGTCGACGACAAATGGAAGCCCAACCCATTGAGTCGCCCAGGACTGGCGAAGGAAGCGAAGTGAGCTGTTGAGGCAATGACGCCAGTCACCTGACCGATTGTCCAAAAATGAAGGTGTCGTTTGCAAACTTGAATATTCCATTTGGGGCTGACCGCTGTGATTTTGCATAGACCTGACAGCACGGATGAATAAGTGATTAGGATTTCGGTGGTGTCATAAAATCCAAATAACGTTCAGCGTCGCGCGATCTGGTATTTTTTTGATTACTGATCAGTTTCAACGGATTGCAGTCCTAACAATTCATACACCTCGACAGTGGATTTACGCCCTTTGACCGTCACCTCATCGAGCGCGCGCAGTTTTAATCGTTCCCCAGCCTCTCGGACCACCGTTTTACTGATGCAGATACGTGTACCGAGCTCTTTGTTGATGCCTTCCAAACGAGCCGCAACGTTGACGCCATCACCCATCACCGTATAAGACATGCGTTCAATTGATCCAATATTGCCAACCAGAACGACGTCTGAGTGAATGCCTATTCGTACCTTCAAGGGGGGGAGTCCTTCACTTTCCCATTCTTTATTAATGACGTCCATTTGTTCTTGGATTTTTAATGCAGCCGCGCAAGCTCTGTACGCGTGGTCTTCGAGCGTGTTTGGTGCACCCCAAAAGGCCATGACGCCGTCGCCAATAAACTTATCAACGGTTCCCATTTCTTGATTGATGTTGTGGGTAGCAATTTGAAGGTATTTAGAAACACGCAACAAGAGTTGTTGTGAAGGACTGTTTTCACTCAATGTCGAGAAGGACTCTAAGTCACAAAACATGATGGTAAGAAAGCGACTACGCCCGCCGAGTTCTAATTTCTGTCCTGACTTGAGAAGTCCACGCACAAGATCGACAGGAACAAAAGCAGAAAAAGCGCTGATTGCTTTGCGCATCCGATCTATTGATGTTGTCAATTGGTCAATTTCAAAAAAGAAAGAGCGGTTAAGCGGAACATTGTCGCGTACCTTAAGTTGCTCAATATCATCTACTTCTCGCGCCAGTTTCTCAAGTGGCCGGGCGATGCGTACTGACATCGCATAGATAACAAGTAACTGTGCAATTAGTGCCAGTACACCGATCAGCGCAATCAAACGACTGGAATCGGTAATTTCTTTTAAAAAATCTTGTGAAGGGGCGATGCTTAAAATTCGCCAATCCACTGGCACTTTTAGATCGATCTTGCTTAGACTGGCCATGTAATTGGTATGTCCATCGGCACTATCGAAGCGAAATGTGCCAAGGAAATCGCTGGATGGTATTGATAGCAACGCCCGTTTCGGAAGGTCACTGGTCAAATCGCCCACACGGCCAATACTTTTTGAGGCATCACTGCCCTTGGGTTCGGCGTCTGATGAGGCGATCACTTTTAGCTGAGAATCGAGAACCACGCTTATGGCGTTGGGACTGATTCGCTGGTCGTTTAGAAATCTTTCAGTAGAAGCCAATGAGATGTCGATAGCGGCGACGGCCACCACCAGATCATTGACGATGACTGGTGTTGCAAAAGTCAGTTCGATTTCTCCAGTCGAAGCAGATTTTATGGGGCCAAAGACGATTGACTCCTTTTGTGCAAGAGCAGCTTGGTACCAAGGCCGTGCGCGCGGGTCGTAGGTTGAGTTGACTCGTTGTGTTTCAACGACTTGGACATTAGCCCCCATAAAGACAAGCCGGTCATCGACGATTTGATCGCCTTGTCGGTTGAGTAGCCAAAAGGCATTCGTTGTCTGAGGTGGGGCGGGCTTGCCAAAAAATTGAGACTTCTCTGAAGCAGGGGCGGCCATCGTGATTGAACCATCCGCGAACCCAACGTATGCCCTACTAATAATGGCAGAGTGCTCAGTGTGCGTTCTTAGCAAATCCCAAGACGCCTCTTTTTTGAAAAATTCGGGATCTTTTGCGACGAGTATTGCTGCGCTTCGGGTCAAGGAAATCACGGGGTCAATCGTTTGTACAAGCTCCCTGACGATTTGGCTGTTAAAGCGGTTCACCATGTCTTCAGACGTTGTGATGACCGCGCGTGAAGTGGCTGTGTAGTCTAGAACAACGATGATGGCAAGAAATGGGAGCGCTAACGTTGTGAATAGCACGACCATACTTGGTCTCAGCCGAAACCGCCTACTCCATTGGTTCAGTCGCACTAATGGATTCCTAATCGATTAATTGGGGTCAGGGATTGAACCCCATTAAAGTAAAGTCATTTTGATACGCTTAGGAACTATCCCAGCATCATTATCAAAACATGCCGTACCGGAATGCGCCAAGGTAATTCAATTCGATTTCTCTCTCTTCAGGGGTAAGCTTTTCCCAACGTAGCGCTTCTGCAGCCTCTGCGACTTCGTTAGATTTCTGCCAATCCTTCAACATATCACGCATACGGCGGCGTTGAGGATCCATCTTGCCCATCACCTCATTCATTTGGCGAAGCCGTAAAACAAGGGTCTTCATAAACTTGATGGCTTGTTCAGGATCATCTTGAATTGACGCCATAAAGTCATCGTATGAAGTCACTGTGCAGTCGGTATCTGTCACTGCCTTGATGGTAGCCGAGCGGGGACCCGGTTCAAGCAGACTCATTTCACCAAACACGTCACCCTCACCTAGGCTTGCGACAGTTTTGGCCTTTTTGCCTTCACCAATAATGACTTCGACAGAACCCGTCGTGATAAGGAACGCGCTGTTGCCTTCTTCCCCTTCTCTTAGGATTACATCCCCAGCTTTGTATTGATTTTTTTGCATTTTTTTCCTCAAAGGTTGTAAATCTTATTTCTAGAAATAGGCTAATTCAGTTAAGAGTGGGAGTCTATTTTTTTGCTAGAGCGACTTTAATTCAGATAAATATGATGGCAGTACTTTTTTGAGCATAAATCAACATCAGACATATTAGCCTGAAAGATCACAACTGTTAAATAGTGGAGTAGTAGGTTAGTCGATTAAGCTAATTCAAAAGGTGTTTTAAGAGCAATTACCTGGCTTTGTGACATGCCATATGCTTTAAGATCCTTTAAAACTGAATTCTAAAAAAAAGATTCCCACCATCAAACATAAACGCTGACTAAAAATAAAAATGCAAAGCACCTCTGAAGATCATTACAAGGCCTTTATCACCTACGCGCAACCGACGCAGACAATTGCTCAGCGTCTAGTGATCAGCGCAGTTGAGAACTTCAGTGGGCGGTTTAATCTGATCAAGCGATTACGACGATATGAAAACGAGGGGAAAACGTCGGCCGACCCTGACATTTGGCACACCTTAGTTAATTGTTATGGTCTTCAACTGCAGCTCCTTAACAGCAGTCTATCAAACATTCCCAAAACGGGCCCACTTTTACTGGTGGCTAATCATCCGTTCGGCGTTCTCGACAGCACCATCATGGGGTACATTTTTTCACAGACAAGGTTGGATTACCGCATTATTGCGCATCAAGTTTTTTTAAAGGCACCTAGCCTTAGACCTTTTTTGTTACCAATTTATTTTGATAACACCAAGCAAGCATTGATGGCAAATGTCCAAACCCGAAAGGAGGCGTTGCGCTTGCTGACTGAAGGTGCTGCCATAGGCATATTTCCTGGCGGCACGGTATCTACCAGCGCAAAATCTTTTTCAAAGCCGATGGACCCACGTTGGCGGGCGTTTACAGCACGGTTGATTTTAAAGAGTCAGGCAACGGTCGTCCCCGTTTATTTCGAAGGTCAAAATAGTCGTCTTTTTCAGTTGGCTAGCCGCTTGCACAGCACTGTTAGAGTCGGTCTTTTGTTAAGAGAGTTTGAGAAACGTTCGGACACGTCTGTCAGGGTCGTCATCGGAAAACCTATTGCCCCTAGCGATATTCAACTGTACGCAAACGATGTTCCTAAATTAATGGATTTCTTGCGCAGCCGCACTTATAGCCTGTCCCCAACACCACTTGTTTCGTATGAGTACGGCTATGATTTTGACTGAGGCTACAAACGATAAACTCAATTTAATTTATTCCGTCGAACTGTGCGCATGAAAAATAACAAAGCCAGGCCCGTGAGCAAAGCAATGGCAAGAAATGAAATGCCTGGAAATTTCCAAACTGCCTCAGTATTTGTGAAATAGAAAAATAATTGCGTCACAATCAGTGGACCGATAATCGACGCGAGACTATTTAAACTGCTCAGTGCACCTTGCAATTCCCCTTGCGAGTCAGCGGGAACTTGGCTTGTCATCATGAGCTGTAATGACGGGAGTACGAATCCCGATAACCCAGCGATTGCCATGATCAGGTAAAGCTGCCAACCAAACTCAGCAAATGCAAAGCAAAGGTATGAAACAAGCGCTGCCGCCATCCCCAAAACAATTGCTTTGATCGGCCCTAGGATTGGCAAAGCCCAGCGCAAAATAAAGCCTTGCGTGATGACCATCATTAAGCCGAGAAACCCCTGCGAAAGACCAATTTCGAGTTCTGACCATTTGAATTTTTCAATGACAAAAAATGTCCAATAACTTGGCAAAGAGAACGGTGCGATCACAAAAAGAAAGTAAGCCAATGTCATGCCCTTCATCGTGGGATACCTTCCTATTCGTAAAATGGCACCGATAGGGTTTGCCTCCTTAAGTTTGAATTCTCGTCGTTCACTTTGTGAAAGAGACTCTTTTAGAACAAATAAGCCGTAAACAAAATTCACCAAACACAGGACACTTGCGACAGCAAATGGTGCCCGAGTATCCCAAGCACCCAACATACCACCAATGACTGGACCAATAATCAGCCCAACCCCGAAGGCTGCGCCGACCAAACCGAAGCGCTGAGCCCGCTGTTCAATTGGTGTAATGTCTGTAATGTACGCATAAGCACTCACGTAAGTCGCGCTCGCAAACCCAGCAATCAAGCGAGAGATAAATAACCATTCAAGTGATGTCGCAAAAACTGGCACAAGGTAGGCAACACTTAACGCCAGAAGGGAGTAAAGCAAAATCGGCCTTCGACCATATTTGTCTCCCAAACTTCCCAAGATAGGCGAAGATAAAAGCTGTACGCACGCATAAACAAGGAATAAATATCCTGCTAGACGGCCAGCCTGCGCCAAGCCTACATCACCTACGGCCATGATCAGTGCAGGCGTGACGGGTAAGGTGATACCAAAACTAATCGCATCGATAAGCATGACGCCAACAATAAATGTCATGGAATGTGTGCTGCGGATTATTGGGGTTGTCACTGGCCTTCTCGCAAAGTTTTGAAGCCCATCGAAAAGGCGTAAAAAAACGCAGTCTGACTTACCCCTTCAGGCGTTTTGTCAGCGCAAGGAAAAAGATGTGTCATCGTCTTGCTAACGCTATGCCGATGCGCTCAAGCGGTTTGGTGACTATCGAATTTTCATCAAAACCAGGAGGAACATCGGGATTAGACAGGACAAAGTCATGGCTGCGCATTAAACAGTCCATCACAAGAAAAAACTCAATCATGTTGAAGTTTCGGCCAGGGCAATTACCCGGGCCAGCAGCGAATGGCAGCCATTTAAATTGTTTTTCTAGGTTAATGACATTTTGCCGAACTTTTGCACCTTGTTCGGTCAGGCTCATATCTGGTCTGATACCTTCAAGGAAGCGTTCAATATGAAACTCATTCGGTTTGAAGTAAGTCTCAGGATCTAAATGCATCGCGATAATATCAACCATAAAAATAGTGTCTGCTGGGTAGTCAAAACCACCGATGCCCGTTTCAGGATCTGCTGGCATAGTGCCTGCCTCAGAGGCGCTGCGCGGGATCATGGCAATGCCAGGGTGTAGCCGATTGAGTTCAAACAGCAGCGCGAGCATCGTGGGTCGTTCATCATAATCGTGCGGTGTCATGGCACGGCCCTGATGTGTTGCGCTAAATGCGTCGACTTCTTTTTGTATCGCCTTGTACAAATCCTGATGGCGACCCAACTCATAAAGCGCCCATGTCAACAAGTGTGCCGTCGTCTCGTGAGCGCCAATAAGAAACGTGCCATAAATACCGATTAGGTCTTCGTCATTAGGTTGCTTGCCATCAAGGCCAAATAATGTGTAGTGGTTCATGGGTGATACCACGTCTTGCTCACTAAGCTCACCGTTTGTGTGGGCTTGTCGAACAGCCGTTGCAATATCATTGATCGCCTGGCGAAGTTGTGCTGCGATCTTCAACATGGGCTCTTTCAGCTTGTTTTCATCGGTTGGCGCTTGAATAAGCTGTAAAACGGTTGGTATGGCTTCGTTAGTCACAACCCTAAGGTAATTGGTGCCAAGCCGTTGGATTAAATCCGCTTCAACCCCAGGGAAAATGGTACGCAAAACCACTCGCAAAACAATCTCACCCATCAAAACCCCGGCATCGATCACCTGCCCTTGGTGCTGCGCTGTATATAAATCGATCTCATGGCTGAAGATATCTTCGACAATCTCAGCGATATTGCCTGATCGTTCAGCCAATACTGGGGCGCTAACAAGCCGCATCGCCAAGTCACGATCGCGTTGCCAAGTTTGGTTGTTATGGTACTGGCCGATCAGTGCACCACCCCCCTTGGTATCACCATGGGGACAGGCTTTTGGCGTGCCAATGGACTTTTGCCAGTAATGATTCGGCATTGGACCTCGATCGATATTTTTTGAACATAGAATTTCACGTGCGGCATGAGGGCTACGCGTAACGTAGACGCAAGTGAGCGATTTGCTTGATGATCGATGCCAGCCTGTATCAACCTTTGGCAGTAGCCATTCGAACTGAGGGTAATTAAAGGAAGGGAACGAGGTGGTGTAAGTCATGCCATCGGGTGTGTTTGGGGGCAGCGGTTTACCGCCTTTGATGGCTTGCCGCCCACGCTCACGGTTATCGCCATACCGGCGGTCAAGGTCGGCAAAAGCCGGCCCACTTGCGCCACTGCGGCCGTATAAGGCTGTCCTAGGCAAAGCCAAATGTTCTGATGGCAGACTCGGGTCGACACCGCCTAACTTGTGCTCGATCCAGTCAATCAGAGCGGTTACTGGCTTCATTTTCTTACCAGCAATTGTGAATTCTACTTTATTGCGTGTGCCGAGATTCGCAATCCACCGCAACATCTTGGGTGGTTGGGTAACGGCAGCCCTAGGTTCAGGCGTGACAAAGAAAAGGGCCAGGTCAGTGGCATCGGGCTGCTTGCGTCGTGGGGTCTTGTTTTTAGGTGGCGCCTCTGTCAATGGCAAGCCCCCGACATGCACAAACACTTCGCTGTGAACGCGCTCAGCACCAACACCCGCGCGCGCGAGCAACTCAGTTATGCCATCGAGGTAAGACTGGGGACCGCAAAGGTAGTAGTGCGCATTTCCCATCGATGCCTCCAGTCCTTCTAGCTCCTCTAAGTTCAAACGAGACTCAACTGAAGTCGCACGCAACTTCAGTGTGATGTTTGTATGTGTTTGCGTTGCCTCGGTCAGTTCGCTGGCATATGCAAAATCAAGAACGCCTCGAGCTGAGTAATCAATATGCAGTCGGTCACTGATGTTTGATTCAACGAAGGTACGGCAAATAGCCAATGCTGGTGTGATCCCAATACCGGCCACCAGACAGATCACCGGACTCTTGTTAGGCTCCCAGTAGAAGTTCCCCTGAGGTGGCGACACCTTCAGTTGTGTATCGGCAGGCCTTTCATCGAACATCCAGCGCGAGAACTGGCCGAGCGCCTCGCGCTTGATCGTGACCTCATAATAACCACCACTTACTGGCGCTGAAAGCGTGTAGGGGCGACTAACCCATTGCCCATTGATTTCGGCTTCAATCACCACGTGTTGGCCTGACAAGCTAGGCTGAACCTGCCTGTTTAAGGGTTCAAGTTTGAGTGTCTTAATGCCTTCGCAAACATCGATTTCTTCTTTGATTCGCACAGCAACACCGCTTGGGTCGCCAAGCAGCTGTCTAAGTTGGGGAACGCATCCCCCACAGATGGTTCCGCACCGAGTCGTTTTTTGTAATGTTTCTAGCGTGTCGGCACCCTGCATGATGGCGCTTCGCACTGCCTGGCGTTTGACGTTGATACATTGGCACAGAATCGAGTCCTGTGAGCGGTTGTTATCTGGTTGCGTTGAAACGCCAACCGACCCAGTTCGTTCAAACTGTTCGATCTGTGACGCATCAAGGGCCACACCATCCATTGCCATAGCGTAAAGCTCAGGCAGCTCGGACCATGATCCGAACGCGGTTAAACCCCAAATCTGGCTGGTTTCGTTTAGCCGCAACTCACGTTCGATGGCTCGGGCTATGTCAGCGTAACGTAAAGTCGTAACGGGCATTGCCTGTTCTTTGTCGGTCTGTACCCGTTCAAGATTTGAGACAGACTCACCAATCACGTTAGAGGCAACAAAGCGGGTGCCATTGCTCAAGTCGTAAAGCGTATTGAAAGCCTCTCGACCAAGGTAGTCGCCCGTGTACTGAGTTACGAAGCCTCGGCGAGGCAAAATATAGACCTTCTCAAGAACTTGCAAATGATGTTGCAACTCTTCAGATGAGCCCGTTAGCTCACGGAAGTAGTCTGCATCGATTTCGTAGAGCCGCAACGTTCCCTCGGCAATGACAGTGGCGGCTCGAGGAGCTTTACGCATCAAAGCAAGTTCGCCAATCGTCTGACCGGCCGTCATTTGGGCCAGTAAAATCTGCGCACCATCCTTGTTTTGATAGACTGCGGCTCTACCTGAAAGAATCACGTAGACATGGCGTGCCTCATCGCCTTGACGAAACAACACCTCTGATCCTTTGAGGGTGCGTTCGCGCGCTGATTGATTTGGCCCGCCATCGAGCTTCATGGACTTCAATATGGAGGATTCGCGCGAGAGGTTTTCCTGTAATTGTTCATCGCCCAATAAGACCAGACGTTTGTGCACCTGTGGGTCTGTCGCAACCGCTGCCAGGAATGCCTGTTCGGGTAGCCGTAACGCTTCTACAGTTGTCTGTGCACGCGCACTTGCGTTACGGTTCTGAGCATAAATGAGGGCTTGCTCTCCAAACAAACTACCGGGTTGAACTTGATGTAAAAAAAGTTGTTCGCCGTTCGATTTTTTTTTATAAATTTGGACGCTGCCATGTAAGAGAACGTAGGCCGCATCAGCTGTATCCCCTTCATGCAGAATGACTTCACCAGCAGAAAATTGCACTTTTTCACATTGGGCTTTTAAAACATTTAAGACAGTTGAATCTAACGATCTTAAGAAAGCGATTTGATTTAGGCTGTTTGCGTCAGTAAGCATCTTCAGAGACCCATTTAAAAGCATTAGAAATGTCTTTGGACCGCTTCTTGCAGCAGATACAAGACAAAACATACGAAAAAAATTAGAATTAATTATGTATCAATTCCCTGACTAGATGATGCAGAGAAATTTTACCCCACGAAATAAAGCCAATAAAAAATAGCACTAGTCTTGTTTGCTATTGCAAGTAACGCAATTCATATAAAATAGAATAATAAATAATCGAGCTAATGACGTAAAAACAATTTAAATACACTTCTTTTCAAAAAATGAATGTATAGTGACAAACAAATTTAAAAATAGTGTCTTATAAATATAAAAAAAATTTAAATATTTTTAATTATTTTTACCAAACCATCATCTGTTGAAAAAACAAAAGTACTGTAATTGGTGTGATGACTAAAAAAGCCAGTATTAACATAAATATTATTGTTATCAAAATATTTAATTTTACGTTGATGACTGTGTCCAAAGGTAACTATAGTTTTACTATTTTTAAATAATTTAATGGCGTGATCAACAAAAATATCTTCAAGTGAGTGATAACTGTTATCAGAGTTTAAACTAGCATAAGAATCCCCAAGCCTGATAAAGAATTTTTTAAATTTATCTAAAAGAGTCTTTTCAGATGATTTCGAACGAAAAGAATTCAAGGATTGTGCGATTTTGGATTCAAAACAAAACTGATCATCGGCAAGTTTCATGCCTATTTTATCAATCCACCAGCTCAAGCAGTACATCAAATGGAAATGCCAAGCGTAATTTGAATAGTGTTCAATTGGAGCTCTTAGTAGATGACCATGTTCAGCTAATAGCGTGTAGTCATTGTCAAGAGAAACAGACATAGATCGCGGTAAATTTAATATTTTTTCTAAAGAATAGTCATGATTACCAACTAACCAATGATAATTTTTAAGAGTGAGTATTTTTTCAATAACAGGCAAACGATCGTCTAGAACCCTTTTTGCTTGATCGCTGTGTGAAAATTTAATGCGAGAACTTTTAAGTGTTTCTAGTAAATCACCATTTAAAATGATCAGATCGTAATCTTCATCCCAGCGCGTCAACAAATCAACTGTTTGACTGTTATTAAGTTTCAGTGCATCGCTTGGGTCACCATAGATGCCCATGTGCCAATCGGAAGTACATAAAACTTTCATCGCTTTTGACCAATGTAATTAAAGTACTTCCAAACACCACCATAAGCACGTCTGATTTCAAAACGTTTTACCGTGAAAAGACCTTCTAATAAGTGCTCAGGGAAGTGTGTTTCGATTGGAATGCTGTGCGAAATCCAACGTTTGAATAAAGTAATATTTGTGCTATGAAAATCTACACATGCAAAATGACCATTTTTAGTAAGGTGATTTTTTATATTATTTAAAAAAATTCCAATATTGGGTATCGTAGATATTGTGTAAGAACATAATATTAAATCAAACTTCGGCAAACTTGTATTTTCATCGAAAAAATCATTAATTAACGAGATATTTTTTATCCCAAATGATTTTAATCGAGCAACCTTTAACATTTCCTGTGATACATCAAGTCCTGTAATACTAGTATTGGGATAAATGTTATGTAATTTAAGAAGATTTATTCCTGTGCCACAACCAATTTCAAGAATTGATGAGGGGTTCAAACTATCATCAATTAATCTAATCAAACGATTACGACCAAACAAAAAAAAGCGTCGGTTAAAGTCGTAAATATTAGCATCTTTTTTGTAATGTCGAATTAAGTTGTTAATATGGCTAGAGTTATTCATGGTGCTAAAGGCATTTTCACATGCAGTAAATAAGTTTTATTATAAATACCCAATCGATCAGTTGCAACATGCTTATCAATATCTGTATCTATGTCGACATGTTTTTTAACAAAATCAGGCATCCATTCAAGACCGTAAAAATATGAACGAATCAATAGTTTTGCTCCAATCTCAGAGCGAGATAGGATCTTGCGCCATTGCCGCTCTAGCAAACTGGGATCATGTACTAACCAGTCCAAGTGGTCAAGTAAAGCAAAATGGGTATAGCGCTGGAGTGAATTATTTAAATTATCGGCAATATATGAATTTTCTACTTTAACCTTGCCATGAGTTTTCTTCAACAACTGAAAATTATATTCTTTTAAATATTCGGGCGCAGAACCATCTCGGTAATGTCCGAAAATGTAAACATGGTAGAAGTAATTTTCATTTGCTGGTAATTCAGTCAACACTTTTTTAATTCGTTCATTTAAAAATTTCAACACTTCAGCGGGGTCTTTGTTGATCATCCTTAGTTGACGACTAGGAATGCCAAAGTTGGCGGAAAAATTTATTAGAACTTTACTAAAAATACTGTTAAATACTGGTTCTAAATATTTTTCGTACAAAACTGTTTGTTGATGTTTGTTGTCCAATTCAAATATTTTAGCTATCTGTTTTAAGTGATCTTCTTTCAATAAAGAGAAGCACCGGGTTATAAAGCCGCAACCAGTGTGATAATGAAACCCTCTATTTGATCCATTAACTTGAAAGTTTTTTATGTTTTTATCCCAAAAATTTGCGCAAGAATTTGTCATTCCAGGACGATAATATTTTTCATATGGTGCTTTTAGCGATGTATGAATACCCTTGCCAAACATTTGCCATAAATCTTCATAACTTCCATATTCTATTACTTGTTTTTTGATGTTAACCAGTGCAACCTGACACGGATTTGCATCTATGCAAAGAACACTCTCAAAATTTGGATTTAATGCGTAATGTAGTGCGTTACATCCACCGCTTGCTAAAACAAAAACCTTGCTTCCTGGAGAAGGGTTGAATAACAGCATATCCGTTCTTGGGTCTTCCATGCAAGCGTTGTAAACAATTTTTTTATTGAACAAATAATTGTAGAATTTATTTTGTATAAAATTTTTCATTTTTTGAAAATTTAAAATAAGCCTTCGGGCTATAGTTTTAATTATAAGCTCTGTAATTAATTATCATTGACTTTCAATTTTTACATTTTTCAATCACTCAGTAGTTTTTATTTTATTAATTATTATTGAATTAAAATTAATATCAGTTTTTCTTGTCACGTGTTATATATTTCTCATATATAATTTTTATTTATTAATAATTGCGTTAAATTTTTTAATTTTGTAACGATTTATGTGAATCAAAAATTTTATTGCTCGTTAATTGAGATATTTTTTAAAATATTAATTTATTATTTTTTTTGATCCTTACAATCAACCTTATCCTTATGGATTTGAATTTTTGATTTGAAGTATCTTTTTTTTGCTTATTTTATATCTCATTTTAAGTATTTTTATGGTGAATAAACGAAGTCGCGATCAATTTTTAGAAATAACGATGTCACGTGAGGAAGCTCAGGATTGCACGCAATGCGCGCTACTGTGCTGTCCAGGATGGTTATCGGTGCCTGGCTATTTTGATAATAGAAAACTGAGATTTTGGAAACGCTTTAGACTGAAAATGCTAAACAATGTTGGGATCAATATCTCCCAGACGGCACAAATCTTAGGATAGTAAAAGCCCCGATAGTGATCGAACATTGCCCTTATGATAGATCAGAAGTTCGTGAATGTAACTATTTTATGAGAGTATTTCTTCATTAAACCGAATATGGTTGCTACTACCCAGACGAACGAATCAGAGCCTTAAATTCAAAACGAATCGTCTGATGCAGGGGGTTCAAAAAGCGCACCTCGAATGATCGTCTGAAAAGCGACGCAAAGGGGGGGTGAGTGAGTGCTTGTTCGATAAAGTTCAGTTACCATCATTATCATTGGTTGTCACCATCAGAGAGAAAACAAAATGAAATTTGCATCAGTCAATGGCATCTCAATTCACTATCAATTCCTGAATGCAGGCGCGGGTAAGCCCCTCATCGTGTTTTCTAATTCGCTTGCGACGGACTTCCGTATCTGGCAAGACTGTGTTGAGAACTTATCGGTTGATTTCAGCATTCTTTGTTATGACAAACGTGGTCACGGCTTGTCTGGTCTTGGTGAAACGCCCTACAAGATTGACGATCATGTCAATGACCTTATCGCGTTGATGGATCACCTTGGCCTTTCGGACGCTGTGGTGGTTGGACTTTCGGTTGGTGGTTTGATTGCCCAAGGGCTTTATCATTCTCGGGCCGACCTGGTTAAAGCCCTTGTGCTTTGTGATACGGCGGCGAAGATCGGTCACGCAGAGATGTGGAATGGTCGCCTTCAAATGGCACGCGATGGCGGTATGGCTGCGCTGGTTGATGCCAACATGCAACGCTGGTTTTCCCCGGCGTTCCATCGTGACCGCGCAACCGATTTGGATGGTTTTACTGCGATGTTCACTCGAACGCCCTTGGCAGGCTACCTTGCCACTGGTATCGCGATTCGCGACGCTGATTTCAGTGATGTGGCCCCCAACATATCGGTTCCAACAACCTGTGTTGTTGGCGATCAGGATGGGTCAACGCCACCTGACTTGGTTCGTGCTACAGCAGATATGATTCCAGGTGCCAAATTTGAAATCGTGAAAGACGCGGGTCATATCCCTTGTGCCGAACAGCCTGCTGCCATCATCAAAATCATCCGTGACATGATGGCTGCCGTTTGATTGACCGACCGTCGATTACATTCTGACAAAAAATGGGTGACATTGAACGGTGAGTCAATGATTTAATCTTACTTAGGGCTTGTTTTCGAGTTCAAAAAGCTCAGGAAATAACGTTTCCACAAAACCAAATTTGGTGAAGTCACGCACCTTTGCGGGGTACAAAACCCCAAACAAATGGTCGCATTCGTGTTGCACCACACGCGCATGAAAGTTTGACGCGGCTCTTTTAATGGTGTTGCCATACGCATCAAAGCCGGTGTAGTGAATATGTTTTAGGCGCGGTACTTCGCCGCGCATCCCAGGAACCGATAAGCAGCCTTCCCAACCGAGCTGCTCTTCATCCCCAACCGCTGTGATGACCGGGTTGATCAGAATGGTTTCAGAAATGGGTTCTTCTAGCGGATAGCGCGGGTTGATTAGGCCAGAGCCAAAGATGACCACTTGTAAGTCAACACCGATTTGCGGGGCAGCCAAGCCCGCACCATCAGCCGCTCGCATGGTGTCCTGCATGTCAACAATCAGCTGATGCAACTCAGGCGTATCAAAATGCAACACGGGTTGGGCCACGCGATTTAAGCGTGGGTCACCCATTTTGAGGATTGTTTGCGCCGTCATGAATACAGACTAAATCGATCGTTAACTCAATACGCGCCCATGAAGTCTTTTTTACCAATCTCGACACCATTGTGACGCAGCAGGTTGTAAGCGGTTGTGACGTGAAAGAAAAACTGAGGCAAGCCGTAACGTAAGACATAGTCTTGGCCAGTCAGTGTTTTTTCTTTTGGGGTGCCGGGGCGTAAAACGATCTGTTTGTCAGCGCCGCCCTCAAATTGTGCCGCAGTCATGGCGTCAAGGACGGCCAATGTTTTGGTGATCCGTTCTTGCAGTTCAGCAAAGCTTTGTTCGCTGTCTTCGTAGCTCTCGACTTCAATGCCAGCCACACGCGCAGAAACACTTTTGGCAAAGTCGCACGCGATTTGTACTTGTCGCACAAATGGCAGCATGTTGGGAAACAAGCGAGTCTGCAACAAATGAGCTGGGTCGTATTGGCGTTCTTGCGCTTGGGCTTCTGCTTTCTTGAGCACGTCACTGAGTGCCAGCAACATTTGCTTAAAGACGGGAACCGTTGTGTCGTAGAGGGAAAGTGACATGTTGAAACCTATGGGCAAGAAGTGAGTGAAAGGACATGCAATCAACAAATTGTACAGGGCGCCTTGGGGCGACTCACTCATCTTGGCGATAAACAGGCCAGTGGCGAACAAGCCGCCAGCGAGTGTTAAGGCTTTTCGGTTTTAAAGTGGGCCAAGGCCTCTGTTTCGATGGCTTTTTTCATTTGACGTGCCATGGGATTACGGGTCTCTTCAACAATGTGTCCAACCAGCCCAATAGCCCTTGAAAACACACCAATACCTCGAACGATAGGCCATGGGATTTGTAGCTCGCTGGCGATGGCTGCGATCGCACCAGTGGCGTTTACGGGCAACGATTTTCCGAGTTGTTCAGAGGCTTGGTCGGCAATGGCGACCATCAGCGCCACGTATTGCCCGTTAAAGCCAAGTGCTGTGGCAATCTCGAATAGCCGAACGGTTCTGGGATCAATCGGTTTGTGCATGTGATGGCCGATGCCTGGGATTGACTGTTTTGTGGTCAACCGTTCTTGCACGATTGTTTTGGCCATTGCTTCGATCTCAATCGCCTGGGGTTGGTTGGGTATGGCCTCTTGCAACAGTTTGGCAGCGGTTTCCATGCTGCCCACAAAAACACTGCCCAGTCCGTTGAGGCCGGCTGCAACAGCAGCCTGCATCGCCTCAGGTGCGCCCGCAAAGGTCATGCGAGCCACAATGGCACTTGGGGTCAAGCCATGCTCGACAAGAGTCAAAGCAAGCGCTTCGAACATACGCGACTCGGGTGGCGTGGGCAATCGTCCCATGATCTGTAAATAAGCCATGTCACTTAGGGAGACTTTGCCGAGTATTTCCGAACAAAGATCCAGACCGTGAACAGTGATGTTGGTTTCAGTCGACCAAGCGATGTCGGAGCGAAAGCGTTGTTTGGCTGTCATGAGCGTGTTACTTGTTTTGAGTGGGCGTTTGGAAGTCAATGGCATGCGCCAAGATACGCGGGTCGTCACGCAGCGCAGACTTCAGGATTTTATGGGTTGGTGTGAGTGGCATCGAATCGATAAAACTGACAAAACGGGGTACTTTGATGCTGCTGAGATGACCTTGGCACCACTGCACAATACTGGCTGCCGTCAGCACGGCATGGGGTTGTTTGACAACAACGACCATGATGTCATCCTCGCCCAATTCAGACGGTACAGCCACGGCGGCGACTTGATAGACCTCAGACATTTCGCCAATCACAGCCTCTAGCTCAACGGCAGAGATGTTTTCACCACGACGCCGAATGATGTCTTTTTTTCGGGCCATATGGAAAAAATAGCCATCGCTGTCTTGTTTGACGATGTCGCCGGTTTTGAGCCATCCATCGTGAAATGCTTGCGCCGTTTTTTCGGGGTCGTTAAAGTAGCCCTGCATCACAATGGGCGTCTTAACCCAAAGTTCGCCCGTGGTACCCACTTCAACATCCTGTCCCTGATCATCGACAATGCGGCATTGTGCCCATGGCAATGTCGGATCGGGGTGTCGCCCCAAAACCCCCATGCTTGCTGGTTTTGCTGGCCCTTCCCACGGGTTGCAAGTGACGCCTGGGATTTCAGTCATGCCGAACCCTGACATCAGTTTTTCAATCCCAAATGCCGATCGAAAAATGCTTGCAGCGGCTTTACGCACGCCATAGGCAGCACGTATCGTATGCTCAGCGCGGTACTCGCTGCGATCACGGTTACACAGGATGGTGCCGATGGCCTCAATGATGTTGACAACCGTTGCCTGAAAACGAACTGCTGTATCCCAGAAGAGACTGGCGGAAAATCTCGGCACCAAAATCATCGCGCTACCGCTCGCGAGTACGCCGCCGAGCGAGTAAAACATGGCGTTGACATGAAAAAAAGGCAGAACGATCAAGTAGCGATCTTCAGGTTGCAAATGAAGTCGTTCGACGTTTGCTTCGCCCGCACGAATCAGGTTGCGTTGGCTATGCATAACCCCTTTTGGAAAGCCCGTGGTGCCAGAGGTATAGATGATGATGCAAGTGTCATCAGCGTGTCCTTGGTTGCTTAACATGCGGGGTTCGTCGATCTGATCGAGGGTTTCCCAAAGGCATTCAATATCGGGTTCTCGGCACTCATTGGGCATGGTGGTCATCAGCCATGGTGAGTGCGAGAGTGATTCTTTTACACGCAGCACCACGTCGAGTGCGACCTCATCGCAAATGATGCCATCGACTGCGGCATGGTTCAGTATGTAGCCCGCTTCACGGTCATTGAAATCAGGGTTTACTGGCACCAAAATGGCACCGAGTTTTGCCAATGCAAACAGTGAGAAGACATGCGTCTTATCGTTGCGGCACATCACCGCGACGCGGTCGCCGCGGGTGATGCCTTTGGCCTGCAGCACTTGCGCGAATTTGTCACTTAGCGTGGCGAATCCGTCCCAAGAAATGGTCGAATCGTCCGACAGGATATAGGGCTCGTCGCTTTTGATTTGCCGGCGGCTCTCAAAAGCGCTGACCAGACTGAAATCATGGTCGGGGAACAGCCGAATGACTTCGAGTGGTGATTTCATCGATAAGAGGGCAGCGATGCGCCTAAAAATAAACCAATCTTCAATGTACAGGACGGCGATCGTTAGCGTCTAGGGCACGGCGATATGTTGGGGCATGCATTTAAATGTGTCTGTGTGGTGCAACTTTGTGATAAACCATCGAAGTATTGATCGACACACACCGTGGTGTTGACGATTAATAAAAACCCCAGAAACGAGGAGACAACATGTTAAAAAAATTATTGGCAGTGATTGGTGCAGTGGCGCTTATTCCAGCAGGATCGGCATTTGGTAAGGATCAATATCCTGAGCGCCCCGTCAAGATTGTTGTGCCGTTCTCAGTGGGTGGTGGCGGAGACTACATTGCCCGCTCATGGTCAAACGAGTTGAGCCAGGTACTCAAGCAGCCTGTCGTTATTGAAAACAAAGGCGGTGGCGGTACTGTGATTGGTACTCAGCAGGTGGCCTCAGCAGATCCTGATGGTTACACCGTTCTGTTTGTGAGCCAAGCCATTGCGGCTAACCCGTATCTCAGGGCCAATATGCCTTACGAGACCCTGGGCTCTTTTGCACCTGTTGCCAAACTGATCACTTACGGCATGGGGTTTGCCGCAAATGCACAGGCACCTTACAACAACGTTCAGGAACTCGTTGCGTACGGCAAGCAAAACCCAGACAAATTAACGGTAGCGACAGGCGGTGAGGGCTCGGCAACTGATTTGGCTGCGGGCCAATTTATCGATGCCACGGGCATCAAAATAGTGAAAGTACCCTTTAAGGGATCGGGCGCAGCAGCTACAGCTGTGGCAAGCGGGCACGTGGACCTGGTGTTTACCGGTATGTCTCAGTTAAAGCCGTTGATTGACGGCAAGCGTGTCAAATTGCTCGCGACTTCTGGTGAACAGCGCATGACGTCATTGCCTGATGTGCCGACCGTCTCAGAACAAGGTTTTCCTGGCTTTAATGCCGTGGTTTGGTGGGGTGTTTTGGCACCGGCTGGCACACCAGCGGCCGTGGTTGAAAAACTTAACCAAGCATTGAAGACCAGTTTGGCTGACCCTGAAGTTAAAAAGCGTCTTGACGTGATTGATGGGGTAATCGAAGTCTCAAGCCCCGCTGAGTACGCGGCGTTTATAGAGTCTGAAATGGTGAAGTTTTCTAAGTTGATTGGACCTGACGCCAAGAAGTGACGTCAAAGACGGCTTGTCGCCTGGCTCACCGAACATCGAGTCAGGCGGTATTGTCATTGACGCCACCCAATCCAATGCCCCAAAATATGCAAATCAAAGCAAGCGATAAGTTTGCCCAAACGCCGACCGAAGACAAGGCACCGCGCCGTATGCAAATCACCACGCTCCAGGCCCTGCGCTCGATCTACGCTGAGCCAGCTGTTCGCGTTATTCGCAAGGACATCGGTTGCATAGATGAACACATCGGTCGTTTTATCGAGCTTTCGCCTTTTATGGTGATGGCTAGTGCGGATGCTGCGCAGCGACTAGACGCCTCGCCTAGAGGGGGGAAGCCCGGGTTCGTCAAAATTTTGGATGCGCACACACTGCTGGTGCCAGATTCGTCGGGTAATAACCGCCTCGACACGCTTGAGAATATTTTGGCTAAGCCCCAGCTCGGTTTGCTTTTCATGATTCCTGGGGTAGAAGAAATGGCGCGAGTGAACGGACAAGCAGCGCTGTCCACTGATCCTGCGTTGCTTGATCGGTTTGGGGGCGAACAACGCAGACCAAAGCTCGTGATTCAAATCAAAGTGCAAGAGGCCTACCTGCATTGTGCGAAAGCGGTGATGCGATCTCATCTTTGGGACCAGCAGGCGCAGGTCGATCGCACGGCATTGCCATCAATGGGCGAAATGATCAAAGCGCAACTCAACTTAAACGGACCTGCTGAGTCCCGCGAAGAAATGCTTCAGCGCTATTTGCCCACTTTATGAAACCTTCCGTTCTGGCGCCTTTTTCAGTTCGGAGTTACCGTTATCAGTGGCCTGCCGACTTGGCGGCGTCGTGGGCCTTCGAAATGGAAGTGCTGATTCTGGGCTGGTTCGTTCTGGTTGAGTCAGGTTCGGTGTTTTTGTTGGTGGTCTATGGCTCGTTGCAATTCGTGGGCGCTGCCATCTCGCCATTTATTGGGGTGTTGGGTGACCGATGGGGCTACAAGACGCTCTTTATTGCCATGCGAATTGTTTTTGTGCTGATCTCAGTGGTGCTGTTGGTACTGGCCGCCGCCGACTTGTTGACGCCGATGGTAGTGATCGGTTTGGCCATTGTGGTGGGGGTTTTGCGACCTTGCGACATCACGATTCGGTTCGCCTTGATCGGTCAAGCTTTGCCACCAAACCAATTGGTGGGGGCTTTGGGTATTTCACGCATCACGGTTGATTCTGCTCGCATGGTTGGCGCTTTGGCGGGTGTTGGCATTTTTGCTGCGTTTGGCATGGTGGTGGCCTATGTGATGATCACAGGCCTATATCTGATTTGTTTGTTGTTGTCATTTGGGGTGGCAGGGGCCGATCGGCAGTTGCTGGCCAAACGGACCCCCTCTTCGCCACTACAGGACTTACGACTGGGGTTTAAGTACGTCAGTTCTAAACCGGAATTGGTCGGCACGACCAGTTTGGCGTTTTGGATCAACGTGTTTGCTTATCCGATTGGTATTGGTCTGCTGCCTTACGTTGCCAATAATGTTTACCAAGCGCCTCAAGCAATGCTGGGGTGGCTCGGGGCCGCTTATGCCTTCGGTTCGCTGATAGGTTCTTTGTCTATCAGCAGCAACCGAGTGGCGATAGGGTCGGGGCGTTTGATGATCATCAGTGCCGCCATCTGGTTTTCTTTGGGCGGGCTTTTTGCTTTCAACGAAAACAGTGGTGTTGGTATCGTGATCTTGATGTTGATGGGTGTGACCCAAAGTCTCTGTGTCACACCGCTGGTAGCCGTGATGCTGCAAAGCGCTGAACCCGCTTATCGGGGGCGAGTCATGGGCATCCGTATTCTGGCCATTTTGGGATTGCCATTGGGGTTGATGATGTCAGGCCCATTGATTGAAAGCATTGGTTTTGGTGGAACAATCAGTTTGTATTCATTGGTCGGTCTAATGGGTGCTTTGAGCATGACGCGTATTTGGCGTCGTGAACTTTGGCTTAAAACGGCACCGGCCAATCAATTTGGCACGCGCTAGTTCTGAATTGTGTCCCCTTTGTTGATGGCCTTTGTTCGGTTAATGTTCGTATCCTAAAGTGGGTCATCGAGCGTGTTCGCGTTAAAAAAATTGAGGTTTGAGTCATGAAACGGGCTGGTCTAACCGCTATTGCAATGAAGCTAAGCGTTTTCATTGCAATTCTCATGGGTCTGTTGCTGATCCCATTGCTTGGTATGCCCGGGCGTGTTGAGTCATCCCCACTGATGATTCCGTTTTTCTTATTTGCGGTTGTGTTGGTGGTGTTTAAGTTTGCTTTACCCCGTGCATTAATAAAGCACCAGGCGGTTTTGTTCAAAGGTGATCAGCCGGTTGAGCCCACTTTGCTGATTTCGGTGTCGCTTTCGCTCGGGGTGTTTTGGCGTGTGATGCTGACCCAAATCGCAGCCGTTGCTTTGCAGCAATTCATTTACCTATTCTTCGCGCTAATGGCCGACTTTGTGTGGCTCGAGTTACTCATGGCCGCACTCATTTTGTTCTTGCAGTGTTTTGTTTCTGTTTGGTGGTTGTTGCGATTTCCGATGGGGCGCTACCGCGTACGGCTCAAATCCGTTTCTTAGTCATGCCCGGTATGCGTGCGCCATAATCACCATTGAACATGACTTCGATAAGGCCTTCGGTAAGGGATTAAGCCATGGCTAGATTTAAACGCTACATCGGCATCGATTATTCAGGTGCGGCCACACCAACCACGGGTCTGAAAGGCTTGCGCGTTTACCTCGCCACAGAAAAAAAAGGTGCCATTGAAGTGTTGCCACCCGCCGGTGGCAGTAAGTATTGGAGCCGACGAGGCATTGCGTTGTGGTTAGCCGATCGATTGAATGAAGACATTAAGACTGTGGTTGGGATTGATCATGGTTTTTCGTTCCCGTTGCGTTACTTCGAGCAACACCAATTGACGCTTGATTGGCCGGCCTTTTTGGATGACTTTGAACACCATTGGCCAACAGCAGTCGACGACACTTATGTTGATCATGTGCGCCATGCGATGGTTGGTGATGGCGCGGCCCGTTCGGGCAATCCGCGATGGCGCCGAGCCTGCGAGCTTAAGTGCCGCGCAAAATCGGTCTTCCACTTTGACGTCCAAGGATCTGTTGCCAAATCCACCCACGCCGGCTTGCCTTGGATAAGATTTCTTCGCCAACACCAAGGCAACCGATTGCATTGCTGGCCCTTTGACGGCTGGGCCGTCCCAGACGAGGGCTCAGTGGTCCTTGAAGCCTACCCAGCGGTTTACAAAAAGGACTATCCGGCGGGTGATCTCACGCCTGACCAGCATGACGCCTTCTCAGTGGCGCAATGGTTACGAGATGCCGATCGAGATGGGCGTTTGGTGGCGGCTTTTCAGCCCAGCTTGTCGACCGAAGAGCGGCGATTAGCAGCCATTGAGGGCTGGATTCTTGGTGTGAACTGAGCGTGGACGCTGTTAGTCCTTTTGGTGAGCCTGACGTTGTTTCTCCATCAAGCTGCACCAATCCCAAGACGGGTCGGCAACGGTTAACAGTTGGTCAAGTAACCGCGCAACCATCTCGGTGACAGGCAGTGGCATGCCGAGTTGGTGAGCTTCTTGAAGTACCAAGCCCAAGTCTTTTTTCATGAGTGTGCTGGAAAACCCAAAGTTATATTCGCTGTTGAGCATGGCCTCAGCACGATTTTCCATCATCCAGGACGTTGATGAACCTTTGCGCATGACTTCAAGAACCTGTTTGGTATCAAGCCCCTCGCGTTCAGCGAAGGCCAGCCCCTCTGCAAGCGCTTGACCAATACCAGCCACACAGATTTGGTTGGCCATCTTTGTGAGTTGTCCAGCGCCCGAGGAGCCTAGCCAAGTGGTTTTACTGGCGTAGGACTCGATGACGGGTTGGATCTTCAACCAAGCCGTCTCGTCACCACCACCCATGATGGTCAAGATGCCCTTTTCAGCACCAACGGTTCCGCCAGAAACAGGCGCATCAATGAACGAAACCATTCGAGTCTTGCCTTTGGCACTAAGCTCGCGTGCGATTTGTGCCGATGTGGTCGAATGATCAACCCAGATGGTACCGGGTACTAGGCGTTCAAAACACGTATCCCAAACCTGCTGGAGCTGAGCATCAGCGGGTAGTGCTGTTATCACGACGTTGGCATTGGCGCTAGCTGAAACAAGTGTTGTTGCCATCGTGCCTGAGAATTTCGCAGACCATGTCTTTGCGGCAAGATTGTTCGGGTCGTAAACCGTTACCTCGTGGTCTCGGTTAGCGAGATGCCCCGCCATGTGCCACCCCATGCGGCCTAAGCCAATAAAAGAAATATTCATGTGTCATTCCCGTCTACTCAGTCCATTGTGGTTTGAGTGTAACGGAGCGCGTTCGTGGCGCTGGATATAGCGACAGACGATCAAAACATCAAACCCAAGTAACACAAGTACACGCGGTTGCATCCGCGGCACGCCAATCGACGACTGCCTATCAAAAATTTTTGAATTGGGGTCCTCGGGATTCGAAATAACTCAGATTTGCATTTTCGGCATTGCATTATTGATCCCAAAGTAGCTGGATCCCAAAGTAGCTGGATCCCAAAGTAGCTGGGACTGATTTATCTTACAGGTCGTTAAGTGGCGTTTCTTGCAAACACTTGCATCTAAGACCATCACGAATAAGTGATTGGTTTTGGAAAGTTCAAGCCACTTCGTGGTTGATAAACGAACTTTAAAAAAGACAGTGGCATCAACAATAATTCAGTCAAACGCCGCCGGCGCTTTGACAGACAAGAAAAAAACTGCGGTTGCAATGCAGACCTAAGGTATGGTGTACTTTAGGACACATGGTCTTTAGCCGAGTTGCACAAAAACCGTTTTTGTCTTCGACGCCAAGTGATGATCAAGCACAGCGGTGGATGGCATTATCGACCCAGTGTTTCCTTTCTTGCATTTTGCTCTTTTTTCTAATTAACAAAGGTAACCCCTGACATGACAATATCTTTTTCTCGCCCAATGCCATGGATGTATCGATGGGTACCAGTCGTGCTGACTGCACTGGTTTTGGCGGGTTGCGGCGCGGGCGCTGGTCTTAGCGCAGACAAGCAGTCTGGATTTTTAGACGGCAGCTACAGTCGTTTGCAGCAGGTGGCAAGTCCTGAAGATGGGGTAAATATCTATCGTTACAAAAATCCAACTTTCAAAATGTCGGATTACAAAGGCGTGATGATCAACCCCGTGGTGATCTACCAAACCGCAACGGTTAATACCGCTGGCAAAGGCATCACCGAAGAGACGATCTATAAGGTGCGCCAAGAGATCGACGCCACATTAACGCGTGGTGCTAGCGAGCGTTTTAATGTGGTGACCAAGCCTGGCCCTGGTATTGCTCGGGTGAGCATCGCCATCACGGGTGCTGAGGCACTGGGTGAGGGCTTTAAGCCGCGCAACCTAATGCCAATATCTGCGGTCATGAAAGTAGCCAGTGAAGTCGCAGGCGTGGACAGCAAGAACGCCATGATCGTGGTTGAAGCCAAGGTTCAAGACAGCGTCTCCGGCAAGTTACTCGGCGAAGCGGTCTACACCGTGTCAGGTGAAAGCTTCCGGATGCAGTCGAGTTCGGTCGAGGCTTTCCAGGCGTTGGCTGCTAAGTGGGTAAAAACTGCCCTGCGCGAAGCGGTCGAAGAGAAGGCCCGTCTTCAGTAAGTTCCTGTGTTTTGGTGATGGGCGAGTTGTTAAAGCGGTGCGTCAGACGGTGTGTTGGCGCCCGTTAGTGCTTGAACTCGCCGCTCCCTGAGAGCGCTGCAAATAAAAAGGTAAACCGTGACGGGCACCAATATCTGAAACGGGATCAACAAAAAGATGACGAACCAACCGGTCGACATGAACATGTCGTAGCTTGGTCCCTCGTGTGCGGAGAGATAGAAGCCAGCAATCGTCAAACCGGACAGCAGCGGCCCGCTACTGACAAGCAACAAACACCAGCGCCAAAAAAAAGGTGGCTGGTATTTTTTTGTGGTGATCACTGGCAGCAGGCTAAACCAAGCAACGAATGACAAATATAGAGTGGGAAAAAAAAGAGTTTGCATGGTAATGACAGCGTCATTTGTAAGGATTTTTGGAAGCAAGGATAGTGCAATAAACGCTTACGATGTTAACTTGCCCTTAGCCAATATTTCAGCAAAAGCAACTTTGATCTGTTCATCGCTACGACTGGTTTTTAACGCAACCCACATGATGATGAGGCTAAAGACCATGGTGACAACCATGGTTGTGATGAAGGAAAGCGTGCCGTTGCCACCCAGTTCATGGGCGCTGAACTGGCTGATCGCCCAAAGCCCACCAAAGTACGGCACCAGCCATACTGCACCCTGCCATTCATAAGCAGTAACGGACTGACGGCTTATAAAAAAGTGGTAAATCGCATGTAAAACCACGATTAAGGCGATGATTTGGAACAGAAAACTGACAGTTTCAGCGCCCGACCACAAGATAATCCAATTGGCGCTTACAAACGCTACCGGTGCAATCCATATCGCGCCGCGTAACCGGAATGGTCTTGGCGCATCGGGAATGGCCCGCCGCAAACGCAGCAGCAAGATGGGTCCGATGCCATAAGACAACACGGTGATCGATGAAATGTAGCCCACCATCTTTTGCCAAGAAGGAAATGGGAAAAAGAATGCCAGGCCCATCAAGTAAGTGGCAATCAGGGCAACCCATGGCACTCCGTTTGAATTCACGCGGGCAAGGGTTGCTGGCAATGCGCCAGTCTGGCCGCTGGCCATGACCACGCGTGAGGTCGTGGTGGTGAACACAAAGCCGCAAGCGCCAGGAGATATGACAGCGTCAGCATACAAAATGCTGGCCCACCAACTGGCCCCAACAATGGTTGACAGTGCTGCCAAAGGCCCAATCATGCCGTGCAAGCGCAAGCCCGCCCAGCCCCCCTGCTCGAGCATGGTTGGCGGAATCGCCATGAGAAAGGCCCATTGCAGTAGCACATAGAGCGTTGTGCCGATCACAACAGTACCGATGATGGCGATAGGTAAGTTTCGACCTGGATTGTCGGTTTCACCCGCCAAGTCGATCGCTTGTCGAAACCCAAACAGACTAAAGAAGACGCCACCGGTGGCAATCGCCGTAAACACCCCTTCAAAACCGGCTTGTGGTGCGGCAACAGATAGGTTCTCTGGATGCCACGAATAGCCCATCAAAATCAGCGCGGTGGCCACTGGCACAAAAAGTTTCCACCAGGTTGCCCAGGTGTTCAAGCCCAAAACGGTGCGAATCATCAAAAAATTCAACGCGACCATCAGTCCAAGCAAAAGGCTCGCCACCAGCATGCCGCGAGTGGTGAGAACGCCGGTTTGACTGTCGGTCAGCCCAGAAAAGTAGGCATCGGCATAGGTTACGATGGCCATGGTTTCAATCGGTGCCACAGCCACATAGGCCAGCATCAGCACCCAGCTCCAGATAAAGCCAAGCCGTGCACCATGGCTGACATGACTCATGTGGACTAAGGCACCACTCAAGGGGAAAAGTGTGGCGAGCTCTGCAAAAACCAACGCCAACAGCAGCACGATGACCCCACCAATGACCCAGGACCAAATGCTTAAAGGGCCAGCTTGCAGGGCTGTTTCAAGCGGACCGAAAAGCCAGCCCGAACCGATCATGCCACCCACACCCGCAAAGAGCAGGCCGAGCAATCCCGCTTGGCATTTCAGTCCTTGACCTTTTGCAGACATGTTGGTAATTCCTGTTTCAATCGTGTGAAACAAATCGTAACAGCGATGTCAAGTCAGGGTTGTGAAAGCGCTAGCTTGTCTGAATCGGGATGACAAGATGCCAAAAAATCCATCATTTCAGTAGCATCTTTGTGCAAGTAAAAGCGAACCATTTTTTCGTTGAAGGATTTCACATTAGAGGCAGACACACTAATCGCATCAATGCCGGCCATCATCAAAACGCCATTCATCATGAATCGTGATGTGCGCTTGTTACCGTCAAAGAAAAACTGCTGAAGCGCGCCAAATAAGAAAAATGCAGCAGCCCGTTCAAAAGGTTCAGGGACTTCTTTCTCTAGTGTGTGAATACCTTCGTTAAAAACGAGATTCAGTTCAGTTGCGTTGGCAATTGTTGGTAAGGGTGTAAATCTGCCTTGCTCACCGAGGGCAACGTCTGGCGTGTAGTTTTTTTCTGCGCCTTCGCCTCTAAAATGCCCCCATTCCAACGCCTCTTTTGCAGCCACTAAGGCATGGATCTCGGTAAAAGTCGATTTGTTTAATAAGAATTTGCCCGTTTTAACCAATGACAGAAGGTGTTTTGAACTGTTGGCCAAATTAAGAACTTGCTCTTGATCAGACACCTTTCTCCCACCAACTGTTACGCCATCCAACAAGGTTTTGACTTCAGGAAAGGTAAATGGGTTGCCTTCTAAAACCGAGGCATCCCATACAAACTCTGGCAGCATCCGGTGAAATCGGAATGCCACTCGTTCTATGGAATGGGTTGCAAGGTTAGCGGGAACTTTGGTGCGGTCCCATTTAAAACCCATTGCCTTAAAAAGACTCATTTCTATCCTCACCAAGCACAAAATCTAGTTTCTTGGATTGTCATCGTGATCTGCAATGGCAAATTGATGTCAAAATCCTAGGCGACTGGTTATCCTTGGTTCATTGTATGGCGACCTGCTGGTCGATCCATCGTGGATTCATCGACCAACCATTTGTCGTCAGAAAAATCTTCTCTGTCGGTTATGAACGCGTGGGATTTTTTATTTCGTAGGGGATCTCGTGATCAATCGTGTCCCAGATGAATCGACCCGCCGGCACTCTTTGCTCTTCAGCAATGTGTGACACCAGGCCCGCGGCTCGGGAGATCACCGCAAAGCCACGCATGAGATGCGAAGGCACGCCGATTTCGCCCAACAAAGCCGCTGTGGCACCG
>Ga0105050_10000121_pt1 | contig 99505 bp, 91 predicted proteins | sample FRY01_FD_78088 | JGI IMG/M metagenome (GOLD analysis project Ga0105050, IMG submission 78088) | Freshwater microbial communities from Lake Fryxell liftoff mats and glacier meltwater in Antarctica - FRY-01 | ecosystem: Environmental > Aquatic > Freshwater > Ice > Glacier meltwater ... | reverse complement strand
TCGCCACACGCGAACAGGCCTACAGCAAGGTGTGGGCCCGCATCATCAAGGACAGCGGCTTCCAGCCGCAGTGACGCGGACGACCCGCGAAGCAGCGCCGCAGGCGATGGAGCGCCAGGGGGCGACCGATTTCCCGCTGGGCCGCCCCAAGGGAAATCAGCCCCCTCGGGGGGCAGCGATCCGCTCAGCGGGAGAGCGTGGGGGCTCAACCCCGCCAGTTAACCCGCCAGCAGCCGATGCACCAGATCGGGCGTGTTGTGGGCCTGGTACTTGCGCATCAGTTTCGCGCGGTGAATTTCCACTGTTCGGTGGCTGATGGCCAGGGTTTTGCCGATTTCTTTGCTGGTCTGGCCGTGCATAAGCAAAGCGGCCACCTCGCGCTCGCGCGGGGTGAGCCCGGCGCGAACCGCACGGCGTGAACCAAGGTCTTCAAAACTCCAGATGCCCGCCTCGTGCGGAGACTCGCGCTGCAAAGCGCGTCCGGTCACGTGGCACCAGAAGGCCTCACCCTGAAAGCGGCCACCTACCCGCTTCATCACCCGGTCATCGGCGTAGGTGCCGTTGCGGCCCAGGATGGGGGCGATACGGGCGCCGGTGCGCTCGTATTCGGCGGCGCTCGGGTACAACAGCTGAAAACTCTGGCCCAGCAGCTGTTCCCGGCTGGCACCGAATATGTCGCACAGTGCCTGGTTGCAATCGACCATCACCCGTTGGCGTGACAGCGCCATACCCAGCGGCGCCAGCTCGAAAGCGAGCTGGTAGTCGACGTCTGAGATGGATGTGTTCGGGTTAGCCATTAGGTCAAACTACGTATGCGGTTACGTAGTATCGTGCTTGCTGGTGTGTTCAATCCCTGGAGCAAACAACGTGAACAAGATATTTCCCAGCGCGGCCGAGGCGCTCAAGGGTGTGGTCGCTGACAGCCAGCTGATCGCTGTGGGCGGCTTTGGCCTGTGTGGCATCCCAGAAGCTTTGATTGATGCCTTGCGCGACTCCGGCGTGAAGAACCTGACGGCGATTTCGAACAACGCGGGCGTGGACGATTTCGGTCTGGGCAAGCTGCTAAAGACGCGCCAGATCAAGAAAATGATTTCCAGCTACGTGGGAGAAAACAAAGAGTTCGAGCGCCAGTATCTGGCCGGCGAGCTGGAGCTGGAATTCACGCCGCAAGGCACGCTGGCCGAAAAACTGCGCGCCGGTGGTGCTGGCATTCCCGCCTTCTTCACCAAGACCGGCGTTGGCACCCTGGTGGCCGAGGGCAAGGAACTGCGCGAATTTGACGGTGAGACTTACGTGATGGAGCGCGCGCTGATGCCCGACGTGGCGCTCATCAAGGCCGACGTGGCCGACATGTCGGGCAACCTGCGCTTCAACCTGACCGCGCGCAACTTCAACCCGGCCGCCGCCACCGCCGGCAAGGTCTGCATTGTGGAGGTCGAGCGCATCGTGGCCACGGGCGAAATTGCGCCCGACGATGTGCACCTGCCAGGCATCTACGTGCACCGCATCGTGCTCAACGCCACACCCGAAAAACGCATCGAAAAGCGCACCGTGCGCGATCGAAAATAAACAACTTGCGGGACAGACCTTCAGCTCTGTCCCCAACCGAATAGAGACATGCGGGACAGATCTTCAGCTCTGTCCCCAACCGAATAGAGACATGCGGGACAGACTTTCAGCTCTGTCCCCAACCGAATAGGAGATCAAGATGCCTTGGACCCAAGACCAGATGGCTGCTCGCGCAGCACAAGAATTGCAAGACGGCTTTTATGTGAACCTCGGCATCGGCATCCCGACCCTGGTGGCCAACCACGTACCCGACCATGTCGAGGTCTGGCTACAAAGCGAAAATGGCATGCTGGGCATCGGCCCGTTTCCGTTTGAGGACGAGGTTGACGCCGACCTCATCAACGCCGGCAAGCAGACTGTGACCACCATCGAAGGTTCGGCGATTTTTGGCAGCGACCAGTCGTTCGCCATGATCCGCGGCGGCAAGATCAACCTGTCTATTCTGGGCGCGATGCAAGTCACCGGTGAGGGCGATCTCGCCAACTGGATGATCCCCGGCAAGATGATCAAGGGCATGGGCGGCGCTATGGATTTGGTGGCCGGCGTCAAGCGCGTGATCATCTTGATGGAGCATGTGGCCAAGAAAAAAGACGGCACCGAGGACCTGAAAATCCTGCCGCAGTGCACCCTGCCGCTGACCGGCAAAGGCGTGGTTGATCGCATCATCACCGACCTGGCGGTGATGGACGTGACGCCCGAAGGCCTGAAGCTGGTGGAGCTGGCACCCGAGGTGACGCACGAGTTTTTGCAGTCCAAGACCGGCGTGCCGCTGGTCTGACCCAGCAGCCCACCCCATGCAAACGGCCCCGAGGGGCCGTTTGTTGCGTCTGGAGCGGGTGACGCTGGGGTGCAACGGTTGGCGTGAAAAATGCGCAGCAGGCCGGTATCAGCGGCCTGCGGGCGCAGCTCAGTGCTGGCTGGCGGGTACGCGCACCAGCAGGCCGTCAAGTTCGGGCGTGAGGACAATCTGGCAGCTCAAGCGGCTGCCGGGTTCGGGTGGGCTGGCGCTGGCATCGCTGTGCTTGCCAAGCTGGGCGACAAGGTGGCCGAAAGTGCTGCGCTGTGCTGCACTCACGGCCAGCTACCCAGCCGATCTCGCGTTTGCCCGCCAGGCCCTAAAGCGCGCCAGCGGCTACCTGCTGGGCAGTGCCGTCAACTGCCCAGGTTCTTGCGGAGCTGTAAAGGCGATGGGTGCGGTGCCCAACCCAGGCTGTTTGCTGCATTTCCCCGAAGACATGGCAATCGCTGACAACATTGCTTGGGTTACCGGCCGGCAAGCCCGCAGCACCCAGCGCCACCGGTTCCCCGACGGCGAGCTGTGGTGGAAATTGCCCGAGGCGTTGCCACTTTGCATGGCGGTCTGGCGCAGCCCCAACGATCCGCACAAAAAACTGGTCGAGCTGCTTCTGGTGGCGTAGGCGACGCGCGTGCGCGCTACTGGCAGCCGGTGCCACCTCGGTCGATGTGGCGGTGAGCCTCGCGCTGTTTGCCGAGGGCGCGCTGGCACAGGCCGAAGCGGCTGGTGTCGGTGCTGTCTGGAACGCAGGCTGCATCGGCCACGAAAGCAAGGCCGTCAGCATGGTGCCGGCAATGGCAGCTGCGATCGGGCAGGTTGGTTAGCCCGACACCTCTTTCAAACGCAGGCTCAAGGCAGCGCCGAGCAGGCCACACAGGCCCAGCAGCAGCACCGTGCCTGGCACCGAGACCAGCGCCGCCAGCGCGCCAAGTGCGCCAGTGAGCAGCAGCAAGCCACCGATCACCGTGTTGCTGACCGCCACGTAGTCGGTGCGCTGGTTGCCATCTGACATGTCAACCAGGTAGGTCTTGCGGCCCAGCCGCACACCTGCGTGCGCCACGCACAAACCGAAGAACGCCAGCAGGTAGAACACCATCGCGACCGTGCCGCTCAGGCCGATCCAGGCCGCCACCGCCACCGCGATCGACAGCAGCGCGGCCAGCGCCGAGGCCGCTGCAAACACCTGCCGGCTGGAGCGGTCAGACCACCGGCCCCAGACCGGCGAACTCAGCAGACCCGCCAGCCCTTCGAGCAGGATGAAGGCGCCCAGCAGCGCCACCGCCTCGCCCAGCGCATCACGCGCCAGCGCCACGTAAAACGGCGCTGCCAGGCCCGAACCCATGGCCAAGGCGCGGGCGATCACAAAATGGCGAAACGGTACGTCGCTGCGCAGCAGGCTGAGTCTGGCGAGGGCTTCGCCCATGCCGTTCACGCCGCCATCGGTGGCACCGGGAAACTCGACAATATGCGCAAACGACCAGGTGGCCAACACCCACAGCACCGCGCCGCCGCCCAGCAGGCCGACAAACACCGAGGCCGATCCGGTGTCGGGCAGCAGGCCCAGCCCCAGACCCACGGCCATGGACAGGGCGCCGGCGATCGACCCGATCCAGCCCGAGAGCACGCCGCGTCGGGTCTTGGGAATGGTCTTGCCCTGCACGTCCTTGTAGGCGATCGAGCAAGCGCCCCGCGCCAGGCTAAAAAGCGTGAGCAACGCCACGATCGCCATGCCTGCGGTCAGGCCCTGCAGGGTGATTGCGACAGCCGCCATGGCAGCAAGGCAAGCGCCTTGTAACGCACCGCCGAGCACCCAGATCCACTTGCGCACCGCCAACGAACGCACCACCGCGCCGATCAGCAGTTGCGGCAGCATCGAACCCGACTCACGAATCGGCACCAGCAGCGAGGTGATCCAGCTTGGCGCGCCCAAGTGCAACACCAGCCAGGGCAGGGTGGTCTTGGCGCTGGCCACGCTGTCGGCCACCGTGCTCATCGCATTGGCCACCAGCAGGCGGGCAAAATTGCCCGGCGTCTCGCAGCAGGCGTCCTCGGTGATGGCCTTGCAGACCCGGCCGTCATCGTCGTTGGTCAGCCGCTCGTACACGCTCTCGACCCAGGCCGGGGCGGTGCTTGAAGCGGTCGAGGATTCAGCGGGCATGGGGTATTGTCGCGTGGCCGCTCATTCGCCGCGCCATGCTCAGGTGGTGGCTGCCTGGGCCCAACCAGTGTCGGGACATGTCGCGGGCGGCAGCGGCTCGCCTTTGCTTCTCGCCACAATTGGATATGAATGAAATCCCCACGGTATTCCCCCAGCCAAAAATCGCTTCGGCCCTGAACAGCGACTTCGAGCAGCGTGTGGCCCTGTCCACCGAAACGCTGCCCTGGTCCGTCTCACCCCTGCCCGGGGTTGAGCGCCGCATGCTCGACCGCTTGGGTGGAGAGGTGGCGCGGGCCACCAGCGTCGTGCGCTACGCGCCTGGTTCCCACTTCGACCGTCACATACACGGCGGAGGCGAAGAAATTCTGGTGCTCGATGGCGTCTTTTCCGACGAGCGCGGCGAGTACGCCGCTGGCAGCTACCTGCGCAACCCGCCTGGCAGTGGCCACGCACCTTTTTCGGTTGAGGGCTGCCTGCTGTTGGTCAAACTCTGGCAATTTGGCCCGGGCGATACCGAGAAGGTGCGCATCGATACCCAGCAAACGCCGTGGCGCCAAGGACTGGTGCCCGGTCTTTCGGTGATGCCGCTGCACGAGCACAACGGTATCAGCACCGCGCTGGTGCGCTGGGCGCCGAATACCCGCTTCAACACCCACAGCCATTCCGGCGGCGAGGAGATTTTTGTGCTGAGCGGCGTGTTCCACGACGAACATGGCCACTACCCTCGCCACAGCTGGCTGCGCAGCCCGCGCTGGAGCCAGCACTCGCCGTTCACCGAGGGCGAGGGCGCGTTGATTTACGTGAAAGTGGGCCACCTCGGCGCGCCCATGTTGACGCCTTGAAGGGCCTTGCCCAGTCAACCCAAGCGTTCGCTCGGCGCCCCGCGCTGCCCGCGTTTGGAACCGCCAGCCCGTTTAACCTCACCGCCCATGAAGCTCTACAACTACTTCCGCTCCTCGGCCTCGTTTCGTGTGCGCATCGCGCTCGCGCTCAAGGGGCTGCCCTACGGGTACCTGCCGGTTCACCTGGCCAAAGGTGAGCACAAGCATCCCGATTACGCCGCGCTCGCAGCCGACGGACTGGTGCCGCTGCTTGAACTCGACTGTGGCACCCGGTTGTCGCAATCGATGGCGATCATCGAGTACCTCGACGAGCAGCACCCTGAACCGGCGCTGCTGCCCGCCAGCGCGCTGGGCCGCGCCCGGGTGCGTGCGCTGGCGCAATCGATCGCCTGCGAGATCCACCCGATCAACAACCTGCGGGTGCTGAAATACCTGACGCGCGAGCTCAAGGTAGATGAGGAGGCCAAAAACACCTGGTACCGCCACTGGGTACGCACCGGGCTGGAGGCGTTTGAGTGTCAGCTCGCGCAGGCACCAGCCAGCCGCTTCTGCCACGGCGACGCACCCACGCTGGCCGACTGCTGCCTGGTGCCGCAGATCTTCAACGGCCAGCGTTTCAACACGCCACTGGGTGGTCTGCCGCGCACCATGGCCGCGTTTGACGCCTGCATGGCGTTGCCCGCGTTTCAGGCGGCCCAGCCTTCCGTCTGTCCGGATGCTGAGGCCTGAGCAGGTGAAGCTGCTGGGTGCACTGCGCCCCAGCTGGCCGGCGCCGCCCGGCGTGCACGCCCTGTTTACCGTCCGTGCCGGTGGCGTCTCAAGGGCGCCGTTCGACACGCTGAACCTCGGTGACCATGTCGGCGACGACCCGCAGGCGGTCGCATTCAACCGCGCGACGCTGTCGATCTCGCTGGGTGTGCGGCCGGTGTTCTTGCAGCAGGTGCACGGCACCGAGGTGCTCAGGCTGACAGCCAACACGCCCGACGGCACGCAGGCTGATGCCTGCTTGAGCACCGAGTCGGGACTGGCCTGCACTGTGATGGTGGCCGACTGCCTGTCACTGCTGTTCACTGACAGCCAGGGGCATCAGGTGGCAGCCGCCCACGCCGGCTGGCGTGGCCTGGCTGGCCTGGCGGGTCGGGGCGTGCTGGAAACCACCTTCGACGCCATGTTGGCGCAGGCGCAACAGCAAAACCCACAGCGCTCGCGCGAAGCGGTTGCGGCCGACATACTGGTCTGGCTGGGCCCCTGTATCGGACCTACTGTGTTTGAAGTGGGTTCCGAGGTGCGCGCTGCTTTTCTCGCCACCGATCCCGCCGCCGCTGCCTGTTTCACCGCGCTGCCCGCTGGCAAGTGGCTGGCCGATCTTGCCGTGCTGGCGCGCTTGCGCTTGCGGGCGCTGGGCATTGAGCGGGTTTACGGCAACGACAGCAGTTCAAGCTGGTGCACCGTGGGTCAAGCGTCAGACTTCTTTTCCCACCGGCGGGACACTGCCCGGCTCGGCAGCAGTGGGCGTATGGCTGCCTGCATCTGGCTCGCCTGAAGCCGCTTGCACAGGCTGCGCAGGCTGCACAGGCTGCGCCGCGGTCTCGCGCCGCGCCTGGTCTTCAGCCGCTTCAATGGCTTTGCGTTCTTTGCGCCGCTGTGGCGTGCGCATGATGTAAATCACCAGCACGATAGGCAGCACACCGTACAGCGCAAAAGTGATAACGGCGCCCAGGACGGTGCCGGTGGTGTTGGTGGCCTCCGCCACCGACATCATCAGCACCACGTACAACCAACCGATCACAACCAAATACACAGGCATCCTTTTTCGATACGTCAGGCTGCTGGAAGCCAGCCTACCAATACTCTACGGGGTTATCTGGGCTGGCGCCAGAAAACGCTGGTGAATAATAGTTGGTCAAAAAAATCATTGGAGACAGCGATGGCATCAGAAAAGTCCCCACAAGAGGCATGGCTTGAGGCTGCGCAGCTGTTTCAACAAAACCTGGTTGCCCAGTGGACGCAGGCAGCCCAAGCGTTCCCCGGTGCTGCCGCGGCGCCGGGCGCTGTGGCGACAGAGCCTTGGGCTGCGTTCAAAGCCTTCATGCCCCAGACGGGGGCAGCCGGGTTCGGTGGCACGTCGGACACCAGCACCGGCCCGGCGGGCATGGGCCACCTGTTGACCCAGGCGGCGGGGCACCCGGTAAGTTTTGAGCCAGGCCGCATGCTGGAAATCCAGAGCACCTATTTGAAGGAAGCGGCCGAGCTTTGGAACATGGGCACAGGCGCCAAGCCCCAAGGTGATCGCCGCTTTTCGGGTGAGGCCTGGAGCAACAACCCGGTGTCTGCTTTCTCGGCTGCGGCCTATTTGCTCAACGCCCGCACGCTGATGGCCATGGCCGATGCGGTGCAGGGCGATGCCAAGACCAAAACTCGGGTGCGGTTTGCGGTACAGCAGTGGATCGACGCCAGCGCGCCGAGCAACTTCCTCGCCCTCAACGCCGAAGCCCAGAAAAAAGCCATCGATACCCAGGGCGAGAGCATCGCCAAGGGGCTGGCCAACCTGCTGCACGACATGAAGCAGGGCCATGTGTCCATGACCGATGAAAGCGTTTTCGAGGTGGGCAAAAACGTGGCCACTACCGAGGGCGCGGTGGTGTTCGAGAACAGGCTGTTTCAGCTCATTGAATACAAGCCGTTGACCGCCAAGGTGTATGAGCGGCCGTTTTTGCTGGTGCCGCCTTGCATCAACAAGTTCTACATCCTCGACCTGCAGCCGGCCAACTCGCTGATTCGCTACTGCGTGGAGCAGGGCCATCGCACCTTTGTGGTGAGCTGGCGCAACCCCGACGAGTCGCTGGCCAAGGCAACCTGGGACGACTACATCGAAAACGCGGTGATGCAGGCTATTGGTGTCACGCAAGACATCACGGGCATCGACACCATCAACGCGCTGGGTTTTTGCGTCGGCGGCACCATGCTGGCCAACGCGCTGGCGGTGTTGGCTGCGCGAGGCGAAGAACCGGTGAACAGCGCCACCTTCCTCACCACGCTGATCGATTTCAGCGACACCGGCATTCTCGATCTCTTCATCGACGAGAACTTTGTCAAGTACCGCGAGATGCAGTACGCCGACGGCGGACTCATGCCTGGGCGCGATCTCGCCACCACCTTCAGCTTTTTGCGCCCCAACGATCTGGTGTGGAACTACGTGGTGGGTAACTACCTGAAGGGCGAGTCGCCGCCACCGTTCGACCTGCTGTATTGGAACTCTGACGCCACCAACCTGCCCGGCCCGTATTACGCCTGGTACCTGCGCCAGACCTACCTGGAAAACAACCTGGTCAAACCGGGCGTGGCCACGGTCTGCGGCGAGAAGATCGATTTGGGGCAGGTCAAGCTGCCGGTCTACATCTACGGCTCGCGCGAAGACCACATCGTGCCCATCGCCGGCTCCTATGCGAGTACCCAGGTGTTCCCGGGCAAGAAGCGTTTTGTGATGGGGGCGTCTGGTCACATCGCTGGCGTGATCAACCCGCCGGCGGCCGGCAAACGCAGCCACTGGCTTGGCACTGGCAACAAGTTCCCCGCTGACGTTAACCAATGGATCGCCAGCGCCACCGAGTACAAAGGCAGCTGGTGGACCGACTGGTCCGAATGGCTAAAGCCCTTGGCTGGCAAGCAGGTTGCTGCGCCCAAGGGCTACGGCAAGGGCAAGCGGTACGCAGCCATCGAGCCTGCGCCCGGTCGCTATGTCAAGGCGAAGGCTTAATTTTTCTGAACTCACTGGAGACAACATGCAAGACATCGTCATCGTTTCAGCCGCTCGCACCGGTGTGGGCAAGTTCGGCGGATCCCTCGCCAAGGTGCCTGCCACCGAGCTGGGCAGCATCGTCATCAAGGCGCTGCTGGAGCGCACCGGCCTGCCGGTCGATGCCATCGGTGAGGTGATCATGGGCCAGGTGCTGGCGGCCGGCGTCGGTCAGAATCCAGCGCGCCAGGCCATGATGAAGGCCGGCGTGGCCATGGAAACCCCGGCGCTCACCATCAACGCGGTGTGCGGCTCTGGCCTCAAGGCGGTGATGCTCGCGGCGCAGGCTGTGGCCTGGGGCGACAGCGAGATCGTGATTGCTGGTGGCCAGGAAAACATGAGCGCCAGCCCGCACGTGCTCAACGGCAGCCGCGACGGCCAGCGCATGGGCGACTGGAAGATGACCGACACCATGATCGTTGACGGCCTGTGGGACGTTTACAACCAGTACCACATGGGCATCACCGCCGAAAACGTGGCCAAGGCCCATGGCATCACCCGCGAGATGCAAGACGCGCTGGCCCTGGGCAGCCAGCAAAAGGCCGCTGCGGCGCAAGAAGACGGCAAGTTCAAAGACGAGATCGTGGGTGTCAGCATTCCCCAGCGCAAGGGCGATCCGATCCTGTTTAACAGCGACGAATTCATCAACAAGAAAAGCGCTGCCGAGGTGCTGGCCGGCCTGCGTCCGGCCTTTGACAAGGCGGGTAGCGTGACCGCGGGCAATGCTTCGGGTATCAACGATGGCGCGGCCGCCCTGATGGTCATGACTGCGAAGAAGGCCGCGTCGCTGGGCCTGAAACCGTTGGCGCGCATCGCCGCCTTCGGCACCAGCGGCCTTGATCCGGCCACCATGGGCATGGGCCCTGTGCCGGCGTCGCAGAAAGCCCTGGCGCGCGCCGGCTGGAAAGCCGCCGACGTCGATTTGTTCGAACTCAACGAAGCCTTTGCAGCGCAGGCTTGCGCGGTCAACAGGGTGCTCGACATCGACCCGGCCAAGGTCAACGTGAACGGCGGCGCGATTGCGATTGGCCACCCCATCGGTGCATCCGGCGCCCGCATCCTGGTCACGCTGCTGCACGAAATGCAGCGCCGCGACGCCAAGAGGGGCCTGGCGGCGCTGTGTATTGGCGGCGGCATGGGCGTTTCGATGGCGGTTGAGAGGTAAGCCCACGCCCGCACCAGCCCGATCCTCGGGCTGTCACCCTATCAAGGGGGACAATGCTGGCGCGCCGGCAAAGCCCGTTGGGCGGCACCTTTAGTTGAAGGCACGCATCTCGTTTTGTTTTTTCAGGCGCAAGCCACCACCCAGAGGATCATCACAGTGAATCAAAAAGTAGCGTACGTCACCGGCGGCATGGGCGGCATCGGAACTGCCATTTGCCAGCGCTTGCACAAAGAGGGCTTCACCGTCATCGCTGGCTGCGGCCCGACGCGCGATCGCAAGAAATGGCTCGATGAGCAAAAGGCCGAGGGCTACACCTTCCACGCCTCGGTCGGCAACGTTGGCGACTGGGATTCCACTGTCGAAGCGTTTGCCAAAACCAAGGCCGCACATGGCAGCATCGATGTGCTGGTCAACAACGCCGGTATCACCAAAGACCGCATGTTCCTCAAGATGTCGCGCGAAGACTGGAGCGCTGTGATGAACACCAACCTGGACTCCATGTTCAACGTAACCAAACAGGTCGTGGCCGACATGGTGGAAAAAGGCTGGGGCCGCATCATCAACATCTCTTCAGTCAACGGCGCGAAGGGCCAGGCCGGTCAGACCAACTACTCGGCCGCCAAGGCCGGTATGCACGGTTTTTCCATGGCACTGGCGCAGGAAATGGCCACCAAGGGTGTGACGGTCAACACCGTGAGCCCTGGCTACATCGGCACCGACATGGTCAACGCCATTCGTGCCGACGTGTTGGAGAAGATTGTGGCAACAGTGCCGGTCAAGCGCTTGGGCAAGCCCAGCGAGATCGCATCCATCATCGCTTGGCTGGCCTCGGAGGAGGGCGGTTACGCCACCGGCGCTGATTTCTCGGTCAACGGCGGTCTGCACATGGGGTGAATGTGCCCCGCGGCGGTTGCCCCGCCTCGGCTGCGCCGTCGCCCCTGGGTGGCGGCACTGGCGGGCCGGTGGAGTCGGACCCATGGCCCTTGGGTTGCCCGTCCCTTTCTCGATCCGCCCCGCTGTTGTGGGGTTTTTCGTTTGTGGCAACTATGCAGCTCGTGTGCGAAGCAGGCGCCGGCTCCGGCGGCCGATCCGGCGTACCTTCTTGCGGCGACAGGTCCTGCGCCCGTTCCAGCAGGGTCACCGTGTCTTGTTCGCCCCGAAGCAGCGGTGTGGGGACCCGCAGGGATGGCAAGCGGGGTGACGGACTGGTGAGCACCATCTGGCGCATGCGCTGCGTGCGCCGCTTCGTGTGCGCCCGGCACGCTCAGGCCCGAGCCCGACCTCCTGTGCCTGCGTCCAGGGTTCTCCGGTGCGCAGGCTTGGTGCCACAAGCGTTCAGCCATGCGGTCGCCAGCGCGTCTCTGAGGCCGTCGTTGCGCATGTGAAGCAGCACGCTGCCCACGCGCCGCACCCCGTCTCGCGCTGGACGCGGGCAGGGATCGGGCGGCCGGCGCCAGCAGCCGGCCGGCCGATGCGATCCCGCAAAACGTCAAAGCGCTGACGCTTGAGAGGCTGACGGGGTCGGGATTGTCCGTTCGGCAGCGGGCTGGGCTGCGCCCGCTCCCAGAATGCGGTATGGCGGTATGGCGGTATGGCGGTATGGCGATATGGCGGTATGGCGGCGGGGATAATGTTTGGATGACTGATACCGTACCGTCTCCCTCGCCCTGGCGCCTGTCCGTGGCGCCGATGATGGATTGGTCGGACCGCCACTGCCGCTACTTCCACCGCCTGCTCACCCGGCACACGCTGCTTTACACCGAGATGGTGACCACCGGCGCGCTGACGCACGGCTCTGTGCAGCGGCACCTGCGCTTCAACAGCGAGGAACACCCGGTGGTGTTGCAGCTGGGTGGCAACGAGCCCGCCGCACTGGCGCAGGCGGCGCGGCTGGGCCAGCAGTGGGGCTTTGATGAGATCAACCTGAACTGTGGTTGCCCGAGCGACCGGGTGCAGCGCGGTGCGTTCGGCGCCAGTCTGATGGCGGTGCCGCAGACGGTGGCCGATGGCGTGAAGGCGATGCGCGACGCGGTGGCTATTCCTGTCACGGTTAAGCACCGCATCGGCATCGACAAACAGGAAAGCTACGGCTTTGTGAGCGACTTCGTTGGCACGGTGGCTGAGGCGGGCTGCGAGGTGTTCATCGTCCACGCGCGCAACGCCTGGCTGCAAGGGCTTTCGCCCAAAGAGAACCGCGAAGTGCCGCCGCTGCGTTATGGGCTGGTGCACCAACTCAAGCGCGACTTTCCCCAGCTCACCATTGCGATCAACGGCGGCATTACAACCAACGAGCAGATCGCCGAGCAGCTGCAGCAGGTCGACGGCGTGATGCTGGGCCGCGAGGCGTATCACCACCCCTGGTTGCTCACCAGCTGGGACGCTCGCTTCTTCGGTGCGCCCGCCACCGAGATCGAGCGCGACGCGGTAGAAGACCAGATGGTGCGCTACATGGAGCGTGCATTTGCTGAAGACGGCTGTCCCTGGTACGCGATCGCGCGCCACATGCTGGGCCTGCGCCACGGCCTGCGAGGCGCACGGCTGTGGCGCCAGGTCTGGAGCGATCACCGCCTGAAACCGCTGCCGCCGCGCGAAGTCTGGGCCCTGGCGCGGGCACACACACTGGACCAGACCGAGCCAGAGGCGGCATGAGCGCGCCCCCGTTGCCGCTGGCGCTGCAAGCCAACAAACAGCGGTGGCGGAACACACCGGCCGCTCTGCTGGGCGTGTGTCGCGCCCAGCCCGATGGGCCGCCCAGCGGCCCGCCGCCGCCGCTCGTGCTTCGCAGCATGAACATGGCCGGGTCGGCGGCTGAGATGGCGCCGCTGTGTCAACACCTGCGGCGTGATCACCGTCTCGCGCCGCTTGGTATGCGCCGAGCTGTTGGGCCTGTTGGTTGAGGGGGAGGTGGGCTGGCCTTGGTGATCGTACCCAGGGTGCCTTCTTCGGTCTTTACCGAGGCGGCTGGCCCGGCCGACTGGTTCCTGATCGCGCTGGTCCGGGGCGCGGGCCTGATCTCCACCGTCGTACCCAACCACTCGGGGCTTGACAGTTATGGGCTGGATGTCGCCACGCCGTATCGGCCGTGAAGTTGATTTTTCGCTCTAAAAAAGGCCACTTCGTGTGGCCTTTTGATTGGGCTGCTGCCCAGGCCAGGTCGTGCTTTGCCCAGGCTCGTGGGGTGGCTCAGGCAGCCGCTTCCAGGCCGTTGAGAAAGTGGCGTTGCATGCACGCGCGCGCTGCCACAGGATCGCGCGAGAGCAGGGCCTCCACGACCGCCCGGTGCTCGGTCAGAGATTCCGCGATGCGGCCGGTTTTCAGCAGCGAGTTGTGGCGGTTGAGCTTCATCACCTTGCGCAGGTCGCTTACCATTTGCTGGCGCCAGCGGTTGTCGGCGATTTCCAGCAGGCGCTGGTGGAAACGCTCGTTGATCGCAAAAAACGGCTCGCGCTGTTCGGCTGCCGATTCGAGCTCGGCGTGCAGCGCGCGCAATTCGGCCAGCTGCGCGTCGCTGGCGCGCTCGGCCACCACGCCGGCGCCGTCGGACTCCAGCAAAGCCAGCAGGTGGTAGACGTCGGCCAGGTCTTTGTCGGACACCTCGGTGACGTAGGCTCCACGGCGCACTTTCATGGTCACCAGCCCCTCGGCGGCCAGCACCTTGAGCGCTTCGCGCAGCGGTGTGCGGCTGATGCCGTAGGCCTCGGCCAGTTTCAGCTCGTCGATCCAGCTGCCGGGCTCGAGCTCGCGGCTGAAGATGCGCTGGCGCAGCAGCTCAGCGACTTCTTCGTAGAGCGCGCGGGGCGCCAGCGACAGGGTGGACATGGGGTGGTTTTGGGATGAAACAGCGGTCGTGTTGGCCGTGAAAAGCACGCTGATTGTAAGTCAGCCGGAATATTTTGCATCAATAATTATGAATGATATAAACTGAATCGGGCTTGCGAAGTCACATCAGGCAGCGCATCCTGTGTGCCTTTGCAGACCGGGTTGCCTGCAACGCGCCCCACCTTGCCAGCATGCCTCTGGCTCCCTTCATGCTTCCACGCGACAAGTCACCATGTCCTCCAAACCATCCAGCTCTTCTCCCGAATTTGCCCCGGCCAGCCTGGAAGACTGGGCGCGCGCGGCTGCCAAGTCCGCGCCCGGTAGCGATGCGGACGCGCTCAACTGGCTCACGCCCGACGGCATCAGCGTCAAGCCGCTGTACACCGCCGAAGACACGGCACACCTCGCCCATACCGACACGCTGCCGGGCTTTGAGCCTTTCATTCGTGGCCCCCAGGCCACCATGTACGCGGTGCGCCCGTGGACGATTCGGCAGTACGCCGGTTTTTCCACCGCCGAAGAGTCAAACGCTTTTTACCGCAAGGCGTTGGCCGCCGGCGGGCAGGGCGTGTCGGTGGCGTTCGACCTGGCGACTCACCGGGGCTATGACTCGGACCACCCCCGTGTGACGGGCGACGTCGGCAAAGCCGGTGTGGCCGTCGACAGCGTCGAGGACATGAAAATCCTGTTCGACCAGATTCCACTGGACGTTGTCAGTGTGTCCATGACCATGAACGGTGCGGTGTTGCCGGTGCTGGCGGGCTACGTGGTGGCGGCTGAAGAGCAGGGCGTGAGTCAAGCGCAACTGTCCGGCACGATTCAGAACGATGTGCTCAAAGAGTTCATGGTGCGCAACACCTACATCTACCCGCCTGCGCCCAGCATGCGCATCATCGGCGACATCATTGAATACACGGCACACCACATGCCCAAATTCAATTCGATCTCCATTTCTGGCTATCACATGCAGGAGGCCGGCGCCAATCAGTCGTTGGAACTCGCCTTCACGCTGGCCGACGGCCAGGCCTATGTGCGCACCGCGTTGGCCAAGGGTCTGAATGTGGACGACTTCGCCCCCCGCTTGAGCTTTTTCTGGGCAATTGGCATGAACTTTTACTTGGAGATCGCCAAGATGCGAGCAGCGCGCCTGCTGTGGTGCCGCATCATGAAGACCTTCAATGCACAAAACCCCAAGTCGCTGATGCTGCGCACCCACTGCCAGACCAGCGGCTGGAGCCTGACCGAGCAAGACCCTTACAACAACATCGTGCGCACCACCATTGAAGGCATGGCAGCGGTGTTTGGCGGCACGCAAAGCCTGCACACCAACAGCTTTGACGAAGCCATTGCGCTGCCAAGCGAATTCGCAGCGCGCATTGCCCGCAACACCCAGCTCATCTTGCAAGAAGAAACCCACATCACCAGCGTGGTAGATCCGTGGGCTGGCAGTTACATGATGGAGAAACTCACGCAGGACATGGCCGATACCGCGTGGAAAATCATCGAAGAAGTCGAGGCCATGGGCGGCATGGTCAAGGCTGTGGACAGCGGCTGGGCCAAGCTGAAAATCGAAGCCGCCGCCGCCGAAAAGCAGGCCCGCATTGACAGCGGCAAGGACGTGATCGTCGGCGTCAACAAGTACAAACTCAAAACCGAAGACGCGATTGACGCGCGGGAAATCGACAACGTGGCGGTGCGCGACAGCCAGATCGCCCGGTTGAAGGACATCCGGTCGAAACGCAATGAAGCCGACGTTCTTGTTGCCTTGGCCGCTGTTACATCTGCGGCAGAAACAAACACCGGCAACTTGCTGGACCTGTCGATCCAAGCAATGCGCTTGCGCGCCACGGTGGGCGAAATCAGCGACGCCCTGGAAGCGGTGTATGGCCGCCACCGCGCCGACACGCAAAAAGTAACCGGCGTTTACGCCGCTGCCTACGACAGCGCCGAAGGCTGGGCACAGCTGCAAAAAGAAATCGTGGAATTTGCAGACGTCGAAGGCCGCCGCCCCCGCGTGATGATCTCCAAGCTTGGCCAGGACGGGCACGACCGGGGCGCCAAGGTGGTGGCTACCGCCTTTGCCGATCTGGGGTTTGACGTGGACATGGGCCCGCTGTTCCAGACACCCGAAGAGTGCGCCCGTCAGGCGATTGAAAACGATGTGCATGCGGTTGGCGTGTCTACGCTGGCGGCCGGCCACAAAACCCTGGTGCCGGCCATCATTGCCGAGCTGAGAAAGCAAGGCGCCGACGACATCATCGTCTTCGTCGGTGGCGTCATTCCTCGGCAGGACTACGAAATGTTGTATGACGCCGGCGTCAAAGGCATCTATGGGCCTGGCACGCCGATTCCGGCCAGCGCCAAGGATGTGCTGGAGCAGATCAGGAAAGCGCTGAAGTGAGCATGTCGCCGTTGGTCGATTTGGTGTTGCACGGGCAAGCCACGGCCCAGCGCCGCGCCATCGCCAAAGCCATCACGTTGCTTGAATCCACCCGCTCCGACCACCGTGCCCAAGGCGACGAACTGCTGACCGCCTTGCTGCCGCACACCGGAAAATCATTTCGCCTCGGTATCAGCGGGGTGCCGGGCGTCGGCAAATCGACCTTCATCGAAGTGCTGGGCCTGTTCCTTATCGCGCAGGGCCACCGCGTGGCGGTGCTGACGATCGATCCGTCCTCCACTGTGTCGGGCGGCTCCATCCTGGGCGACAAGACGCGGATGGACATGCTCTCGGTGCATGAGCGCGCCTATATTCGCCCCAGTCCCAGCAGCGGCACGCTGGGTGGCGTGGCCGAAAAAACGCGTGAGGCCATGCTGGTGTGTGAAGCGGCGGGCTACGACATTGTGATGGTGGAGACCGTGGGTGTGGGCCAGTCGGAAACCGCCGTGGCCAACATGACCGACATGTTTGTGCTGATGCAGCTGCCCAACGCCGGTGATGACCTGCAGGCGATCAAGAAAGGCGTGATGGAGCTGGCCGATCTGGTGGTGATCAACAAGGCCGACATTGACATGCTGGCCGCACAGCGGGCGCAACTGCAAATTGCGTCGGCGCTGCAGCTGCTGGGTATGTTCAGTGGCTATGTCGAGGCAAACTGGCACCCGAAAGCCATCCAGCTGAGCGCGCTGAAAGGTCAAGGTGTTGAGTCATTTTGGGCTGAAGTCGGCGACTTCACCACCCGGCAAACAGCCAACGGCAAGTTGGCTGAGCGCCGGCAGGCGCAGGCATTGGCGTGGATGTGGGAGCGCATCGACGCCGGGCTGAAGCAGGCCTTTCGCCAACACCCGAACGTCAGTGTGCTGTTGCCGCAGTTGGCAGCCCAGGTGGCCTCTGGGCAGCTGCCCGCATCCACTGCCGCCCGCAATTTGCTTCAAATCGCGTCCCAGCCCAGGTAGTTGTTGCGCAGGCGGCTGTTAAAAACACAACGTTCCACTTCACCCAAAAATCCTCCCATGCAAGACATCCTTGAAAAACTTGAACAAAAACGCGCAGCCGCTCGTTTGGGCGGTGGGCAAAAGCGTATCGATGCGCAACACAGCAAAGGCAAACTCACCGCGCGCGAGCGACTTGAGGTGCTGCTCGACGAGGGCACGTTTGAAGAATGGGACATGTTTGTCGAGCACCGCTGCACCGACTTCGGCATGCAAGACAACAAGATTCCCGGCGACGGCGTTGTCACCGGCTACGGCATGATCAACGGCCGCCTGGTGTTTGTTTACAGCCAGGACTTCACCGTTTTTGGTGGCGCGCTGTCTGAGGCGCACGCCGAGAAGATTTGCAAGGTGATGGACCAGGCCATGAAGGTCGGTGCACCGGTGATTGGCTTGAACGATTCCGGCGGCGCCCGCATTCAGGAAGGCGTGGCCTCGCTGGGTGGTTACGCCGAGGTGTTCCAGCGCAACGCGATGGCCAGCGGTGTGGTGCCGCAAATCAGCATGATCATGGGTCCCTGCGCAGGTGGCGCGGTGTACTCGCCTGCCATGACCGACTTCATTTTCATGGTGAAGGACAGCAGCTACATGTTTGTCACCGGTCCCGAGGTGGTGAAGACGGTGACGCACGAAAGTGTGACCGCCGAAGAACTCGGCGGCGCCACCACCCACACCACCAAAAGCGGTGTGGCCGACCTCGCGTTCGAGAACGATGTGGAGGCGCTGCTGATGCTGCGCCGGCTCTACAACTACCTGCCGCTGTCCAACCGCGAGAAGGCCCCTGTGCGTCCCAGTGGCGACCCGATCAGCCGGATGGAGCTGAGCTTGGACAGCCTGGTGCCCGAGAACCCGAACAAGCCGTACGACATGAAGGAGCTGATCGTCAAGACGGTGGACGATGGCGACTTCTTTGAGCTGCAACCCGAGTACGCCAAGAACATCCTGATCGGCTTTGCCCGCATGGACGGGCAGACGGTGGGCATCGTGGCGAACCAGCCGCTGGTGCTGGCGGGTTGTCTGGACATAAAAAGCAGCATCAAGGCGGCGCGCTTTGTGCGCTTTTGCGACGCGTTCAACATCCCGGTGATCACGTTTGTGGACGTGCCCGGTTTCATGCCTGGCACCTCGCAGGAGTTCGGCGGCATCATCAAACACGGCGCCAAATTGCTCTATGCCTACGCCGAATGCACCGTGCCCAAGGTCACCGTAATCACCCGCAAGGCCTACGGCGGCGCCTACGACGTGATGGCCTCCAAGCACCTGCGTGGTGATGTGAACTTCGCCTGGCCCAACGCCGAAATCGCGGTGATGGGCGCCAAGGGCGCGGTGGAAATCATCTTCCGCGAAGACAAAAACAACCCCGAAAAGCTCACAGCCAAGGAAGCCGAATACAAAGCCCGCTTTGCCAACCCGTTTGTGGCCAGCGCACGCGGCTATGTCGATGACGTGATCCTGCCGCACGAAACCCGCAAGCGCATCTGCCGCTCGCTGGTGATGCTGAAAGACAAGAAGATCGAGAACCCGTGGCGCAAGCACGGGAACATTCCGCTCTGAGTGTGTCCATGGAAAACCTCGCTTGGACATGCGTGTGGGGGAGCGGGATGCCTGGGCGCTTTGCTCCGTGTTCCCCGGCTTTCGGCCTCTTCCTTGGCCTACGCAAAACGTCCAGGTATCCCGCTCTTGAGTCGGCCGCTTGGGTCAGCTTGCCAAAAACCCCCTTTGCAGCTTGGGCTGCGGTGCGCCTGCCGCAGCAAATGCAAGGAGGAGCCGCCCGCAGGTCGGAGGGGGACATGAGCGGAGGTAGGCGTACCGCGCCCCAGGCGGGCACAGCGACAGACACTCGAACAAACAACACACTTGGCTCTCGTCTAGAAGACTGAAATGTTCACCAAAATTTTGATCGCCAACCGTGGCGAAATTGCCTGTCGCATCATCGCTACGGCCAAAAAAATGGGTATCGCCACCGTGGCGGTGTATTCCGAAGCCGACAAAAACGCGCGCCATGTGCGCCTGGCCGACGAGGCGGTGCTGATCGGGCCCGCGCCATCGCGCGAGTCGTATCTCGTGGCCGACAAAATCATCGCGGCCGCCAAGCAGACCGGCTCGCAAGCCATCCACCCCGGCTATGGTTTTCTGAGCGAGAACGAGGCCTTTGCCAAGCGCTGCGAGGACGAGGGCATTGCATTCATTGGACCCAAGGCGCATTCGATTGCGGCCATGGGCGACAAGATTGCATCGAAGAAGCTGGCGCTCCAAGCCATGGTGAACACCATCCCAGGCTGGAACGACGCCATTGCATCGGCCGAGCGCGCGGTGGAGATCGCCCGCGACATCGGCTACCCGGTGATGATCAAGGCCTCGGCCGGCGGTGGCGGCAAGGGCTTGCGCGTGGCGGTCAACGACAAGGAGGCGCTGGAAGGTTTTACCGCTTGTCAGAACGAAGCGCGCAACAGCTTTGGTGATGACCGCATCTTCATTGAGAAGTTTGTCGAGCAGCCGCGTCACATCGAGATTCAGGTGCTGGGCGACAGCCAGGGCAACGTGATCTACCTCAACGAGCGCGAGTGTTCCATTCAGCGCCGGCACCAGAAGGTGATTGAAGAGGCGCCGTCGCCCTTCATCTCCGACGCCACCCGCAAAGCCATGGGCGAGCAGGCGGTGGCGCTGGCCAAGGCGGTGCAGTACCAGAGTGCAGGCACGGTGGAGTTTGTGGTCGGCAAAGACCAAGATTTTTATTTTCTTGAGATGAACACCCGCTTGCAGGTGGAGCACCCGGTCACCGAGTGCATCACCGGGCTCGATTTGGTCGAGCTGATGATCCGCGTGGCGGCAGGCGAGGCGCTGCCGCTGACGCAGGCCGAGGTGAAGCGCGAGGGCTGGGCCATCGAGTGCCGCATCAACGCGGAAGACCCGTTTCGCAACTTTCTGCCGAGCACCGGCCGGCTGGTGCGTTTCACGCCGCCCGCGCAGACCATGTTTCAGGGCGACAACACACAGCGCTACGGCGTGCGGGTGGACACCGGTGTGGTCGATGGCGGCGAGATCCCGATGTATTACGACTCGATGATCGCCAAGCTCATCGTGCACGGCAAAGACCGTGGTGAGGCGATCGCCAAGATGCGCGAGGCGCTCAACGGTTTTGTGATTCGCGGCATCAGCAGCAACATCCCGTTTCAGGCCGCGCTGCTGGCGCACCCGCAGTTTGTCTCGGGCGATTTCAACACCGGCTTTATTGCCGAGCACTACGCCGGCGGTTTTCGTGCCGAAGACGTGCCACACGTCGATCCACGCTTTCTGGTGGCACTCGCCACCTTCGTGCGCCGCAAGTCGCGCGAGCGCGCCGCCGGTCTTTCCGGTCAGCTGCCCGGCTACGGCGTGAAGGTGGGCCACGACTACGGCGTGATCACCCTGGACGCCGCTGGCGATCACGGCTACAGCCAGGTGAATGTGGTGGAAGAAGTCGGGCTGATCGGTGTTGCCACGGTCACGGTCGATGGCCAGCGCTACACACTTTCCAGCAGCTCGCGGCTGAACGACGTGTGCATCACCGGCCGCTGCAACAGCCAGCCGTTCACCGCCCAGATTGAGCGCGGCACCGCGCGCAACCCGCTGGCGCTGATGGTGCAGCACGACGGCACCCGCATCGAGGCCATGGTGGTTTCACCGCGCATGGCCGAGCTGCATCAGCTGATGCCATTCAAGGCGCCGCCCGACATGAGCAGATTTGTGCTCTCGCCCATGCCCGGTCTGCTGGCCGAGGTGGCGGTGCAGGTGGGGCAGAAGGTGCAGGCGGGCGAGCGGGTGGCGGTGATCGAAGCGATGAAGATGGAGAACGTGCTGTTCGCCAGCGCTGACGGTGTGGTGGCCAAGGTGCTGGCCGCCAAAGGCGACTCGCTCACCGTGGATCAGCCGATCGTGGAGTTTGAGCAATGAGCGGTTCTTTGCAAACACGTCCCTTCAAAGTGCTGGGCATCCAGCAGATCGCCATCGGTGGGCCAGACAAAAAGCGGCTGCAAACGCTCTGGGTCGAGATGCTTGGTCTGGCGGTCACCGGCACCTTTCAGAGCGAGCGCGAGAACGTCGATGAGGACATCTGCGCCATTGGCAGCGGCCCGTTCAAGGTTGAGGTCGATCTCATGCAGCCAATAGACCCCGACAAGAAGCCAGCGGTACACACCACGCCGCTGAACCACATTGGCCTGTGGATCGACGACCTGCCCAAGGCCGTTGAATGGCTCACAGGCAAGGGTGTGCGCTTTGCGCCAGGCGGCATCCGCAAGGGCGCTGCCGGGTTCGACATCACCTTCCTGCATCCCAAAGCCAGCGGCGAATTTCCGATTTCAGGCGAGGGCGTGCTGATTGAACTGGTGCAGGCGCCACCCGAGGTGGTCAGCGCCTTTGCCCGGCTGGCGGATCACCCCAGCTGAGCAGCAGGAACCAAGGATGTGGCTTCTGTTTGGCGCAAATCTGAACCAAGAACCCTGCGTCAAACCGACCCGCCGATCAGCCAGCGCAACCCTGGACGTGAACCGTCTAAGCGAGGCGTTGACAGGCAGCGCTGCTGCGACTGGGATCAGCGCCGATCTGTACGGACACCAAGCTCCTTGTTCACGCCGCTTGCACACGCTTCGGTGGCATGTACCCAATACGCTCCTGCGCAAGCAAGAGGTACCGAAAGGCCAGCAAACACAGCGCCACGGAGAATCCCTGAGGAGTCTCCTCGGCCCGCAGCGGTTTGTGCGTTTTGCAATATCGCTGGTCACCAAACCGCTGGGTTGTACGCGAAGACCGCGTCGTTGACGGGGAGCGCCCTGACACCACCAATCCCTCCGTCGCTGCGGACCTGTGCGCACGCTGTGTGAGTTGAGGCCTGCAAGCTGGTCCGCAGGTCAGCACCACAAACCGGTGTTGGCTTGTCACTGCCTGCCTCATGGCCAAATGTGCTGGACCGAACACAGGTGGCATCAAAGGGTGGGCGAGCAGTGTTTGGAGGCCGAGCCGGTGATGAAGGTCCTCCTTGGGCTGCAACCTGGCACTGGATGCTCAGCAGCGGCTGCGCGCCGTCCCAAGCGCCTGCATGCGGCGCTGGTCAAGCCGAAATCGCCGGTGCGCAAGCGCCAGCGCCGCTGTTTTGTCGCTGGCGCTTGCGGGCGCGGTGTTTGGCACCTGGCCCTGCCGCACCGAGGCCGCCGGCGAGCTGAGCACCGACAGCGGGCAGGTCATCGGCGCCCCGTTTGACGGCTTGTTGGCGCAGACCACGTGCCACGCGCAGCCATCGCCTGGCCGTGGGCATGTTGGCGCTGTTCGTTTCGCTTGGGTAAAAACTGTCGAAGCCCAGCGCGGTTTGAGGCTTTGCCTGGGTGAAAATACAAAATATGAAAAGCCGAATTGGCGGCACAGCGGTTTTACCCCCTCACGAGGCCGTTCATGCTGACGTTGCACCCTTTTTCCTGCCGCTTTTTCCTTTGGGTGTGCCTGCCGCGGCTGGGCTGGTCGGCGCTGAGTCAGCCCTGCGGCATCGCTCTGGCGAGGCCCGAGGTACATGCAAAAGCCTTGCTGGCGGGACATTTATGAGCGAACCGGTCGAGCGGGTGGACGCGCTGGTGGTGGGCGCCGGCGTGGTGGGCCTCGCGGTGGCGCGCGCCCTGGCGCTGACCGGGCGTGAGGTGGTGACGCTGGAGCGTGAGGCCGCTATCGGCACCGGTACCAGCTCGCGCAACAGCGAGGTGGTTCACGCTGGCATCTACTACCCGGGCGGTTCGCTCAAAGCGCAGCTCTGTGTGCAAGGCAAGGCGATGCTCTACGCGTACTGCGCCGAGCGTGGCATTGCCCACCAGCGCTGCGGCAAGCTGATCGTGGCCACCACTGCCAGCCAGTTGGCTGCCTTGCCTACGATCGTGGAGAAGGCACGCGCCAACGGGGTAGACGATCTGGAGCTGCTGGATCGGGCGCAGGCGCAGGCGATGGAGCCTGCTCTGGCGTGTTTGGGCGCGGTCTGGTCACCCTCATCCGGCATTGTTGACAGCCACGCGCTGATGCTTTCGCTGCAAGGCGACCTGGAGCACGCGGGGGGTCTGGTGGCCTGTCACGCGGCGGTGCGCTCGATGGCGGTGCGCTACGACGGTATTGAGGTGTTGACCGCCGACGGCCTGCGCCTGCTGGCGCGCACGGTGGTGAACGCGGCTGGCCTGGACGCCTGCGCGCTGGCCCAGCGCATCGACGGGCTGGACCCGCGCCATGTGCCGCGCGCCTGGTACGCCAAGGGCAGCTACTTCACCCTCGCGGGACGCGCCCCCTTCCAGCGCCTGATCTACCCTGCGCCCGAGCCCGACCGGCACCTGGCCGGCCTGGGCGTTCACCTCACCATCGACCTGGGTGGACAGGCGAAATTTGGCCCCGATGTGCAGTGGACCGACGACCCCACCGATTGGCAGGTGGACCCAGCGCGGGGCGGGGCGTTTTATGCCGAGGTACGGCGCTATTGGCCCGCGTTGCCCGACGGCGCATTGCTGCCGGGCTATGCGGGTATCCGCCCCAAAATCAGCGGGCCAAACGAACCAGCGGCCGACTTCCTGATCCAGGGACCCGACGCGCATGGTGTGCCAGGGCTGGTGAATCTGTTCGGCATCGAGTCGCCCGGGCTGACCAGCTCGCTGGCAATTGCCGAGCGGGTGCGCGAGATCACCCAGCGCGGCGCGCCTTGATCGCCTCGGCCGAGGCCCGCACCAGCGCTGGGCCCTGATAGATTAGGCCGGTGTAGATCTGCACCACATCGGCGCCAGCGGCGATCTTGCTCACAGCGTCTTGCGCGCTCATCACACCGCCCACGCCGATGATGGGGAACCGCGCGCCAAGGCGCTCGCGCAGCTGGCGGATCACCGCGTTGCTCATGGCCAGCACGGGAGCGCCGGACAGGCCACCGGCCTCACTGGCGTGGGTCATTCCGGCCACCGCATTGCGGCTGAGCGTTGTGTTGGTGGCAATCACGCCCCAGTTTTGGTTCGGCTCGCCCGCGCTGGTGGCCCCGTAGCGCAGCAGCGTGGTGGCAATCACCTCGATCTGTGCGGCGTCGAGGTCGGGCGCAATTTTCAGAAACACTGGAATACGTCGCCCGGTTCTTTGGGCCAATTGCTCGCGCCGCTCGGAAACCGCACCGAGCAGGGCGTCCAGTGCGGCGTCGTCTTGCAGGCTGCGCAGGTTCTGCGTGTTGGGGCTGGAGATGTTGACCGTGACATAGTCTGCGTGCGGGTACACGCCGTCCAGACAGGTGAGGTAGTCGTCGGTTGCGCGCTCAATCGGCGTGGCGGCGTTTTTGCCGATGTTCAGGCCCAGCAGCATGGGCGCGCCGCCGCCGCCGACTGCCTGGCGAAATCGCGCGCGTTGCACGTTGGCGATGAAGGCGGCCAGCCCGTCGTTGTTGAAGCCCAGGCGGTTGATCAGCGCCTGGTGCTTCGGCAGGCGAAACATACGCGGCTTGGAGTTGCCCGCTTGCGCCCGTGGCGTAACGGTACCCACCTCTACAAAACCAAAGCCCATGGCAGCCAGGCCGTCGATGCAGCAGGCGTTCTTGTCCAGCCCGGCGGCCAGACCGACGCGGTTGGGAAAGTGCAGCCCAGCCAGCGTGAACGCGTCGTCAATCCGGCGCTCTCTGTAGAGAAAGGTCAGTCGAGACCGCTGCAGGCGCGCAATGCTGTGCACGGTGAGGTCGTGTGCGGCTTCCGGGTTGAGCCCGAAGAGAAAGGGTCGGGCCAGGCCGTAGGGCAGAAGGGACATTGGATAATTGCGGTTGGTGCTTTCCTTGATTGTCGCAAATCGCTTTTCCTCCATGACCCAAGACGAACTCAAAACCCTGGTCGGCCAAGCCGCGCTGCAGTATGTGATTGCCGGCGAGATCGTCGGTGTCGGCACCGGCTCGACGGTGAACAAATTCATCGACGCGCTGGCCGCCCTCAAGGACCAGATTCCTGGCGCTGTCTCCAGCTCCGAGGCGTCCACCGCCCGATTGAAGGCGCTCGGCATTCCGGTGTTCGAGGCCAACGCGGTGCGGGAAATTGCGGTCTACATCGACGGTGCTGACGAGATCGATGGGCAAGGCTTCATGCTCAAAGGCGGGGGGGCGGCGCTCACGCGCGAGAAGATCGTGGCTGCGCTGTCGCTCCGCTTTGTCTGCATCGCCGACGAGTCCAAGCTGGTGAAAACGCTGGGCGCGTTTCCGTTGCCGCTCGAGATCATCCCGATGGCCAGCGCGCGGCTGGTGCGGCAGTTCGCAGCGCTTGGCGCTCAGGCGCGTGTGCGCCTGAGGGACGGCGTGCCGCTGGCAACCGACAACGGCCAGCACATTTTGGACGTGACAGGCCTACAGATCGCTGACCCGCTGGCTTTCGAGACCCAGGTAAATCAGTGGCCGGGCGTGGTCACGGTGGGCGTGTTTGCGCTCCAAAAGGCCAGCGTTTGCCTGCTGGGCACCGCCGACGGCGTCAAGACTTTGAATTTCTAAGCGGGATCTTCAGAGGGGCTATGGCGGACATGCCGCCCGCTGCTCAGAAGCGAATGCCGGCTGGGTTGTTCACAGCGGGAATCACTGGCACCTCGGCAGGGCGCGGCTGTGCAGCGCTGGCGTTGGCGGGTGCGCCAGCCACAGGCGGTGACGCAACCGGCCTCACCACCACCAGTGGTGCGGGCGCCGGGCCTCGGTAGCTACTGGGCAGCGCCGAGCTTTTGGGGTAACCCGCCGCGTCCAGGAACAGGGTCCATTCGGTATCTGAATAGCCTTTGAGTTGTTGGCCGCCGATGGTGAGAAGCGGCAGCGCTGCCTCGCCGCTCAGCCGCTTGAGAGCGTCACCGTCTGCTGGTGTGTCGATCAATTTTTCGGTGTACGGAATGCCGCGCGCTGCTAAAAGGTTGCGCCCGCTGTTGCAAGGAGCGCACCCTTTGGCGGTGTACAACGTGACGGGGTACCGGGCCACCACCTGGCGCAACTGAAACGGCAACTGGGCAGCGCTGTCCGGCGCTGAGGAAGAACCGACAGAACCCACGGCGCTGGCTTCAGCGTCGGACGCAGGCCGATCAGAAAAGGTCACCCTGCCATCCGGCCCCACCAAACGGTAGACCGGCTGGGCGATTGCTGAGGCGGCCACCAAGCCCAGCACAAGGACCAGACCGGTAGCGGCCCAAGTCTTGGTGCGACGCTGGGCTTCCAGATGGGCGTTGGCATAGACGGTCATGTTGAGCTCTAACGGCTAATTAAAGAAAAATTACAGCGTCCCAAGCATGCTCGCTCAGGCCATGCCTTGGTGGCGCAACAGCGCGGCGATATCGGGCTCGCGGCCGCGAAAGGCTTTGAACGATTCCATGGCCGGCCGACTACCGCCGGCTTCCAGCACCGCGGTTCGGTAGCGGCGCCCAGTGGCCACATCCAGCGTGCTCTGACCGTTGGCAGCGGCAGCCTCTTCAAAGGCGGCATAGGCGTCGGCAGAAAGCACCTCAGCCCATTTGTAGCTGTAGTACCCAGCCGAGTAGCCACCGGCAAAAATGTGGCTGAAGGTGTTGGCGCTGCGGCTGTAGGCAGGTGGCTGCATCACCGCCACATCGTCACGAACTCGCTTTTGTAGCGCCAACATGGCCGCACCGTCCAGCGCGGTGGTTTCGCTATGCAACAGCATGTCGAACAGGGAAAACTCCACCTGGCGCAGCGTTTGCAGACCACTCTGGAAGTTCTTGGCGGCCAGCATTTTATCGAACAGCGCGCGCGGCAGCGGCTCGCCGGTGTCCACGTGGGCTGTCATGTGCTTGAGCACATCCCATTCCCAGCAAAAATTTTCCATGAACTGGCTGGGCAGCTCCACCGCGTCCCACTCCACGCCGCTGATGCCCGACACATCGTGCTCGTTCACCTGGGTCAGCAGATGGTGCAGGCCGTGGCCGAATTCGTGGAACAGGGTGATCACGTCGTCGTGGGTTAGCAGCGCGGGCTTGCCATTCACGGCCTCGGCGAAATTGCACACCAGGTGCGCCACCGGGGTTTGTAGCGCGCCGGTGTCGGGGCGCAGCCAGCGGGCGCGCACGCCATCCATCCAGGCGCCGCCGCGCTTGCCGTTGCGTGCGCCGGGATCAAGGTAGAACCGACCGACCAGCTGCGCTCCTTGCTCGGTGTGGCGTTCGATGCGGTAGAACTCGACGCTTGGGTGCCAGACAGGCGCGCTGTCGCGGCGGATCGCCACCTCGAACAGCGTTTCGACGATCTGGAACAAGCCAGCCAGCACCTTGGGCGCGGTGAAATAGGGTTTGACTTCCAGCTCGCTGAAAGCGTAGCGCTGTTCCTTGAGCTTCTCGCCCACATAGGTCCAGTCCCAGGGTTGCGGATCGTTCAGCTTGAGCTCGCTGGCGGCAAAGGCGCGTAAATCAGCCAAATCTTTTTCCGCGTGTGGGCGGGCGCGCTGCGCGAGATCGCGTAGGAATTCGATTACCTGCTCGGGCGACTCGGCCATTTTGGGCACCAGCGACACGTCGGCAAAGTGACGGTAGCCGAGCAACTTCGCCTCTTCAAACTTGAGTGCCAGCATCTCGCTCATGAGCGCGGTGTTGTCAAATTTTGTCCCGTCGCCTTCGGCCTTTTCGCTGGCGCGCGTGACGTAGGCGCGGTGCAAGCGCTGGCGCAGGGGGCTGCTGTGCGCGTACTGCATCACCGGCAAATAACACGGCATCTTGAGCGTGAGCTTGTGGCCGGTTTGACCGTCGGCCTGGGCGGCAGCGGCAGTGGCCTGCAACACATCGTCGGGCAGGCCGGCGAGCTCGTCAGTGGGCACGACCAGACTGAAGGCATCGGTTGCGTCCAGCGCGTTTTCGCTGAATTTTTGCGCCAGCTCGGCTTGGCGTTCCTGGATGGCGGCGAAGCGCTCTTTGGCCTCACCCACCAAGTCAGCACCACCCAAACGGAAACCGAGCATCGCGTTCTTGTGCGCCTGCGTTTGCTCAAGGGTGAGGCGGGCCGGATCCATCGCCTTGTATTTGGCGTACAAACGCTCGTCGGCACCTAGGCGGGTCCAGAACTCGGTGATCTGGGGCAAGGCTGCGTTGTAAGCGGCGCGCAGCTCGGGCGTGTCGGCCACCGCGTTGAGGTGGCTCACCGCGCCCCAGGCAAGCCCCAGCCGCTCGGTGTTCACATCCAGTTCCCGGGCCATGGTCTGCCAGTCGGCGGGAAATGCTGGCCTGGTCACGGTTTCCAGTGCGGCGCTGGCGGCTTGCAGCAACTGCTCGGTGGCGGGGCCCACAGCTTCAGGCCGGATGGCATCGAAGCGCGCCAGATCGGTGAAGTCGAGCAGAGGATTGGCGGCGAGGGGGGGTTGGGTGTTGGTCATGAGAATTCAGATGGGGCGGCTGTGACAAGGTTCAAGCAGGAAGCTACAGAGCCACCGACAGCATTGGCGGAAGGCCCGATCAGGGCGCGGTTTTTTTGATGCTCTTTTTCAGCACCTTGGCGCGCTTGATCTGGCCGCCTGCGGTCAGACGCTGGTTGCCCAGCACCTGCACCCGCTTCATCTCGGGGCGCTGCCCGCCGCGCTTGCTGAACTTCAGCACCTTGACCTCGCGCGGGCCCGGCATGCGGTCTTCGTCAACTGGCTTGACTTTCTCCGCTTGTGGGCGCCACAACACCAACAGCTTGCCGATGTGTTGGATGGGCGCAGCGTCCAGCTGTTCGGTCAGTGTTTGCAGCATGGTTTCGCGGGCGCTGCGGTCGTCACTGAACACACGCACCTTGATCAGGCCATGGGCTTTGAGGGCGTTGTCAATCTCTTTGGCCACAGCTGGCGTGAGACCATCGCCGCCCACCAAGACAACTGGATCAAGATGGTGCGCGTCGGCCCGATGGACCTTGCGCTGGGCGGGAGTGAGGATGATTTGGGGCATGGGACAATTATCGTTGACACCGAAGAAAGGCCTCCATGGGCATGAAAGTGAAGACGCAGAGCAAAAAAGTCAACAAAGCCTGGCTCAACCAGCATGTCAACGATCCTTATGTGAAGCTGGCAGCTCGAGACGGTTTTCGCTCGCGCGCCGCCTACAAACTCACAGAGATTGACGAGACGCTGGGCTTGATCCGACCGGGCCACTGCGTGGTCGATCTGGGTTCCGCGCCAGGCGCCTGGAGCCAGTACGCACGACGCCGGCTGAGCCCCAATGGCGCGGCGGTAGGCGCGCTGAACGGACACATCATTGCGCTGGACTTGTTGCCGATGGAGGCGGTGGAAGGGGTGCACTTTGTGTTGGGGGACTTTCGCGACGCCGGCGTGCTCACCGCGCTGGAGAGCGCGCTGAGCGAGCGCGGGATTGCGGCGGTCGATGTGGTGTTGTCCGACATGTCTCCCAATTTGTCGGGTATCGGTTCGGCCGACGCTGCGCGTATCACCGACCTCGTGGAGCTGGCAGTTGATTTCTCGGTGAACCACTTACGGCCCGATGGCGCGCTGGTGGTTAAGCTGTTTCATGGCGGCGCCTACGACGCGCTGGTGGCGCTGTTTCGCCAAACCTTTCGCACCGTCAAGGCAGTCAAGCCCAAGGCATCGCGTGACAAATCCTCGGAAACCTTTTTGGTCGGGCTGGGTCCGAAAGTTGTGTCGGTTAAAGCGCAATGTCCACTGGGAGCGCCCAAGCAAGTGACTATCCCCTTGATCGGTATTGACAAGTCAAAAATCACAGGGGGCAGGGCTTGAAAGTTTTAAGATCACTACCAACTGCTCTCTCGTGTCAATAAATTCATTTAGGAGTCTCACTTGAACAACCAATGGTTTTCGAAAATTGCCGTGTGGGCGGTGATCGCCATGGTACTTTTCACTGTATTCAAACAGTTCGATGGCAAGGCCGCTTCTAGCGCAGGCACGGTTGCCTATTCCGAGTTTCTGGAACAGGTATACAACAAGCAGATCAGAACCGCCACCATCCGAGAGGGTCAGGGCGGCACAGAAATTTTTGCGACCACCCAAGACGATCGTCGCCTGCGCGTGACCGCCACTTACCTGGATCGTGGTCTGATTGGTGATCTGATCAGCAACGACGTGAAATTTGACGTGCAACCGCGCGAAGAAGGCTCGCTGCTCATGACGCTGTTGGTGAGTTGGGGCCCCATGCTGCTGTTGATTGGTGTCTGGATTTACTTCATGCGTCAGATGCAGGGCGGCGGCAAGGGCGGCGCCTTCAGCTTCGGGAAAAGCAAAGCGAAATTGCTTGACGAAAATAGCAACAATGTGACCTTTGACGACGTGGCCGGTTGCGACGAAGCCAAAGAAGAGGTGAAAGAGGTGGTGGACTTCCTGAAAGACCCATCGAAATTCCAAAAATTGGGTGGGCGAATCCCGCGCGGCTTGTTGCTGGTCGGACCACCGGGAACCGGTAAAACCTTGCTGGCCAAGGGCATTGCTGGCGAAGCCAAAGTACCGTTTTTCAGCATTTCTGGTTCGGACTTCGTTGAAATGTTTGTTGGTGTGGGCGCATCCCGTGTCCGCGACATGTTTGACAACGCCAAGAAAAACGCGCCTTGCATCATCTTTATTGATGAAATTGATGCGGTCGGTCGCCAACGGGGCGCAGGCTTGGGCGGTGGTAACGACGAGCGCGAGCAAACGCTGAACCAGATGCTGGTTGAGATGGACGGCTTTGACACCAACGTGGGTGTGATCGTGGTGGCTGCCACCAACCGGCCCGACATCTTGGATGCTGCTTTGTTGCGCCCAGGTCGCTTTGACCGACAGGTGTATGTGACGCTACCCGACATCCGCGGTCGCGAGCAGATCCTCAATGTCCACATGCGCAAGGTGCCGCTGGGTGTTGACGTCAATGCGTCCATCATCGCGCGTGGCACACCTGGCATGAGTGGTGCCGACTTGGCCAACCTCTGCAACGAAGCTGCTTTGATGGCCGCGCGTCGCAATGCGCGCACTGTCGAGATGCAAGACTTCGAGAAGGCGAAAGACAAAATCTTCATGGGCCCTGAGCGCAAGAGCATGGTGATGCCTGAGGAAGAGCGCCGCAACACTGCCTACCACGAGTCGGGACACGCGCTGATCGGCAAGCTGATGCCCAAGTGCGACCCAGTGCACAAGGTCACTATCATTCCGCGTGGCCGCGCTCTGGGCGTGACCATGAGCCTGCCGTCACAAGACCGTTACAGCTACGACAAAGACTACATGCTGAACCAAATCAGCATGCTGTTTGGAGGTCGCATCTCTGAAGAGGTGTTCATGAACCAAATGACCACTGGCGCCAGCAACGACTTTGAACGTGCGACATCGATCGCTCGCGACATGGTGACGCGCTATGGCATGACCGATGCGCTTGGACCAATGGTTTACGCAGAAAACGAGGGTGAGGTGTTCTTGGGCCGCTCGGTGACAAAAACCACCAATATGAGCGAGCAGACCATGCAAAAAGTTGATGGTGAGGTACGCCGCATCATCGACCAACAATACAAGGTGGCGCGTGAATTGATCGAAGGCAACAAAGACAAAATACATGCCATGGCCAAAGCGTTGCTGGAGTGGGAAACCATTGATGCCGATCAGATTGATGACATCATGGCTGGCAAGCCACCGCGTCCACCCAAAGACTGGACGCCGCGCAACCCATCGGTTGGTGGCGGAAGCGGCGGTGGCGCTACAGTGGTAACACCCAACCCATCACCTGCTGCTGCCTGATCGGTTTTAACGCACACACATCACACGGGGCCTTGAGCCCCGTTGTGCTGTGTGGTGCATTTGACAAGCTCGCCCATGATCTGGACCACCACCCGCTTCGACATCGACCTTTCCCGACCCCAGGTAATGGGTATCGTCAATGTGACGCCCGACTCGTTCTCCGACGGCGGGCAGAGCGCCACCACCGCTTTGGCCATGAAGCACTGCGAGAGCCTGCTGCGCGACGGTGCGGACTTGCTGGACATTGGTGGTGAATCGACCCGCCCAGGGAGCTCACCACTCTCCCTGTCAGAGGAGCTGGAAAGGGTTTTGCCGGTGGTGGGTAATGCCATTTCACTTGGCGTGCCCATCTCGGTCGACACCTACAAACCTGAGGTGATGCGCGCGGTGCTGGATTTGGGTGCTGATGTCATCAACGACATTTGGGCCTTGCGCCAAGGCGATGCACAGGACGTGGTGGCCAGCCATGCGCGCTGTGGTGTTTGTCTGATGCACATGCACCGCGATCCGCAAACCATGCAGGTGGTGCCAATGGTCGGTGATGCGCTGGTGCCGGTGGCCGACTTCTTGCGCGATCGTGTGAACGCGCTGACAGCGCTGCGGGTGGATACGACCCGCATCCTTCTCGATCCAGGCATCGGATTTGGCAAGACGGTAGAACAGAATTTCGTCTTGCTTGCACGGCAGCGCGAATTGCTGGTCCTGGGTTTTCCGTTGATGGCGGGCTGGTCGCGCAAGTCCTCGCTGGGGGTTGTTACCGGGCGCGCTGATCCAGCCCAGCGGGTGGCAGCAAGTGTCGCCGCTGCGGTGCTGGCGGTTGAGCGAGGCGCGCGGGTGGTGCGGGTGCACGACGTTGCAGCCACCGCAGACGCGCTGCGGGTTTGGCAAGCGGTGCAGCTTTGAAAGCGTCGCTTGCCATGGCTCTGAGCAACGAAGAAGCGCAACATGGATTGGGTTGGCGCTGCCACATCATGCACAGCAAAATCCATGCAAAACAGGTCTGGTCCCCTCAGCCTCAACAAGGATGAGCAGAAAACGGTGCTCGATTGGCTGCTGAAGATCGCCAACAAGAAACCGCCGCCAACCTCTGTTCACCTCGACCCGCACCCAGCTGCAGCGCTTGTCATGGGGAGTGCGAGAATGCGAGCCGAGCTCACGGTGGGCGTCACCGCTGCACGCATACACACGCAGACGGCACAAAAAAATTACAGCGCGCCAGCGCAGCAGGACACAGGGCATGACCAGAAAATACTTCGGCACCGACGGCATTCGCGGTACGGTGGGGGTCGCGCCCATCACGCCCGACTTTGTGATGCACCTGGCGCATGCGGTGGGCCGCGTGCTCAAGCGCGCCGAGGCCCGCCCCACGGTGCTGATCGGCAAAGACACCCGCATATCTGGTTACATGCTGGAGTCGGCGCTGGAAAGCGGCTTCAACTCGGCTGGTGTTGACGTGGTGTTGCTGGGCCCGGTGCCCACACCTGCCGTGGCCTATCTGACACGCGCCCAGCGCGCCAGCCTGGGCGTTGTGATCAGCGCCAGCCACAATCCGTTTGACGACAACGGCATCAAATTTTTCAGCGCTCTGGGCACCAAGCTGCCCGATGCCTGGGAGCTGGCGGTGGAGGCTGCGCTGGAGGAAGCGCCGGTCTGGGCCGACTCGGCCAACCTCGGCAAAACGCGTCGCATGGAAGACGCAGCCGGTCGCTACATCGAATTTTGCAAGAGCACCTGCTCGCATCTGTTCACACTCAAAGGGTTGAGGATTGTGGTGGATGGCGCTAATGGTGCTGGCTACCACATTGCGCCCGATGTGTTTCATGAGCTGGGTGCCGAGGTGGTGACGATCGGCTGCGAGCCCAACGGTTTGAATATCAACCAGGGCGTGGGCGCCACACACCCCGAGGCGCTGGTGGCAGCCGTGAAGGAAAACGGTGCCGACTACGGCGTGGCACTTGATGGCGATGCCGACCGCTTGCAAATGGTGGACGCCAGCGGGCGCTTGTTCAACGGCGACGAACTGCTGTACCTGATGGCGGCCGATCGCATCGCGCGCGACATCGACGTGCCCGGCGTGGTGGGTACGCTCATGACCAACATGGCAGTTGAGCTCGCGTTCAAAACCAAAGGCGTGAAGTTTGTGCGCGCCAAGGTGGGCGACCGCTACGTGCTTGAAGAACTGGACCGCCACGGCTGGACACTGGGCGGCGAGGGTTCGGGCCATCTGCTGGTGCTGGACCGTCACACCACCGGCGACGGCCTGGTGTCTGCGCTTCAGGTGCTGCAAGCCTGTGTCGGCAGCGGCAAAACCATGGCGCAGCTGCTGGCCGATGTGACGCTGTTTCCGCAGACGTTGATCAATGTGCGGCTGCAACCGGGGCAAGTCTGGAAGACCAACACCCGGCTGTCGACCGAGACCAAGGCGGTCGAGGCCGAGCTGGGCAATCGTGGTCGGGTGCTGATCCGCGCCAGCGGCACCGAGCCTTTGCTGCGGATCATGGTGGAGGCGAGTGACGCCGCGCAGGCCCAGGGCTGCGCCGAGCGGCTGGTGGCTGCGGTGAAGGCAGGCGTTTGATGGCGGCGGCTTTTGCGGTGCGCCGCGCCAACTACGCAGACGCTGGCGATGCGGTGGCGTTGGTTGGGTTGCTGGACGCCTACGCAAGTGATCCAGCGGGTGGTGGCGAGCCGCTGAGCGATTTCGCCAAAGCGAATCTGGTGCGAGAGCTGGCGGCGCGGCCGCAGGCCTACAGCGTGATCGCGTTTGACGGTGAGCAGCCTGTGGGTCTGGTGAATTGCATCGAAGGCTTCTCCACCTTCGCTTGCCGACCGCTGGTCAATGTGCACGACGTGGCTGTTCTCACCAGCCACCGGGGACGCGGGATTGCCGAGCAAATGCTGCGCGAGGCCGAGCGCATCGCCATCGAGCGCGGTGCGGTGAAGATGACGCTGGAGGTGCTCTCGGGCAATGCGCCAGCGACGAAGCTTTACCAGCGTATCGGTTATGTCGGCTACCAGCTCGATCCGGCCATGGGTTCAGCCGGTTTTCTGCAGAAGCGGCTTTGACAGATCCGGGCTGGTCAATCAATAGAGCAGGTACGGTTTGCGTTCCTCGATCCATGCCGCCTCATCCGGCTGCGTGATTGCGTCGAGATCGATGGGCAATGCAGCAGCGTCGTCGACCCAACCGCGCAGTGCAGGTCCGCCGTTGATGAAGTCGATCGCCAACCGGTCGTGCTGATATTCGTAGCCGAAGTCGCGCCACAACGGGTAGTCGGGTGCTTGCAACCGGAGCGCCTTGAAGGCCAGCGCTTGCAGCCGCCACGGCTGAAAAGCCGCGTGTTTGTAATGCGTGGGGTCTTCGACGTGAATCTGCAGGCCGCTGCACAACAGGCCCACATGCTTGTGAAACGTCGGCTCGAAATAGCAGGGGCGCAGCACGCAGCCGCGCAACCACAGCGGCGCCAAGCGCTGCATGTCGGCCAGCAGGCGAATGCTGTCGATGTCGGGTGCGCCGAACAGTTCCAGCGGCCGGGTTGTGCCTCGGCCTTCGCTGAGCGTGGTGCCTTCGAGCATCACCGTGCCGGCGTAGGCGCGCGCCATGCTCAGGTTGGCGGCGTTCGGGCTGGGGTTGACCCAGCTGCGCTCGGGCGGCCAGCCAAAACCGGGCGCTGCGTCGGGTGCCCAGCCTGCCATGGGTATCACGCGGTAGTCCAGCTGGAGTTTGAGCAGAGCGATGAACCAGTGGCCGAGCTCGCCCATGGTCATGCCGTGGCGCATCGGCATAGGGCCAGCACCGACAAAGCTCTCCCAGCCGGGGCACAGCTTGAGCCCCTCGACCAGCCGGCCCGCCGGATTGGGCCGGTCCAGCACCCAGACCGACTTACCGTGCTGCGCGGCGGCCTCCAGCACATAGCGCAGCGTGGTGATGAAGGTGTAGATGCGGCAGCCGAGGTCTTGCAGATCGACCAGCAGCACATCGAAGGTCTCCAGCATGGCCGGGGTCGGGCGGCGCACGGTGCCGTATAGGCTGAACACTGGAATGCGGTGTTGCGGGTCGAGGTAGTCGGGCGACTCGACCATGTTGTCCTGCTTGTCGCCACGCAGACCGTGCTGCGGGCCGAAGGCGGCCGCCAGCCGCACCTCGGGCAGGGCGGCCAGGGTGTCCAGACTGTGGCTCAGATCGCGGGTCACCGAGGCCGGGTGAGCGAGCAGGGCGACGCGGCGGCCTGCGAGTGGCGCGCGCAAGCTGGGGTCTTCGAGCAGGCGTTCGATGCCGAGTTTCATGGCGGTCATTTCTTGGGAAGCACAAGGCGCAGGGTGCGACCAGCAGGGTGATGAAAATCGGGTCGCTCGCAGGGGTGCTGCAGCGCCCAGAAGCTGAGTTGGCCGGTGGCCTCCTCCATGACCGCACTCAGGCCAATGCACAGAGGGGTACCGCGCGGGGGCAAGGCGCTCCAGGGCAGCAGGGCGGTGAGTGTCAGCTGTTCGCAGCTCGCGTGGCGTTGGATTGCCGGTTGCATCGTGATGTCAATGTCTGGGTGGGTCCGCACGCGTTCACTGGCAAAGCTGTACATCGCCCATTGGCCCGACGGCGAAAAGTTGAACTCGCGGTAGGCCGAATCACCTTCCACCGCCAGGAAGGCTTCCAGGCAGGTGTTGCGCCACAAGCCATCGGTCGGACCGCGCAACTCTGTGGCGGGCGGAATGCGCAGCGTCGTGCAGTGACCAGCCACCTCATATACCAACTGCAAACCGATGCTGGTCACGCTCACCGCCACCGACAGAACCAAGGGCATGCCCACCGGTGTGGCCGGATGGCATTGCAGCTGGAGGGTTGTGCTTGTCTTGGGTGGGCTCACAGCCCGGTATTGTCTCAGGCCAAAGTCCCACCGCTCAAAGGCCGGCGTGGTTGGCGCGCTTCATCAGAGCCTTGGCGGTTTCCTTGCGCTCGCTGTTGCGATCCACCCGATACGGCGACATATCGCGCGTCAGCCAGGTGAACTTCACCAGCTGTTCCAGCACATCCACCACCCGGTCCAGGCAGGCCGAGGGTGTGATGCGGTCGCGCTCGTCGAATTCTTGAAAAGCCTTGGCAATCGAGGACTGATTCGGGATGGTCAGCATCCGAATCAGCATCCGAATCAGCATCAGCATCAGCATCGAGCGCCCCAGGACACGCATCTGATTGGCCGCGTTAAACGACTGCGATCCCCCGAACACCTGCATCAGCGCCAGTGTCTCGCTCTGGGTGGGACGCTGCGCGACCGAGGCAAGCGGTGTCCAGTCGATCTGGGTTTTCATGATGCCGAGGGCATGGCGCTGTGCCGCTGCGGCGAGCACCACACCATGCCCTCGGCCCAGGCCGCCAGCCCGCGCAACTCGACCACCTTGGGGTGCGTGTCAGGCGCGTCGTCAGGCAGCGGCAGGCCGTTGGGGTTGAAGACACGGGTCTCGGCACCCGTGGCCTGCAGCAGGCACACCGACTTCTCCACCAGCAGCCGATTGAAGGAGCGCTCACCCAAGGAGCCGCCAAGCAGCAGGATGCACAGCGCGTGAGTGGACAACCCATGTGGGTGCAGGCGTTGCACATTTGGTGCCTGAAAGTGCTCGATGGCGATGGGTGGTAAGTCCGTGTGCAGGCGGAGCCCGTTGCCTTTATGTCTGGCTGATTCGCTCACCGTCGTCCGTTGTGAAAGCGTCGGCGGGTCGCCGGGCGTTGAGCAGGGCCACCAGCGACAGCATCACCGGGACTTCCACCAGCACGCCGACCACAGTGGCCAGCGCGGCGCCCGAGTGCAGGCCAAACAGCGAAATGGCCACAGCCACCGCGAGCTCGAAGAAGTTGGATGTGCCAATCAAGCAGGCCGGCGCGGCAATGTTGTGTGGCAGCTTGAGCCAGCGTGCGCCGGCGTAGCTCAGGGCAAAAATGCCGTATGTCTGGATCAGCAGCGGCACGGCGATCAGCGCAATCACGAACGGCTGGGCGACGATGGTTTGCGCCTGGAAACCAAACAGCAGCACCACGGTGAGAATCAAACCCACAACCGAGCACGGTTTGAGCAGCGCCACGAAGGTCGCCACCGCGGCGTCGCCACTGCGACGGCGAATCCACTGCCGGGTGAGCAAGCCCGCCACCAGCGGCAGCACCACGTACAGCGCGGTGGACAGCAGCAGGGTTTGCCACGGCACGGTGAGGTCGGTGATGCCGAGCAGGAGGGCTGCGATCGGCGCGAAGGCAAACACCATGATGAGGTCGTTCACCGACACCTGCACCAGTGTGTAGTTGGGGTCGCCCCTGGCGAGCTGGCTCCAGACGAAAACCATCGCGGTGCAGGGCGCCACACCGAGCAAAATCATGCCGGCGATGTACTCGTTGGCCGACTGCGGGTCGACCCAGGGCGCAAACAGATAGCGAAAAAAAAGCACGCCGAGCGCGGCCATGGTGAACGGCTTGATCAGCCAGTTGATGACCACGGTGAGCACCAGGCCCTGCGGGCGCTTGCCGACGTCGCGCACGGCAGCGAAGTCGATCTGGATCATCATCGGGTAAATCATCACCCAGATCAGCACCGCCACGACCAGGTTGACGTGGGCAAACTCGATGCCAGCGATCACCTCAAAGCTGGCTGGCGTGAGCAGGCCCAGCCCGACGCCCGCCAGGATGCCCAGGCCGACCCAGACGCTCAGGTAGCGCTCAAACAGTCCCATGTGGCAGCGTGCTCAGACCGCGGTGGGGTGTTCGTGGCCGAATTTCTGCGGCCCGTGGGTAAGTGCCATGCGGCTGAGCTTGTCGATGGGCAGGCACAGGAGCAGCGAGATGCGGCGCGACAACACGCTGAGCGTGTTGGTCAACACGCGGTGAATCTTCGCCTCGTTGCCGATCACAGCAGCCGGGTCTGCCACGCCCCAGTGTTCCGAAATAGGCTGACTGGGCCAGGCCGGGCATACCTTCGCGGCAGCCTGATCGCAAGCGGTGAAAACGAAGTCCATCACCGGTGCGTCGGGCAAGGCAAACTCGTCCCAGCTTGTGCTGCGCAGGCTGTCGGTTTTGTGGTGGTTGCGTTGCAGCAGTTCCAGTGCGCGCGGGTTGACTGCACCGACGGCGTGACTGCTCGCGCTGAGGGCGCAAAAGCGCTCAGCTGAGTGCGCGTTGAGGATGGCCTCGGCCAAGATGCTGCGCGCCGAATTGCCTGTACGCAGGCAGAGCACGTGGTAAATGTTGGGGGTCTTCATAAAAGCATCCTTTGCCCGGGGGTGAAGGTTGTTCGCTCAGGTATTTTGGGCCGTGCGGCTCGGCAGAGCCATTTGGGTGGGCAGCGCCAAGGTCAGCATCCAGCACACCAGCAGCATCAGCGCCGAGCCCACCAACGCACAGAGCAATCCGCCCCACTGGTACAACAGGCCCGACATCAGCGTGCCGAAAAAGCGACCCAGCGCATTGGCGGCGTAGTAAAAGCCCACGTCCTCGGCGGCTTTTTCGCTGCCGGCATAGGCCAGGATCAGGTAGGAGTGCACCGAAGAGTTGACCGCGAAGGCAAAGCCAAACAGGCTCAGGCCACCGACCACCCACCATTGGAGGTTGGGCACGTCCTGCCACACCACGATGGCGATGGCCACCGGGATCAGCGCCAGCACCAGTGACCAGGTGCGCGCGGCCGGCACCTCGGTGCTCAGGCCATCTGGGCTGCGTCTGACGAGGTTGGGGGCGAGAGCCTGCACCAGGCCATAGCCGATCGTCCAGGCGGCGAGAAAGCCGCCGACCATCGTGAAGTTCCAGCCCTGCGAATACAGAAATACCGGCACCCCGACCACGAACCAGACATCGCGTGCGCCGAACAGCGCCACGCGCGCGGCGGCCAGCTGGTTGATACCTTCGCTCTTGGCAAACAGCTCCTTGGCCGATTTTGATGCCTTGCTCTTGCCCATGAGTGGTGGCACCGACAGCACCACGCCCGCGAGCACCAGCAGCAACAGGCCTGCCATGGACCAAAGCGCGTGCTGAAAGCCCAGCGCCTGCAGCAACAAGCCGCCGAGGAAGAAACCGATGCCCTTCATGGCGTTCTTGCTGCCGGTGAACCAAGCCACCCATTTGAAGAGCTGGTTGTTGCCTTGGTCCTGCGCTTTGGCTTGGGCCTGCGTGAGCTTGATGGCCGACTTGCTGGCGGTTTTGGTCAGGTCCTTGGCCACGCCGCAGATGCCCTGCGCCACCACCACCCAAGCCACCGACATCGCCGCCGTCCAGGCTGGATTGAGCAGCGAGAGCAGGGTGAAGCCTGTGATCTGTGTGACCAACCCCACGCTCAGCATGCGCTGGATGCCGTAGCGCGTGGCCAGCCAGCCGCCGATCAGGTTGGCCAGGACGCCAGCCGCCTCGTACAACAGAAACAGAAAGGCCAGCGTGAACGGCGAATAGCCCAGTTTGTAAAAATGCAGCAGCACCAGCATGCGAAGCGCGCCGTCGGTGAGGGTAAAGCCCCAGTAGGCAGCCGTGACGATGGCGTAGTTGCGCACCGCGCGGCTGGCGGTGGCCGAGGGGGATGGGGCCGCTGCCGACATCAGATGCCCACCGACTGCATGTGGCAGGCCAGGTCAACCATGCGGGTGGCGTAGCCCATTTCGTTGTCGTACCAGGCGTAGACCTTAAGCAAGGTGCCATCGGTCACCAGGGTCGACAAACCGTCCACGATGGCGCTGCGCGTGTCGCGCGCGTAATCGGCGCTCACCAGCGGGCGGTTTTCAAAACCCAGAATGCCTGCCAGCGGCCCGCGGGCGGCGGCTTCAAACAAGGCGTTGACTTCTTCGGCTGTTGTGGCGCGGTTGAGTTCAAACACGCAGTCGGTGAGCGAGGCGTTGAGCGCGGGCACGCGCACCGCATGGCCGTTCAGCTTGCCCTTGAGTTCGGGGTAGATCAGCCCGATGGCGGTGGCACTGCCAGTGGTTGTGGGCGCCATGTTTACCATTGCGCTGCGAGCGCGGCGCAGGTCTTTGTGCGGCGCGTCCACCACCAGGTTGGTGTTGGTCGGGTTGTGCAGCGTGGTGATCTGGCCGTGGCGGATGCCGATCGCCTCGTGGACCACCTTCACCACGGGCGCCAAGCAGTTGGTGGTGCAGCTGGCGGCGGTGACGATGCGATCGCGTGTTGGGTTGTAGAGCTGCTCGTTGACGCCGAACACGATGTTGAGCGCGTCGCCAACTTTGACCGGCGCGGCCACGATCACCCGCTTTGCACCTCGGTTCAGGTGGCCTTGCAGGGTCTGGGGTGTGAGGAATTTGCCGGTGCACTCCAGCACCACATCCACGCCAAGCTCGCCCCAGGGAATCTTGTCGGCGGTGGCGTGGTCGCTAAACGACAGACGCTGGTCGTTGATGCGGATCGCATCGGTGCCTTCAGCGCGGATGTCGGCTCGCCATTTGCCTTGTACCGTGTCAAAGGCCAGCAGGTGCGCGATGGCCGGGGCACCACCCTTGAGTTCGTTGAGGTGAACCACCGTCAGGCGGTTGCCGCCGCGCGGGTCGATGGCTTCGCGTTCGATCGCCCCGCAGGCCGCGCGCAGGGCCAGTCGCCCCACCCGTCCCATGCCGTTGATGCCGACTTTCATGATTCTGAGTGCTTTCTTTTTATTTCAACAATGGTTGAATGGTAGCGGTACCACATGAAGGATTGATGACACCTGGCTCAGGCGCATGGCGGGCCACGCCATGGTCAGCCGAAGCAACCACCCGTCTTCACCGGTGGGTTTTTCGGTACCCATTTGGACATTGGGTCAGATTCAGCAACCGGAGAAGCTGGCGTTGGACGCGACCTCGCAGGCTTGGCCACCGCAGCAGTGTTCGGTGAGGTAACCGAGCAGCGCGTTCATGCGGTCAAATTGCGCTCGGTAAATCAGGTAGCGGCCCTGCGGCTCAGCACTCACCAGATCGGCGTTCACAAGTTCCTTGAGGTGGAAGGAAAGCGCGCTTGGCGAAACGCCCAGCTGCTCAGCCATGACGCCAGGCGTCAGTCCTTGCGGGCCAGCGACCACCAGCGCTCGAAAGGCTCTCAGGCGCTGCACTTGAGCCAGCGCGGCCAAGGCGCGCAAGGTCTGGGCCTCAGACAATGGCATTTTTTTCATAATTAAATATTACTTGAAATATGAAATCTTTAGGACAAGAAATGGTGTGTGTTGAAAAAGATTTGTCTATCTGCCCAGCGACTTGTTGTTTCTGTCTCAATAGCGCTCGGGCACGATGGTGCCGTGCAGCTCCGGCTGGCGCAGGTAGTCGGGATTGCGCACCCACGCTGGCAGCACCACCTCGGGCCGGCTCACCCCGTGGTGAGCAAACTGCTCAAGCAGGTGGGCAATGCAGTTGAGTCGCGTCTTTTTCTTGTTCACCGCCTGCACAGCCACCACAGCCACCACAGCCACCACAGCCGCCGCAGCGCCTTGGCAAGGTGGGTACGCTCCCGCATGGTCTCCTTGGCTTGTGTCTGGTCCTCCCAGCGACGCCGACTCTCCAGGTCCATCGGGCTTATCTTCCACTGCTTGAGGGGATCGTGGATGCGGCCGAGAAAGCGCCGGTGCTGCTCGGCGTCGGTGCTGGAAAACCAGTACTTCATCGGCCGGATGCCGCTGCGCACCAACACGCGCTCGAACTCGGGCACAGAGCGGAATGATTCCTCCTATCCGTCGTCGGAACAGAAACCCATCACCCGCTGCACACCGGCGCGGTTGCACCAGCTGCGGCCAAACAGCACCGTCTCGCCGGCTGCGTGCAGTTGCGAGACGTAGCACTGGAATTACCAGTGGGTGCGCTCGCCGCCGTTCGGCGCGGACAGGGGCCATCACACGGCAGATGCGCGGAGTTCATCACAGGGTGGCTTGAAAAAATTGGCGAGTTTGGGTCTGCTGCGTGACGAGAACGTGTCGGTACGGGCCCCTTGCGGCCTGTCTCATGTCGCCAAAACGTCATGTGAAAGCCACGGCGGTGTCACGCCCACCTCGCAAACCGTTCCCATCCTAAAAACCTTCGCCTGAGAAGTTCCACCATGAATGAACTGCTCACCCCTGCGCTCTGCCTGTTGCCAGTTACCTTGCCCGCAAGGTCGCTTTATTCGGGATTGGACAACTGGCTTGTGCCAACGGCCACCCCGAGCCCGCAGCCCAACCCGGGCCATGGCATCACCGTTGGCTGGGCGCGCCACTTGGACGAGGTCCGCGACGCCCAGCGCCTGAGGTATGCGGTCTTCGCTGGTGAAATGGGCGCCACCCTGCCCAACACCCTTCCTGGCCATGGTGTGGAACTGTTCGACGATTTTTGTGAGCAGCTGCTGGTACACAACCTCGCCAGTTGCAAGGTGATCGGTACCTACCGGGTGCTCACGCCCGCCCAGGCGCGTGCCAGCATTCCGATGAACGCCCTGGGCTTGGGCGGCTCTGACCACGCAGCGGCCAGCATCTGGCGCCAGGTGCGGCAAATGCACCTTGCCTCGATTAAGTTCCATGTGCGCCCCCGTCTGCCGCTGCCCATCGAGCAGCTCGACGACTCGCTTGATGTGGGGCCACCGGCGCTGATCAAAGGCTATCTGCGGCGGGGTGCCAAAGTCTTGGGCCCGCCGGCCTGAGACCCGCGGTTCAACGCCGCCGACCCGCCGCTGATGATGCGATTGGCCGACCTGCCAACGCGTTACCGCCAGCACATGCTGGGGGCTTGACGCGCACCACGTTTGACAATTCGGGCTGACGGAAAACAGGAGTCCGCATGAACACCGTTCCAGTGACCGACGCTTGGCTGCCTCAGGTCAACAGGGTGGTGGCCACGCTGGTGGAGCTGGTGCGCGAGATGCAAGCAACTGATCACGAAGCGGTTGTGATCCACCCAGGGCAGTTCGGCACCCGCTTCTGCCCAAGCCATATTGGCATTGACCTTGCCGTTTTTCCAGGATGTGCGCTGAGTCGGTTGCTCAATGCGGCGCGCTTCGATGCCATCCACCTTGCCACCGAGCGCTCACAGGGCTGGGCGACGGGGCGTCACTGTCTTAGCCGACAGCTGCTTTTTCCACCGCCTTTCAGAACAAGTTCCCCTAAATCTTGAATGCCACGCTGGGCATGCCCATGCCCATGCCCATGCCTATGCCCGTGCCCTTGGCCCTTGGCCCTTGGCCCATGCCCTTTGCCCTTTGCCCTTTGCCTGGGGCTACGCGCTGTAGCGGCACTTTCGCCAACCAAGTCAGGTGGTGATGGTTCCCACCTCGGGTGGGCTGCGGATGCTGCGCCAGCGCGGCCAGCAGCGCCTAAAGGAATGGACCCACAGGGTTGATACCCGAGTGTTTGTGCTGGCCGAGACGCCGAAGTGTGTACCCGCCGCTGGGCGCGCTGAACCGACCAATCAGCCTGTTCATAGGCCGGGTGCGCTGCAAGAACAACATCGACACGCTGCTGGACCTTGATGTATCTGGGGGTCAGGTGGTCTGTGGCAACGGGCCGCCACAGGCCACGCTGCGCGAGCAATGCCCCGATGTGTACCGGCTGGGGCCGCTGCCGCTGTATGGGCTGGCACAGTGAATGCGGCGGTGGGCGTCTTCGTTTTTCCCGACCGCAGCGAAGGTGTTGGCCTGCCGATGCTGGACGCTATGTCATGCGGCGTGCCGGTGGCGGCCTATTCGGTGGATGGTCCGCTGCAGGTGGTGGCGGACAGTGGTGCTGGCGCGCTGAAAGACAAGCTGCACGATGCTTGGTGCGCTGCTTTTCGCATCCCGCGTTCTCAACAGCGCCAGCGGGCTCTGGCGTTCGATTGGAAGCGGGCAGCGGATCTGTCTGTGTCCCTCCTGGCTGTGCAAGCGCCCGCTGTGGCTTGGTGTCAACATCTCTTCAGGCCCATGGCTGCTGTGCCAAACCACCCGCCACCTCTCCCCAACCAAGCGGGTTGTTCCGTCACAAAGATGTCATTTGGCCGCTGTATAGTTTGCAAAAAAGCTTGGCCCCAGAGCAACGTTTGGCGCAAACGTTGGGGTTGTCTTCGCACAGTTAACATGAACGACAGCCCCCATCACCACAACGTCACCAGCCGCTTGAACTTTCTCGACAGGGACCGCAGCATCCTTGCTTTCAATGAGCGGGTGATGGACTGGGCGCGCCGTCCTGAGGTGCCGCTGCTGGAGCGGCTGCGTTATCTGGGTATCGTCTCCAGCAACCTCGACGAATTTTTTGAGGTCCGCATGGCGCCGCAGCTCAGTGCCCACAAGACGAACGAGCAGCGTGGCCCCAATACCGCATTCGGTTACGCTGCGATTTCAGCCGAGGTGCATGCGCTGGTGCATCAGCAGTACGCGATTTACAACGACGAGCTGCTGCCCTTGCTGGAGAAGAAGGGCATCAAGATCGTGGCGCATGGCGAGCGCAACCAGCGCCAGCGCCGCTGGGTCAAAGAATTTTTCCACCGCGAGGTGCAGCCGCTGCTGATGCCGGTCGGGCTGGACCCCTCGCACCCCTTTCCGCAGGTGGCCAACAAGTCGCTCAATTTCATTGTTCGGCTAACCGGCAAAGATGCCTTTGGGCGGGAAAACGAAATTGCCATCGTCAAGGTGCCGCGCGTGCTACCGCGCTTTTTCTGCATGCCGCCCATCAGGGGCTCCAAACAGACGCACTTTGTATCGATTTCCAGTCTGATCCGCTCCCATCTTCCCGACCTATTTCCAGGCCGTCAGGTTACGGAGTTTTCACAGTTCCGCATCACCCGCCACTCCGATCTGGCATTGGACGAAGAAGACGTCAAGAACCTGCGAACTGCCTTGCGCCAAGGGCTGCAGCAACGCCACTTCGGTGAGGCTTTGCGGCTTGAGGTCTCGGCCGGTTGCTCCGGGCATCTGTCGGCGTTCCTGTTAGCCCAATTTGACCTACCTGAACAGGCGCTGTACCGGGTGCCCGGTCCGGTGAACCTCGTGCGCCTCAACCAGCTGATCGACCAAGTGGACGCACCGGCGCTTCGCTTCGAGCGCTACCACGCCGGCTGGCCGGTTCAGCTCACACCGGGGCAGTCGTTCTTTGACCGGCTGCAGCAGGGTGATGTGCTGATTCATCAGCCTTATGAGAGCTTTGATGCGGTTCTGGCGCTGTTGCGCGAGGCGGTGGCCGACCCCGACGTGCTGGCAATCAAGCAAACGATTTACCGCGCGGGAGCAAAGTCAGAACTGATGGAGCTGCTGCGCGAGGCGGTGCGCCGTGGCAAGGAAGTGACCGCGGTGGTGGAGCTCAAGGCCCGCTTCGATGAAGAGGCCAATATCAGCTATGCCGAGCGGCTGGAGTCGGTGGGTGCGCAGGTGGTCTACGGCGTGGTCGGGCTCAAGACGCACGCCAAGATGCTGTTGATCACCCGCCGTGAAGAGGGCCAGTTGCGCCGCTATGCCCACCTCTCCACAGGCAACTACAACGCCAGCACGGCCAAGCTCTACACCGACCTGAGCTACCTCACGGCCGACGATGCGCTCACCGCCGATCTGGAACAGGTGTTCCTGCACCTGGCCAGCCAGAACCGCCTGCCCAAGCTGAACAAGGTGCTGCTCGCGCCGTTTCAGCTGCACAAGGCGATGCTGGAGAAGGTCGAGGCAGCTGGGCAGGCAGCCAAGGCCGGGCAGGAAGCCCGCATCATTTTGAAGATGAACGCGTTAACCGACGAGCCGCTGGCGCGCGCTTTGGCGCATGCGTCGCAGCTGGGTGTGAAGATCGACCTGATCGTGCGCGGCGCCTGTGTTTTGCCGGCCCAGGTGCCTGGCGTTACCGACAACGTGCGGGTGCGTTCGGTGATCGGGCGCTTGCTGGAGCATTCGCGGGTGTTTTGTTTCCGTATCGACGGCGTCGAAGAGGTGTGGCTTTCCAGCGCCGACTGGATGAACCGCAACATGCTGCGCCGGGTCGAGCTCGCTTGGCCTGTGACCGATCCGGCCCTGCGCCGCCGGGTGGTTGAAGAGTGTCTGACCGCCTGTATAAACGACACGCGTGACGCTTGGCTGCTGCAGCCCGACGGCTGCTATGTGCGGGCCATCGACCTCGCGAGCCGCAAGTTGCGCAAAAGCGAAGCGCCGTCGGCCCAGGCCAGCCTCATGGCCCGCTACGGCAGCAAAGGCTAAAGCGCCGTGGACCTGATTCTTTGGCGCCACGCCGAAGCGCAGGCGCATACCGATCCCTTGGCAGGGCGTCAGGGTGACGCCCTGGATCTGGCGCGCACGTTGACCGCGCGTGGCGAGAAGCACGCGGTCCGGATGGCCGCCTGGCTGGACCGGCAACTGCCCAACGGCACCCGTATCTTGTGCAGCCCTGCGCTGCGCACCGAACAAACCGTGCGCGCGCTGGGCCGCCCGTCAAAGCTGCGCGATGAGCTATTGCCCGGTGCCGATCCGCTGGCGCTGCTGGCGCTGGCGCAATGGCCCAACGCCAAGGCACCGGTGCTGGTGGTGGGGCATCAGCCTACCCTGGGGCAGGTGATAGCCAAGCTGCTTGGGCTGGCAGAAGCAGCTTGCCCGGTGAAAAAAGGCGCGGTTTGGTGGTTGCACCAGCGCGAGCGCGATGGCGTTGTGCAAACTGTGTTGCTCACTGTGCAGACACCCGAGCTGCAGTAGCTTGGCGTCGAGCTTTGGCAGGTGCTTTGTCGGCCACAGTCGGCGCTCTGGCCTTGCTCTGGCCTTGCTCGGGGCAGCAGTGGGGCGCGCCCTGAAAACCGGCCGCGCTTTCACGCTATGGCTGACGGCTTTCTTGGTCGCTGGCTGGGCGCCAGTTGTCTTTTTGACCGTTGGCCTGGAGCTGTGTGGCGTGGGTGTTGAAGTGGTCGCCACCTCGGTCTCTGGCCGACCGGTCTTCAGCGCAGGGACCGCAGCCTGCGCGCCCTTGTAAGCCGCATCGCCCAGGGACGCAGCGCCACCAGGCCCGCGCGCAGCAACTTGCTTTCTTCACCGATGTAGCCAGCTCAACAGCTCGGTTTTTGAGCCCATCAATCGCTGCCTACTCGGTGTTTGGAGTGGTAAAGCGGTCGCCGACCAGCGTGGTCTTTTTAACGGTGGTCTTCGATTTGCCAGCGGTCATGGCAAATATCCTGTGGGGCACCTGACCAGACATTCCGAATCCCATAAACCGCACACGATGCGATGACACTGGTCCGACAGATCGGTGACGCCAGACAGTCTCAGCGGATCTCAGCAACAAATTTCCAAGGGGTTTTTTGCCACGCCAGCACCTCTTCGCCGATCAGCCAAGCCGACTGCGGGAAGAGCCTCGCCCAGCCAGGGGTGGCGGTGAGTTTGAAGGTGCTCGATTTGAAGCTCAGGTGCACCGATTCGTACGCTGGCATTTGCCTCGCATGGCACAGCAGCACCGCCAGCCGCAGACACATCAGCTGCCTGACAAACAACTCATCATCCAGCGAGGCGTCCAGCTTCTTCAGTTTGCCGCGCTGGCCAAGTACCAACTCGCTCATGCGCTGCAACTCATAAATGGAGAATCCTGGCGCATCGACATTGCTCAGGATGTAGGCGCCGTGGTGGTACGAACGTTCGTGCGAGATGTGGGTGCCGATCTCGTGCAGGCGCGCAGCCCAAGCCAGCTTTTGGGCATAGTGCCCGTTGTGCGGATCGACCGCTGCAATTTGCGAGAACAGGGTGGTGGCCACCGTGCTCACCCGCTGCGCCTGCGCCTCGTCGGCCGAAAACCGGCTGGCCAGCCAGCGCACCGTGCGCTCGCGCACATCCCCGCCCTCGGTCTCTCGCTCGATCAGGTCGTAAAGCGCGCCCTGGCGCAGTGCGCCCTGGGCCGGCAGCATTTGCTGGATGTCAAACAAATCAAAAATGGCGTGCAACACCGCCACGCCCCCGGCCAGCACCGGCCGCCGATCGTCCTTCAGCCCATCAAGCCGCAGCAAGTCAATGTGGCGCGCCTTGACCAAACGATCCACCAGCCAATCCAGGCCCGAGCGCGTGACCACGCCAGTGGCCCAGCCGTTGGCGCTCAAGATACCGGCCACCGCGCCCACCGTGCCTGAAGAACCGTAGGCAACCGACCAGTCCGAGGGTGGAAACCGGTCCAGCGCCTGGTCCAGCACGGCTTTGGCGGCAACGCCGGCGGTCTTGAACGCCGCCATATTGAAGTCGCCACGGCCGAAGTACTTTCCCGTCCAGGCCACACTGCCCAGCCGGTACGACTCCATTGCGCTGGCCAGGTGGTCTTGGCCCAGGATCATCTCGGTGGAACGCCCGCCAATGTCGACCACCAGCCGCTTTTCGTCAGACTGCGGCAGCAGCCGCGAGACGCCTTGGTAAATCAGGCGAGCCTCTTCTTGGCCGGCAATCACCTCTATCGGAAAACCCAGAATGCTTTGTGCTCGCAGCAAAAACGTGTCGCGGTTCTTGGCTTCGCGCAAGGTCTGTGTTGCCACGGCCCGCACCTGCTGCTTCTTGAATCCGTGCAGGCGCTCGGCAAATCGCGCCAGGCAGTCCCAGCCGCGCTGCATGGCGCTGGGCGAGAGGAGTTTGTTCTCGTCCATGCCCGCACCCTGGCGCACCGTTTCTTTGAGGTATTCGATGCGCTCAATATGCCCCCCTTGGTAACGTCCGATTTCCAGGCGAAAGCTGTTGGAGCCGAGGTCCACAGCGGCGAGAAGGGTTCCGTTTTGCATCGGGGAGGAGCGAGTCAGGGCACCTGGGTGCCCAAGCGCCGCGTGGGGCGTCGGGTTTTTGATGGGGAACCGCGAATTGTGACGCATGGCGCAGACCGGCTTTCCAGGGCCGAGCCGAGCCGGGCCGTCTGGGTGGCGATGCGCCAGCGGGCGTGCGGGGAAGCGCGCGATACTTCGGGGCGGTTGCCCGGCTGCTCTGGCCAGCCAACTGGGCGGCGTTTCCGATTGGTCGCAGCCCCCGTGTGCCGGTCACCAAGCCCCTTTTTTTCACCTCCCGTTCTTCCGTTCTGGATACCGCCATGCGTGCATACACCCGTCCCGAATCCCCCGACACGCACCCGACTGCCAACCCGGACTGGTCGCGGCGCCGCTGGCTGCAGGCCACGGGTGCTGCCAGCCTGGCCAGCGCCTTGCCTGCAGCGCTGGCACAGCCGGTGTCAGCAGCCGCCGAGGCGTCACGAGCTTTACCCATGCCGGCGCTGGGTGCCATGCTGGATTTGCCCCGAATTGAGCTGCTGGATGGCAGTGTGCTGGATCCCGCTGCCAACCGTGGCAAGCCGCTGCTGGTGTACTGGTGGTCAAGCACCTGCCCGTTTTGCGCACTGCAAAGTCCCAGCATGGAAAAAATTTGGCTTTCGCAGCGCGGGCGCGGTCTGCAGATGGTGGCTTTGTCGGTGGACAGAAAGGCGCAGGACGCACAGGCCTACCTGGCCAAAAAAGGCTACAGCTTTCCCGCTGCCTGGACCAGCCCCGAGTGGCGCAAGGCCTTCCCCAAGCCCAGGGGACTGCCCATCACGCTGCTAAGCGGGCGCGACGGTCGGCTGCTGCTGGCCGAGCGGGGTCAGCTGTTTGCCGAGGACGTGGAGGCGATCGCGCAGCTGATCTGAGCCTGCTTGGGTTGTGTGACTGTCACAGGGCTGTCACACAAGCTCCCTAGAGTCTGGGTTGTGAACTTTCTCCAACCTACCGCAAGGACTCTGATGAACACCAAGCGCACTCTGCTCAAAACCGTGGCCGCTGCCGCATTCGCCACCTTGGCCATGGGCAGCGCCCTGGCCGCTGACATCACCGGCGCCGGCGCCACCTTCCCGTTTCCGGTGTATGCCAAGTGGGCCGAGGCCTACAAGAAAGAAACGGGTATTGGCCTGAACTACCAGTCGATTGGCTCGTCGGGCGGTATCCGCCAGATCCGCGCCAAGACCGTGGCCTTTGGTGCCACCGATGCGCCGGTGGCAGGCGTCGCGCTGGACAAGGACGGCATGGTGCAGTTCCCCGCCATCATCGGTGGCACGGTGCCCATTTTCAACGTCGCAGGTTTCGCGCAGGGCGAGATGCGCATGACCGGGCCGGTGCTGGCCGAGATATTCATGGGAACCGTCAGCAAGTGGAACGACCCCAAGATCGCCGCGCTGAACCCAGGCAAGACCTTGCCCGATCAGGTGATCACTGTGGTGCACCGCGCCGACGGTTCGGGTACCACTTTCAACTGGACCGATTATCTCTCTGCTGTGAGCAAGCCCTGGGCTGACACTGTGGGCAAAGGTGCTGCCGTGAAGTGGCCCGCAAACACCAGCATTGGCGGCAAAGGCAACGAAGGTGTGGCGGCCACCGTGACCCGAATCAAGGGATCGGTGGGCTATGTTGAATACGCCTTTGCCAAGAAAAACAACATCGCCTACATGGCACTGCAAAACAAGGACGGCAAATTCGTGCGCCCCGACGACAAGACCTTTGCCGCCGCCGCTGCAGGCGTTGACTGGTTCGGCGTGCCCGGCATGGGTGTGTCGATGGTGAACGCCGCAGGTGCTGACAGTTGGCCAGTGTCTACCGCCTCGTTCATCCTGATGTACAAGAATCCAGACGACAAGGCGCAATCGGCCGAGGTGCTGAAGTTCTTCGACTGGGCGTTTAAGAACGGCAAAACCATGGCGCTCGAGTTGGATTACGTGCCCCTGCCAGCCAAGCTGACCGCCGACATCCAGAGCAAGGTTTGGTCCCAGATCGCTAAGTAAGGTACAAGGCACGAGCGCATCGCTCCCTGCCAGTCAGACTGATACGGAGGGATGCTTCATGCCTCCCCCTTTGGAGGAAATCCTTTGAACATGGAAAGCACCATGGATTCCCAAACCATGCCCGCTGAGACGGGCAACCCCAACATGGCGGCGGTTGCACGTCGCCAGCGCTGGCAGGACATTGCCTTTCACCGCATCACCCAAAGTTTCTCGCTGCTGGTGCTGATCGCTTTGGTGGGCATCATCGCTTCGCTGTTCATCAATGCCTGGCCAGCGTTTCACAAGTTTGGTGTGAACTTTATCTGGCGCGTCGAGTGGGACGTTGTCAACGAGGAGTTTGGTGCGGCGATTGCCATCACAGGCACGCTGCTGAGCGCGGGCATCGCCATGTTGATAGCGGTGCCGCTGGCGTTTGGCATTGCGCTCTTTCTCACCGAAACCTGTCCGGTCTGGTTGCGCCGCCCACTGGGCACCGCCATTGAACTTCTCGCGGCTGTGCCGTCGATCATTTACGGCATGTTTGGTCTGTTTGTGTTCGCACCGCTGTTTGCCGACTATTTTCAGATGCCAGTGCAGCAACTCATTGGCAGCATGCCCTTGATCGGCTGGCTGGTTGGCGGTGCCACCAACGGCATCGGCATTTTGGCGGCAGGCATCATCTTGGCGTTCATGGTGTTGCCGTTTGTGGCGGCTGTGATGCGCGATGTGTTTGCCATCGTGCCGCCCATCCTGCGCGAGTCGGCTTACGGCTTGGGCTGCACCACCTGGGAGGTGGTGCGAGGCGTGGTGTTGCCGTACACCCAAAAGGGGGTGATTGGCGGCGTGATGCTCGGGCTGGGTCGCGCACTGGGCGAGACCATGGCGGTCACCTTTGTGATCGGCAACGCCCAGCGCATGCCCAGCTCGCTGTTCTCGCCAGGCACATCCATCGCGTCGACCCTCGCCAACGAGTTTGGCGAGGCGGTGGACTTTCATGTGGCGACTTTGTTTGCGTTGGCTTTTCTGCTGTTCGTCATCACCTTCGTGGTGCTGGCAGCGGCCAAGATACTGTTGATGCGCGCTGAGCGTGCCAAGGGTTTCTGACATGGCGCGCGACAACCCCACCAAAGGCATGAACAACGCCCTGTACAAAAAACGCCAGCGAACCAATGCCATTGGTCTGACCTTGTCCATGACCGCCATGGTGCTGGGTCTGGTGGTGCTGCTGTGGATTCTGTTTGTGCTGTTCTCCAACGGCTTCAGGGCGTTGGACTGGAACATGTTTACCCAGTCAACCCCCGCACCTGGCACCGAGGGCGGTGGTTTGGCCAATGCCATTGTCGGCAGCCTGATGATGGTGGGCTTCGCTGTGTTGGTGTCCACGCCCATCGGCGTGCTGGCTGGCGTCTACCTGGCCGAATACGGTGACACCAGCAAGACCGCCGAGGTCACGCGCTTCGTGACCGACATCATGCTGTCGGCGCCCTCCATCGTGCTGGGGCTCTTTGTGTATGCGATCGCGGTTGCCACAGTGGGTAACTTCTCCGGCTGGGCCGGTAGCCTCGCGCTGTCGCTGATTGCGGTACCTGTGGTCGTTCGCACCACCGAGAACATGCTGCGGCTGGTGCCAGGCAGCTTGCGCGAAGCGGCGTTTGCGCTTGGCGCACCGCGCTGGAAGGTCTCCACCCAGGTGACGCTGCGAGCGGCCCGCAGCGGCGTGCTGACCGGTTTGCTGCTGGCGGTTGCCCGCATCAGCGGTGAGACCGCACCGCTGCTCTTCACCGCACTCAACAACCAGTTCTTCAGCACCGACATGGGGGGCCCCATGGCCAATCTGCCGGTGGTGATCTACCAGTTCGCGCTCAGCCCCTACGACAACTGGATTCGCCTGGCCTGGGGCGGTGCATTGCTGATCACGCTCTCGGTGCTGCTGCTCAACATCGTGGCCCGCGTGTTTCTGCGCGAGAAAACGCCGGTCTGAACCCCCTTCCATTTATTGCCCAGACGCCATGACACCCCTTGATCCCGCCACCAAAAAGAACGCGCTGGAGCTGCGCGACCTAAATTTCTTCTACGGAAAATTCCAGGGTCTGAAAGACGTCAATCTGGATATCGAAGAGCGCAAGGTCACGGCCTTTATCGGCCCCTCGGGTTGCGGGAAATCCACTCTGTTGCGTACCCTCAACCGCATGTACAGCCTGTATCCTGGCCAGCGTGCTGAAGGAACTGTCAATTTCTACGGCCAGAACATCCTTGACGCCAAGCAAGACATCAATTTGCTGCGCGCGCGCATCGGCATGGTGTTCCAGAAGCCCACACCGTTTCCGATGTCGATTTACGACAACATTGCCTTCGGCGTAAAGCTCTACGAAAACCTGAGCAGTGCCGAGATGGACGACCGGGTGGAATGGGCGCTGTCCAAGGCGGCGCTGTGGAACGAGGTGAAGGACAAGCTCAAGCAAAGCGGGTTGTCGCTTTCGGGCGGCCAGCAGCAGCGCCTTTGCATCGCGCGCAGCGTGGCGGTCAAGCCCTCGGTGTTGCTGTTGGACGAGCCCACCTCGGCGCTCGACCCGATCTCTACCGGCAAGGTCGAGGAACTGGTGCACGAGCTCAAGCAGGATTACACGATTGCCATCGTCACCCACAACATGCAGCAGGCAGCGCGTTGCAGCGACTACACCGCCTACATGTACCTGGGGGAGATGATCGAGTTCGGCTCCACCGAACAGATCTTCTTCAAGCCCAGCAAGACCGCCACAGAAGACTACATCACAGGAAGGTTTGGTTGACATGCCCGACAAACACATTTCCAGCCAGTTCGACGCTGAGCTCAACACCATCTCCACCCTTGTGCTGGAAATGGGCGGGCTGGTGGAGTCACAGCTGCACCAGGCGGTCTATGCCCTGGTGCACATGAGCCGAGAGTCGGCCGAACAGGTGATGGAGAACGAAGTCCGCATCAACCAGTTCGAAATCCAGATTGATCAGGCTGTCATTTCCATCATCGGCCGGCGCCAGCCCACCGCACGCGATTTGCGTTTTTTGATGGCAATTTCACGCGCCACGCAAAACCTGGAGCGCGCGGGCGACGAGGTGGCCCGCATTGCCCGCATGGTGAAGTCCATTGTTGACAGCGGCTCGCCGCGCAACCTGCCGAGTTCCGAGTTGCGTGTGGCAGCCGACCTCGCGGCTGGCATGCTGCGCAAGACCTTGGATGCGTTTGCCCGGCTTGACACCACGATGGCGGTGGCGATCATCAGATCAGACGACCAGATCGACAACGAGTACAACGGCTTTATGCGCAAGCTCATCACCTACATGATGGAAGACCCGCGCACCATCTCCGCCAGTCTGGACCTGATGTTTCTCGCCAAATCGATCGAACGCGTGGGCGACCATGCCAAAAATATCGCCGAGCAGATTATCTTCATCGTCAAGGGCGAGGACGTGCGCCACAGCTCGATGGAGAAAGTGGAGTCGGCGGCAGGATGAGAAAGCTACCTCGCATTCTGGTGGTGGAAGACGAGCCGGACATTGCTGAGCTGATTGCGGTCAACCTGCGCCACAATGGCTTCGCGCCCACCATCGTTTTCGACGGCGCTGCGGCGCAACGCGAGGTCGACGCGGTGCTGCCCGACGCGATTTTGCTCGACTGGATGCTGCCCGGCGAGAGTGGCGCCTCGCTGGCGCGCAAGTGGCGCAAACACGAGCGAACCAAGGCGGTGCCCATTTTGATGCTGACCGCGCGCAGCGACGAGACCGACAAGGTGCAGGGGCTGGATGCGGGGGCCGATGACTACATCACCAAGCCCTTTTCTACCCAGGAGCTGCTGGCGCGCATTCGCGCGGTGCTGCGCCGACGCACACCAGAGATCGGCACGGAAGCCGTGCAGGTTGGCGAACTCACGCTGGATGCGGCCACCTATCGGGTGGGTTTTCGCGGCAGCGAACTGAAGGTGGGACCGACCGAATTCAAGCTGTTGCACTACCTCATGAAGCATGTTGAGCGCGTGCACACACGTGGTACTTTGCTCGACAAGGTATGGGGAGACCATGTCTTTATTGAGGAGCGGACGGTGGATGTGCATGTGAAGCGACTGAGGGAATCATTGGGTGAAGCGGCCGCCATGGTGGAGACGGTGCGCGGCGCAGGCTACCGCCTCACCGCACTCAACAGCACAGGTCGTGCCGCTCAGGACGCCAATCCCAGCACAGCATGACGCGTCGCGCGATCGAATTGCTGTGCCTGGTGGCATTGGGCGCTGTCTGGGGCTGGGCCATCGATTCACCACCCTGGACATTTGCCGGCGCCCTGCTTGGCGCCTTGGTCTGGGTGGTGCTGGATGGCTTGCGCGCCCGCCGGGTGCTGGGCTGGATCGCCCGGGGCGAGGCTTCTAGCGCGCCGGTGCTGTCTGGTACCTGGGGTGAATTGGTGGAGCGCTGTCGCAAGCTGATCAAGAAGCTCGATAAGAAAGTGCAAAACAGCGACGCCCGGCTGGAAGACTTTCTCGCTGCCATCCAGGCTTCGCCCAATGGCGTGGTGTTGCTCGATACGCAGGCACGCATCGAGTGGTGCAATCTCACCGCAGCGGGCCATCTCGGGATCGACCCGCAACGTGACCTGCACCAATACGTGCGCAACATGGTGCGCGCCCCAGCGTTCACCGCCTACTTGGCCGCTGGCGATTTCGGCCATGAAATTCAGCTCGACGGGCCGGGCGTGCGGCCCTCCCAGCCGACCAAAATTTCGCTGCAGGTTCACCCTTATGGCAAAAAACGCAAGCTCATGATTTCGCGCGACGTGACCGCTGTGCAATTGGCCGACACCATGCGACGCGATTTCGTGGCCAATGTGTCGCACGAGATTCGCACGCCCCTCACCGTGTTGAGCGGCTTTGTCGAAACCATGCAGAGCATCCCGCTGGAAGAGGCTGAGCGCACACGCTATTTGGGCATGATGAGCCAGCAGGCTCGGCGCATGCAGACGCTTGTGAGCGATCTGCTCACCCTCTCGCGGTTGGAGGGCAGCCCAGCGCCCGGGCTGGGCGACTGGATGGATGGCGACGAGTTGCTCGGCCATGCGCTACAGGAGGCCAACGGACTTAGTCAAATTATTGGCAAGCCGCCACACGACATCGCAGCTGTCGCTGGCCCGGCGCTGCTGGTCTCGGGCGCCAAGACCGAGCTGCTCAGCGCCATGTCCAACCTGCTGAGCAACGCGGTGCGCTACTCGCTTGGCGGTGGTGTTATTCGCGCGGGCTGGCTCCTTACCGCCGATGGTGGCGCCCATTTTTTCGTCAGCGATACCGGGCCCGGCATCGCACCCGAACACCTGCCGCGCCTGACCGAGCGTTTTTACCGCGTCGATCGCAGCCGCTCGCGCGAGAGCGGTGGCACCGGGCTGGGGCTGGCCATCGTCAAACACGTGGCCCAGCGCCACGGCGGGCAGGTGGAGGTCCAAAGCACCCCTGGTCAGGGATCGAGTTTCATGATCAAGCTGCCAGCTTCGCGCATCCGCCATCGCTCGCCGGTCTGAACGCCTGCAAGAGGCACTCGGTTCAGCCGCCCACGCGCTGGTACACCAACAGGCCCTCCTTGTTGTCGGTGAGGCGAAACACGGTCGCCCTGAACGCCCACTGGGTCAGATCCACCCGCTGGGCCAACGTGGGCTGGGTGGCAGGTGAGACTACCAGTGTTTGACAGGCTGGCGCTGGAGCCGCACCGGTTCGCTGCAGATCGAGTTGACCGTGGTACTGCAAAGCGGCGATCTGCGCCTGCGACAAGCCGTCCACCAGCACACAGGTGCGCGCCGGCACCAGGGCGGCGACGCTGCGCGACAGCGGTCCATAACTGCGGGCAAAGTCGAGCAGCGGCAGCCAAATTGTCATCAACAGAAGCCAGCACAGCGTGGCACCCGCCGCCGGCAGCACCAGGCTTTTCCAGATCGCTTCGCGGTGCCGGCCGACCCGCCACGACACCAGCCAGACCCAGCAAAGCGTGGCCAAAACCGCCACCAGAAACAGGCCAAAAGAAAATGTCGGTTGAAAACCGGGCGCCAGTTTGGCCACGTTGGCCGCCGGCTGCGCGGGCGTCCCGGTCTGCATCGCCACCCAGATCACCCAGATCACCACCGCGCAACCGCTGAAAAACAGCAGGGTGAACCAGTCGATCAGGGCCGACACACTGCGCCGCAGCGTCGGCAGGGCAAAGGCGGCCAAGGCGGCGAACGCTGGCAGGGCCAGCAGCAGCGAGCGGTCGCGCTCGGCAGACAAGGCGCTGTCTGCCAAACCCACCAGCACCGACCACAGCGGGAGTGATACATGTGGGCTGAGCAGCTGGCGCCGCCAGCGCCACAGCGTCCACATCGCCAGCGGCCAGGTGGGCCAGCTGAACCACAGCAGCAACCGGCCCCAGCTGCCCCATTCCACGGGGCCGTGTTGCAGCAGCGAATGCGCTGGCGGTACCTGGCCGAGCCAGACCGCCAGCGCCATCACCAATGCCAGCAAGCCCCACGCACACAAGATGAGCGGCACGCGGTTCACGCGCTCGGCAGGCTCTGCTTGCCAATCGCTGTCGGGCAGGGTGGCACCGCGCCGGTTCGCCAACTGCGCCAACAGCAGCCAGCCCGCGCCCAGCAGCAGGGTGATCCAGGGCGCGCCACTGAGCACGAGCGCCGCGCAGGCAAGGCCCCACAGCACCAGCGTTTGACCCGCCGCCCGCTCGCCCAAGCGAGCGAGTCGGGTTGCCGCGCACAGCAGGGTGGCGACCATCGCCAGCCGTGCGAGGTCGGGCGTGGTCTCGTGTGCCAGCTGGGCCAGGCCCAGGCAGGCCAACAAGGCCAGCAAGCCGGCGTCGGCCATGGCGCGCGCATAGTCTCTGGGGTTGGCTTCGCCGCCGAAAGCAAAACTCAGCGGCTTCGCCGCTGGCTGGCGGGCCAGGTGGTAGACGGTGTACCAGGTGCTGGCCAGGGTGAGCGCAAGCAGCAGGCCAAACGGCACGCGAGCAGCAAACTCAGGCGAAACAAAGGGCATCAGCCTGATAAACGCCGCACCCAGCCAGTAGGGCAGCGGACCGGCTTCCTCCACCGCAATGCCCAGCACCTGAGGCGCCCACCAGCCGCTGTGGCCTGCCGCCATTTCCAGCATCACACCAAAAGCGGTGACATCGGCCACTTTCCAGGGTTCACGGCCCAGAAAACCGGGTAACACGTAAACCAGACAGAACAGAATCAGCGCGAGCCGCGGCAGGCGGCGCACCGCAGACTGGCTGACAAGGGCGGGGGTGACGACGTTCAAGGCGGGACTACACAAGGCACCGGTCAGCGCCTGGGTGCAACACAGCCCTGCCGCTCCAAGCCGGCGGCAACAGACAAAAAAAAGCAGCCGGCAAACCGGCTGCTGATGAATGCGGATGCGACCGAGCCATAAAGCCCAGCCAGCGCCATTTACTTGGCGACGGTTGTCTTGCCGTAGCGGTTGCGGAAGCGCTCAACGCGACCACCCATGTTGTCCACGCTTTTCTGGGTGCCGGTGTAAAACGGGTGCGACTCGCTGGATGTGTCCAGCTTGAACAGCGGCAGCTCGCGGCCATCTTCCAGCGTGATTTTCTCTTTCGTGTTGGCGCAAGAGCGCGTCACGAATTGGAAACTGTTCGACAGGTCCACAAAACAGACGTCGCGGTAGTTGGGGTGAATGCCGTCTTTCATGACGAATCTCTCAGGTCAGGTGCGACAGCCGCAACGAAACCATTTCGCTGTACTTGCCGCAGTTTGCATAGCCTCTGATTGTAGCTTCCCCCGCGCCGGCTTTGCCGTTGCCCTCCAGGGGCAACGCTGGTCGTCCAGCAAAGTCAGACCGACCGCGCTTTGGGATCGCGCGGCCCTCTGGACGTTCGATCCCAGGGCAACACGGAACTGGCTTTGCCAGCCTGCCAGAGACGCGCCCTGGGGGGTAGCGGCGAGGGCGGCGCGGGGGGGGGGGAGAGCTTTACCCCCCCCGTCGCATCATGTCGAAGAACTCCGAGTTGTTCTTTGTCGCCTTCATGCTCTTGAGCACCATTTCCATGGCCTCGATTTCGTCCATGTTGTACATGAACTGGCGCAGGATGCGGGTCTTTTGCAGGATCTCGGGCTGCAGCAGCAGCTCTTCGCGCCGGGTGCCGCTGCGGTTGAGCTGGATGGAGGGAAACACGCGCTTTTCGTACAGGCGACGATCGAGGTGGATCTCGCAATTGCCGGTACCTTTGAACTCCTCAAAAATCACCTCGTCCATGCGGCTGCCGGTGTCGATCAGTGCGGTGGCGATGATGGTGAGCGAGCCACCCTCTTCAATCTTGCGGGCCGCACCGAAAAAGCGCTTGGGGCGTTGCAGTGCGTTGGCGTCGACACCGCCTGAGAGCACCTTGCCGCTGGAAGGCAGCACGTTGTTGTAGGCGCGAGCCAGGCGGGTGATCGAGTCAAGCATGATCACCACGTCTTTTTTGAGCTCGACCAGGCGCTTGGCGCGCTCAATCACCATTTCGGCCACGTGCACGTGTCGCGCTGCTGGCTCGTCGAAAGTGGATGCAATCACCTCGCCGCGTACCGTGCGCTGCATCTCGGTCACTTCTTCCGGGCGCTCGTCGACCAGCAACACCATCAGCTCGACCTCGGGGTGGTTGGCGGCAATTGCATGACAGATGTGCTGCATCATCACCGTCTTGCCGCTCTTGGGTGGCGCCACGATCAGAGCACGTTGCCCGCGACCAATCGGCGCAATGATGTCAATCACGCGGCCGGTGATGTTTTCTTCGGTCTTGATGTCGCGTTCCAAGCGCATCTGCTCTTTCGGGAACAGCGGCGTCAGGTTCTCAAACATGATCTTGTGCTTGTTGTCCTCCGGCGGCAGGCCGTTGATCTTGTCGAGCTTGTTGAGCGCGAAATAGCGTTCGCCATCCTTGGGGATGCGCACTTCGCCCTCAATCATGTCGCCGGTGTGCAGGTTGAAGCGGCGGATCTGGCTCGGCGAGATGTAGATATCGTCGGTGCTGGCGGTGTAGCTGGTGTCGGGTGCGCGCAGGAAGCCAAAGCCATCGGGCAGCACCTCCAGCACACCGTCGGCGTTCACCAGCTCACCTCCCTTGGCGCGCTTTTTGATGATGGCAAACATCAGTTCCTGCTTGCGCATCCGGCCGACGTTTTCGATCTCGAGCGCTTCGGCCTGCTTGGAGACTTCCGACACGTGCAGTGCCTTGAGTTCGTTAAGGTGCATAGAATTCACTCCGGTGGAGGAGTTGGTGTCGGGATTCGGGGGAGGAGGCGCCTGCGCCCAAGAGTTGGACGGTGCGCGGTGGCAGGAAGCTGGCTTATGTCTGGCCAGAACCTACACAAATTATGACAGGAAACACTCGGCGGTCTGACCCGAAAGCGGGCGTTGCACCCGGCCTGCGGCTGGTCGCCGTTTGCATCAAGCGGCTGTCGGGTGAATTACTGATCGATGAAGGCGGTGAGCTGTGCCTTGCTCAAAGCGCCGACTTTGGTGGCCGCTACCTGACCGCCTTTAAACAAGATCAGCGTGGGTATGCCGCGGATGCCATGTTTGGCCGGCACTGCGCGGTTGTCGTCGACGTTCATCTTGGCCACCAGCAGCCGGCCGCTGTAGGTCTTGGCCACCTCTTCGAGGATCGGCGCTATCGCTTTGCAGGGGCCGCACCATTCGGCCCAGAAGTCCACCAGCACGGGGCCTTCGGCGTCTAGAACGTCGGCTTGGAAGCTGGCATCAGATACGTGTTTGATCAGGTCGCTGGCCATGGTTCATCCTTTTTTCTGTGGTCGGAGAGAGGGTAGAGTTTGCGCATACATGCCGGAGAAAAAGGCGCTGTTTGAAGCGGTTTGCCCGTCCACGCATTTAACAAGATTGTGACAGAAACACTTTTCCTATGATCATTTCCACTCCCTTGCCCACCGCTCTCGCTACTTCGCTGGCCAGTCCCTGGCCTGCTTGGCTGCGCGCCATCGGCCAGGCGATGCAAGCCGCTGGCGCACCGCCACAGCGCACTGTGGTGCTGGTGCCGTTTGCGCAGCTGATGAACGCTGGCAGGCGTGCCTGGTCGCAATCGCACAGCCACGGTTTTGCGCCGCGCTTCGAATCCACACGCAACTGGGCGCACAGCCTGCAACCGTTTGCGCCAACCGCTATCGACCTCAGTGGTGACATGGCGCGCGACAGCCTGGTGGCGGCCTCGCTTATTGATCGGGTGGCGCCGCGCGGTGCCGATGCGGCACTGCGCTCGGTGATGGTGACGCGGCTGGTAGAAGCGGCGCGCCAGCTCGCGCCGTTGGCCGCTGCGCAGCCACCGGATGCGCGCGCGGCCTGGGCGGTTGCGTGTCGCGAAGCTGTGACCGTCGGTTTGCAGGTGCTGCAGTGGGAATCGATGGTGCAGTCGCTGGCGCTGGTCTGGGTCGGCAACTCGGCCTTTGCCACCGACGTGTTGTGGAGCCCGCTGGCTGCGCCCGGTGCCGACGCCGACCTGCTGCTGGTGCTGCCCGGCTGGCATCCCGATCCGCTGGCCGATGCTTTTCTGGCGCGCTGGGCCGCACACGCACAGCGGCTGGTACATGAAACAACAAACGAGCAGACGGCCAACCCGCCGCACCTGCACCCCTGCGACGATGCCGAAGACGAGGCCCAGCGCGCCGCTGCCTGCGTGATCGCGCAGCTGCAGGCGGGGCGCAAGCCGGTGGGGCTGGTTGCCAACGACCGTGTGCTCACGCGCCGCGTCAACGCCATGCTGCAAAGCGCCGGTGTGGCGGTGCAAGACGAGACCGGCTGGAAGCTCTCGACCACCCGCGCCGCCGCCCAGCTCATGGGTTTGCTGCGCGCTGCCCAGCCGCGTGCCCGCACCGACGACGTGTTGGATTTTCTCAAGCAGTCGCCCGCCTGGGATGCCACCACGGTGCAACGCCTGGAGCAATGGGCGCGTGAGCACAGCGTGTCGCGCTGGCAGTCAGGCCGCGCCGAGGCGGTGAACCTGTGTCCTTCGGGGTTACCAGCGCTGCTCGACGGTTTGCAGGCGCCACGGGCGCTCGCCATGTGGCTGCAAAGCCTTGCCGCAGCGCTCGACACAGCCGGTTTTCTGACGCTGTTGCAAGAGGATGAGGTTGGTCAGCAGGTCCTGCAGTCGCTGCGGCTGGAGCCGGGTGGCGCCAGCGAGATCGCTGTGTTGCACGACACGCTGGCGGCTTCTTCCAGTGGCAGCGCACCCGGGCCACGTCTGTCGCTCGCCGGCTTTACCGCCTGGGTGCGCGAGGTGCTGGAAGGCGTCAGCTTTGCGCCGCGCAGTGCAGCCGAGGTCGAGGTCGAGGTCATCACCTTGCCGCTGGCCCAGCTGCTGGGGCGCGATCTGGCGGCGGTGGTGATGCCTGGTTGCGACGAACTCCAACTCAGCCCCAGCCCTGAGCCCCCAGGCCATTGGAGCGCGTTGCAGCGCAAGGCGCTCGGCCTGCCGAGCCGCGAGCGGCTGGCCGAAGCGGCCGCGATGGCCTGGCAGGGCGCCTTGCGCCAGCCGCAGATTGATCTGCTGTGGCGCACCCAGGCGCGTGGCGAAGCGGTGTTGCCCAGCCCCTGGGTGCAGGCGCTGTGGGCCGCCGGTGCCGAGGCGCCTGAGGCCGCCCCCGATCCCCGGCCCGAGCGCGAACTGGCGCCACAACCGCAATCACGGCCCCAGCCTGCGGCCGGCGACCTGCTACCCAGCGCTCTGTCGGCCAGCGCCTACCAAGACCTGCGCGATTGCCCGTACCGGTTTTTTGCCCTGCGCCAGTTGCGGCTTCAAGACACGCCCGAGCTGCAAGCCGAGCCCGATCAGCGCGACCTCGGCAACTGGTTTCACGCGGTGCTGCGCGCGTTTCACGAGCAGCGGGGCGACGCCCGGCCGGGGCGGGATGCCGACCGCATCGCGCTCGACACGCTGTCCGAAGAAACCACCGCCGCCATGGGCCTGAACGCGGGCGAGGGCGGTGCGGGTTTTCTGCCGTTTCAGGCCCAATGGCCGGCGCTGCGCGAGGGCTATCTGGTCTGGCTGGCGGGCTTCGAGGCGCCCGAGCAGGGCGCTGGTCCGCGATTCGAGCGAGCGGAGGCGGCGCTCACCCTGCCACTCGGTGATGTGAAGTTGCTGGGCAAGCTGGACCGCATCGACAGCCAGCCCAGCCCGCAAGGCCCGATCCCCATCGTGATCGACTACAAGACCGAGAGCCGCGACAAGACGAAGAACCGCATCAAGGAGCCGCTGGAAGACACGCAACTCGCTTTTTACGCCGCTCTGATGCCGGCAGAAACCTTGCGCGGGGCCTACCTCAGCATAACCGACACACGCACCGAGCCCGCCGTGCTGCTGCTGGAGCAAAGCCAGATCCTGCTGGCGCGCGAGCAGCTGCTGGTGGGCCTGGCGCACGACATGTCCCGCCTCGCCGCCGGTGCGCCCATGCCCGCACTGGGCGAGGGCCGCGTGTGCGATTTTTGCGCCGCGCGCGGCCTGTGCCGCAAAGACCACTGGAGTGCCACATGATGAGCCCCGATCCCGCGTCCAGCGCGGCCTACCGCGTCAACCAAACCCCTGTCTCGCGCGAGGCGTTCTATGCGCTGGCCTGCAACCCGGCGCGTAGCGTGGCGGTGGAGGCCTGTGCTGGCGCGGGCAAAACCTGGATGCTGGTTTCCCGCATCCTGCGCGCCTTGCTCGACGGCTGCGCGCCGCAGGACATCCTGGCGATCACCTTCACCAAAAAAGCCGCTGGCGAAATGCGCGAGCGGCTCAACAAGGAGCTGCGCCGCTGCGCCTCCTTGCCCAACGCGGTGCTGGCCGCCGAGTTGCAGGCGCGTGGCCTGAGCGGCGCAGACGCTGCGCGCCGTGCGCCCGAACTGCGCACACTGCACGAGCGGGTTAGCGCGCTCGGCCGCCCGGTGCAGGTGCGCACCTTTCACAGCTGGTTTGCAGCCCTGCTGCGCAGCGCGCCGCTCTCGGTGCTGCAGGAGCTGAAGCTGCCCACGCAGTACGAGCTGCTGGAAGACGACGCACCGGCGATCGATCTGGTCTGGCCGCGGTTTTACGCCGCGTTGGCCTCGCTGCCCGAAGAGCAGCAAGACTTCTTCAACAGCGTGGCGCGGCTGGGCCGCTTCCAGACCATTGAGGCGCTGAAAAAGGCCGTGAGCAAGCGGGTGGAGTTTGTGCTGGCCGATGCGGCGGGCGTGGTGGACGCTTCAGTGGTGCCGTTTGCGCAGGCTTTTCCCGATCTCGCTGAACTGGCGCAGCCGGAAGCGTTTTTTGACGACGCCCAAGCGCCGCTCACGCTCTGGTGGGACGCCGCCCGCGCGCTCGGCGCCGCGTCCGCGCCCACCTTCTCGGCCAAGGGCGCCGAGCTGGAGCGCGCCCTGACCGAGCGCTGTCTCGCTGGTGTGTTTGATGCCTTGCTCACCAGAAACCAGGAGCCACGCAAGTTCGGCGAAAAGATCGTCGGCATCGCGGTGGTTCGGCTGGCGCAGCAGCAAGCGCTGCGCTTGCTGGCCGCCTGCCGCCAGCACGAGGCCTGGCAGCACCAGCAGCGACTGGCACGCCTCACCCGTGTCCTGCTACTTGTCTATGCCGATCTCAAGCGCGAACGCGGCTGGGTCGACATGAACGACGTCGAAGGCGCCGCACTGCGCTTGCTGAGCGACGCCGAGCTTTCTGGCTGGATGCAGCAGCGGCTGGACGCGCGGGTGCGCCATTTGCTGATCGATGAATTTCAAGACACCAACCCGCTGCAATGGCAGGCCCTGTATGGCTGGCTCTCGGCCTACGCTGGCGCTGGGCCGGGCGAGGCGCCAAGCGTGTTTCTGGTGGGCGACCCCAAGCAGTCTATCTACCGCTTTCGCCGCGCCGAACCGCAGGTGTTTCAGGCGGCGCAGCGCTTTGTGGTCGACGGTTTGTCGGGTGTGTTACTCAGCTGCGACCACACGCGCCGCTGCGCCCGTCAGGTGGTGCAGGCGCTCAACAGTGTGATGCTGGCCGCAGTGGAGGCCGGTGAATATGGCGCGCCGGGGCAGTCGCAATACCGCGCTCACAGCACCGAAAGCGCGCAGGCAGGCGCGGTGCTGGTGCTGCCGCAGGTGCCGCGCGAAGCCCGAACGCGCAATGGCGACGATGGGGTGGAACCGGAGTGGCGCGACAGCCTCGTCACCCCGCGTGTGCTGCTGGAAGACACCTACCCGGCACGCGAGGCCGAGCAGGCGGCCGACTGGATTGCGGCCGAGGTGCAAGCCGGGCGCCTGCTGCCCGGTCAGATGATGGTGCTGGCGCGGCGCCGCGAGCGCCTGGGTTGGTTGCACGAAGCTCTGCTGGCGCGCGGCGTCGCCAGCGAGCAGCCTGAGAAGCTCGATCTGGCCGACGCGCCGGCGGTGCAAGACCTGGTGGCACTGCTAGACGCGCTCGTCTCGCCGCACCACCACCTGAGCCTGGCGCGTGCCCTCAAGTCGCCGCTGTTTGGCTTCAGCGACGCGCTGTTGGCGCAGGTGGCGCGCCTGCGCCTGCACTGGACGCCGCCAGCGGACGATGCGCCGGACCAACCCCGCCCGCCCGCGCCCTCGTGGTGGGCGGTGTTGCAGCGTTTTGCCGCTTTGGCCGCAGCGGAGCAAACCGCCATGCTCGCGCAAATCGGGCCGACGAATGTGGCGATCCAGGGCGGTACCGATACCGAGGTGCTGGCCGCCGCCGCCGCTCGCCTGCGCCAATACCAGGGCTGGGTGCAAACCCTGCCGCCGCACGACGCGCTCTCGTCCATTTTTGACCACGGTGACGTACTCGCGCGTTTTGCGCAGGCGGAGCCAGCGGGTCAGCGCGCAGGCGTGCTGGCGCAGCTGCGCGATCTGCTGGGGCAATCGCTGGCGGTGGACGGTGGCCGTTTCCTCACGCCTTACCGTTTGGTGCGCGCGCTCAAAGCCGGCGGGCTCAAGGCCACGGCCTGGCACACGCCGGGTGCTGTGCGCTTGCTCACCATACATGGCGCCAAGGGCCTGGAAGCCCACACCGTGCTGCTGCTCGACACCGCCACCATCTCGGCCCGCCCCGAGACCATGGGCGTGCTGGTGGACTGGCCGGGCGAGTTGCCCCAGCCGCGCCGTTTCGTCTTTCTGGCCAGCGAAAAAGCGCCCCCGGCCTGCGTGGTCGAAATCTTGCAAGCCGAGCAGCAGGCGCGGGCGCTGGAGGAGATCAATGCCTTGTATGTGGCGCTCACCCGCGCCGAATCGCGGCTGGTGATCTCCAGCTTCGAGCCGCACAACCTCGGCGCAGCGCCCAGCTGGTACGGCCGCCTGCAACCGCTGGCGCAAGCCGAGCCCGCTGCGGTGCCCGCCGAGCCAGATCTGTCGGCGAACAGCGGGTCTGACGGCAGCGTTTTCCGCCTGGCCCAGTTGCCAGCGTTGGCGCGTGCGACCGCCAAGCAAGCAGCCACCACCGCTGCGCCACTGGCCGACGTCGACGACGAGCCGCGCCGCTTTGGCCTTGCGCTGCACCGGCTGCTGCAGTGGTGCCCCACGCCGCTGGCCGGTTTTGCCTGGGGCGAGGTCCACCGCCGGGCGGTATCAGCTGAATTTGGTCTGAGTCTTGAGCGAGTGCTGGTGGCTCAGGCCATGGCCGAGCGCATGGTGCGCGGCGAAGCCGCCTGGGCCTGGGACAGCACCCGTGTCGAGCACTGGGGCAACGAGGTGGCGCTGGTGCATCAGGGCGAATCGCTGCGGCTCGACCGCCTGGTGCGCAGCCGAGCGCAGCCTGGGGAGGCTGCTACCTGGTGGGTGTTTGATTTTAAAACCGCCACCGATCCCGAACGCCAGCCCGAGCTGCTGGTGCAAATGCGCGGCTACCGCGCGGCGGTGGTGGCCGCTTACCCCGAAGCGCCGGTGCGCCTGGCGTTCATCAACGCCGAGGGCCGGTTGATCGAAGTCCCATCTGATGCAATACCCGCATGAATTTCAAATCCAGCACCCCCCTCGACGTCGCGGTGATCGGCGGCGGCCCAGCCGGCCTGATGGCGGCCGAGGTGCTCTCACACGCCGGGCTCGCCGTCCACCTGTTTGACGCCATGCCCTCGGTCGGGCGCAAGTTTCTGTTGGCGGGCAAAGGTGGCATGAACCTCACCCACGCCGAAGCGCAGGACGCCTTCATCGGCCGCTACGCCGAGCGTGCCGATGCGCTTCAGCCGCTGCTGCAAGCCTTTGGTTCAAAAGCGGTTCGCGAATGGGCCGCTGGCCTGGGTATCGCCACCTTTGTTGGCAGCTCGCAGCGGGTTTTTCCGACCGACATGAAAGCTGCGCCGCTGCTGCGCGCCTGGCTGCACCGCCTGCGCCACCCCGAGCCCAATGGCGTGCCGGTCACGTTTCACACGCGCCACCGCTGGCTCGGCTGGACAGGCGACGCGACGCAAGCGCTGCGTTTCGCCACCCCAGACGGCGAGCGCTCGGTGAGCGCCCGCGCCACCGTGCTGGCTCTGGGCGGCGCCAGCTGGGCCCGCCTGGGGTCCGACGGCGCCTGGATGCCCACCCTCCAAGCTGTCGGCGTCGCAACCGCGCCACTGCAGCCAAGCAACTGCGGTTTCGATGTCGCCGCCTCGGGCGTTCACGGCGTTGGCGAAGGCGGGGGCTGGAGCCCGTTCTTTGGTGAGCGCTTCGCCGGCCAGCCATTCAAGTCGATCGCGCTGGCCTTCACCAACAGCCAGGGCCGATCGTTCGAGCGGCGCGGCGAGTTCGTCGCCACCGCCAGCGGCATCGAAGGCAGCCTGGTCTACGCCGCTTCAGCCCCGATCCGCGACGAAATCGCACGCAGCGGTCGAGCCACCATCCACTTGGATTTGCTGCCCGACCGCAGCGCCGAGCAGGTGGCCGCACAAACCGCCCACCCGCGCGGCGCGCGCAGCCTGTCGGCCCATCTGAAAAGCCGCTTGGGCATCGACGGCATCAAGATGGCGCTGCTCAACGAGCTGCTGGACAAACCCTCACTGCACAACCCCGCGCGCCTGGCGCAATCCCTCAAGGCCTTGCCCCTGGTGCTGTTGCGCCCGCGCCCGATCGACGAGGCCATCAGCAGCGCCGGCGGCGTGCGCTTCGAAGCGCTGAGCAACGATTTGATGCTACGCGAGCAGCCGGGCCTGTTTTGTGCCGGTGAAATGCTCGACTGGGAAGCCCCCACCGGCGGCTATTTGCTCACCGCCTGCATCGCCAGCGGCGCAGCGGCAGGGAAGGGCGCGCGGGATTGGCTGGCGCAGGATTGCCGAGCCCAAACGGCTGTTTGACTGCCTCTGGCGCGGCATCAGAGCCGTGTTCAATCGGGTCCAGGTGCAAAGTCTGCGCAGTACAAGCCGACCAAAGCACCGCAAAAAGCACCACCAAGACGGCGCCTTGCGGGCTTTCTGCGTTCGAATACCAAAAGGCCGCGTGTGCGGCCTTTTGGTTTGTTCGGTGTTTGTGTAAGGTGACGAGCCTTGACCCCGGCACTGACTCCACAGTTAGGGCTGCTTGGTTCCCCACCTGACCCGGTTGGCCGTTTTACCATGCGGGAAGGCCCGTCACCGACGATTGTAGGCGATCGGATCGCCAGCGGTCACGGCCTGGGCCGGGGGTGACGCTTAGAATCCATCGCATGTCTTATGTCGTCTTGGCCCGAAAATACCGCCCGCGCAATTTCGCGGAAATGGTCGGCCAGTCGCATGTCGTGCAAGCCCTGTCCAACGCGCTCACCAGCCAGCGCCTGCACCACGCTTATCTGTTTACCGGCACGCGTGGCGTCGGCAAGACAACGGTGTCGCGTATTTTGGCCAAGTCGCTCAACTGTCTGGGCGCTGACGGGCAGGGCGGCATCACGGCCGAGCCGTGCGGCGTGTGCCAAGCCTGTACCGACATCGATGCGGGCCGGTTTGTCGATTACACCGAGCTTGATGCGGCGTCCAACCGAGGCATCGACGACGTGCAGGCGCTGCTGGAGCAGGCGGTCTACAAGCCGGTGCAGGGGCGCTTCAAGGTGTTCATGATCGACGAGGTCCATATGCTGACGGGCCCGGCTTTCAATTCCATGCTCAAGACGCTGGAAGAACCGCCTGAGTACCTCAAATTCGTGCTCGCCACAACCGACCCGCAAAAGGTGCCGGTCACCGTGCTTTCGCGCTGCCTGCAATTTAACTTGCGGCCGATGGCGCCCGAGACCGTGCTGCAGCATCTGCAACAGGTGCTGGCGGCTGAGGTGGTGCCGGCGGAGCTACAGGCGTTGCGACTGATCGCGCGTGCCGCCCGAGGCTCAATGCGCGACGCGCTTTCACTGACCGACCAGGCGATTGCGTTTGGCAACGGGCAGCTGCAAGAGTGGGGGGTGCGCCAGATGCTGGGTGCGGTTGATCGCTCGCATGTGTTGCGCCTCATCGATTCGCTGGCACGCGCCGACGGCGCCGCGCTGATGGAGACGATTGACACCCTGCGCATCAACGGCCTAAACGCTGCTTCGGCGCTGGAAGAAATGACCGGCCTGCTGCAGCGCATGGCGGTGCTGCAGGCGGTGCCCGGGCGCCCGGCTGAGAGCGACGACCCGGATGAGCCCGAGATCGCACGGCTTGCGCATGCCATGCCGGCCGACGAGACGCAGCTGCTCTACAGCCTGTGCCTGCACGGTCGTGCCGAGCTCGGTCTGGCGCCAGATGAGTATGCCGCGCTGTCCATGGTGTTGCTGCGGTTGCTGGCGTTCAAACCAGCAGACGCTCCAGCGGCAACGGTGGAAAAAAAAACGCTGAAATCTGGTCCTGAGCCGCGCGCTGTTGTGCCTGTGCCTGCGCCTGTGGCCGAAGCCGGAGTCGGCGTCGAAGTCGAAGTCGTAACAAGGGCCATGGCTGTCATTTTGCAGGCGCAGACAGCACCGCCAGCTGGCCCACCGATGGCGGTATCCGCGCCGGATGTTCAGGTTGCTACAACCGCACCCGCCTCTGTCGCGCTCGTTCAGTTCGCTGCAGCCAAGCAGCCGGTTCGCATGGTCGCCCCTGTGCCTCCCGCTGGCGCCTCAGAGCCGGCGCCCTGGGACGACGTGATGAGCGACCCAGACGCCGCGCCCTCGCCCTCGCATTGGGATGGTGGGCAAGAATCGGTGGCTGTGGCGCGTGAGCCGGTGGCTGCTCAAGCACGGCAGGTGCACGCGGTGCCGTTGCCTGATGCTGGCCCTTCCGAGCGGCTGGATCAGCGCAGCAGCTCGCCTGCGGGGCTTGAATCGAGCGAGATGGCGCCCAGTCCAGAGGGCGAGTTTTGGTTGGAGACGGTACAGACCCTTGTGCAGACAGAGGCGGTTACCGCCCTGGTGCGTGAGCTGGCGCTGCAGTCCCAGCTGGTGACACGCGATGCTGACCGCTGGATGCTGCGGGTGGAGCGCGAGTCGCTCATCCAGGGCGGTAGTCGAGACCGTTTGTGCGCCGCCTTGCGGGCCCATGGACATGCCATCGAGCTGGTGGTGGAAGTGGGAACAGTCAAGGATTCGCCAGCGCGCCGGCTCGCGTTGGCGGCCGAACGCCGTCAACACGAGGCCGAGCAATCGATCCTCCAGGACCCCTTCGTGCAAAACATGGTGCGTGACTTTGGCGCCAAAATTGTGCCGGGTTCGCTCAAGGCACTCTTGACCTGAGTGCGCAGTTTTCGAATTTTTGAATCCACAAACAAGGAACCCCATGTTCAACAAAGGACAACTCGCCGGCCTCATGAAGCAGGCCCAGGCCATGCAGGACAACCTGAAAAAGGCACAGGACGAGCTGGCTTTTATCGAGGTCACCGGCGAATCGGGCGCGGGTCTGGTGACGGTGCTCATGACCTGCAAGCACGATGTGAAGCGCGTCACCATCGACCCCAGCCTGCTGGCCGAAGACAAGGACATGCTTGAAGACCTGGTCGCTGCCGCCTTCAACGCTGCGGTGCGCAAGGCCGAGGAGACCAGCAACGAAAAAATGGGCAAGCTCACCGCCGGCATGCCCAGCCTGCCTGGCGGCATGAAACTTCCGTTTTGACGGTTGCTGTGCGTCGGGGTGAAGGGAACTGAACACGCTATGTCAGACAACCATTCCCTCGAACTGCTGGTGCAGGCACTTAAGCGCCTACCTGGCGTGGGCATCAAATCGGCTCAGCGCATGGCATTTCATCTGCTGCAACATGACCGTGCAGGTGCTTTGCAGCTGTCCCGGGCTTTGCAACACGCCACCGAATCGGTGCGGCACTGCGTGCTGTGCCACACCTTCACAGAAGGCGAAATCTGCAGCACCTGTGCCGATCCGCGGCGCGACCGAAGCCTGCTGTGCGTGGTGGAAACGCCGGCTGACCAAGCAGCGCTGGAGCGCACCGGCGCCTACAAGGGGCTGTTTTTTGTCTTGATGGGCAAGCTCAGCCCGCTCGACGGCGTGGGGCCGCATGAGATTGGTTTGCAAAAACTGTTTGACCGGGTCGATGCTTTGAGCGGTGGCGAGCCCGAGGTGCGTGAGGTGATACTGGCAACCAATTTCACGGCCGAAGGCGAGACCACCGCGCATGTGATCTCGCAAGGTCTGAAGTCGCGTGGCATAGCGGTTACGCGTCTCGCGCGTGGCGTGCCGGTCGGCAGCGAGCTGGAGTATGTGGACCTGGGCACCATCGCCCACGCGTTGGTGGACCGGCGCTGATGGGTGTTTCCCGGCCACCCGGCGGCCCCATACCAATTCAAGGACACCCATGACGATTCCTGGAATGACCCTGGCCCACTGGGCTGTGTTGGTGGCGGCCTTGCTGCCTATTGTGTGCGCAGGCATTGCCAAATGGGGCGCGTTTGGCAAGTCGCGGCACGACGGGGGCTTCGATAACGACGACCCGCGCGCCTGGCTGGCACGCCAGAGTGGCTGGCGCATACGCGCCGATGCCGCGCAGGCCAACAGCTTTGAGGCGCTGCCATTTTTCATCGGCGCGGTGGTCATTGCCCACCAGATTGGCGCCCTGCAGTGGCGCCTGGATCTGCTGGCCTGGGTCTTTGTGACGTTGCGTGTGATTTACATCGCGCTTTATGTGGCAAACAAGGCCAGTGTGCGCAGCCTGATCTGGGTTGCTGCCCTGGCGGCGAACATCGCCATTCTGTTCGCCTGAGCGCTTGCGGCTAGCGCGGGCAGGCATGGTGCCAGCTTGTGTCAGTTTGTTGAAAATCTCTCGGGGGAAACCCGCTCGGGAATCCTCCCGATGCGTCTGTCTGTGTGCAGCTTTACGCTCAGCACAAGATCAAAAAACAGACGCAACAGGGGAATCACATGTGGAACCGGCGCCACTGGAGCATGGCCAGCGCAGCAGCGGTGGGCGCCTGGCTCGCGGCGGGCCCGCTCGCTGCGCAGACAAGGCCAGCGGCACAGCGCATGCGTGTGGTGGTGGCAGTAGACAGCAAATCGGCCTTTTGCTATTTGCCGTTCACGCTCGCCGAGCGGCTGGGCTTCTTCACCCTTGAAGGCCTCGACGTTCAGGTGCGGGAGCTGGCCAACGCGACCCAGGCTGCCCTGACGGTGTTGGCCAACGAGGCTCAGATCCTGTGCGGGCCGTTCAGCAGCACGCTCTATTTGCAGGCTCGTGGCCAGTGGTTGAAGTCGTTTGTGCTGCAAGGTCGCGCACCACACATGGTGTTTGGTGTGTCGCAGCGTTCGCTGGGGCGTGACCAGAGTGCGCAGGATTTGCGCGGTAAAAAAATCGGTGTGATGGCACTTGGTTCGGCCTCACACCAGGTGGCTCGCCTGGTGTTGCAGCGCGCTGGCGTGAGCGAGAGCGAGGTGCAATTTGTGGCGCTGGACAAGCCCCAGGCCGCCGTGGTTGCGCTGCGCAGCGGCCAGATCGACGCTATCTGCTACCGCGATCTGGCCATCACGGAGCTGGAGCAGCGCGGGGACCTGCGGGTGGTGGCAGATTTGCGCACGCTGCGCGACAGCACCGAGCTGTTCGGCGGTCCCTGGGCCGCTGGGTGTCTGAGTGCGCCGGCGGCGTTTGTCGACGCCAATGTGGCGCCCATACAGGCGCTGGCCAATGGCATGGTTCATGCTCTCAAATGGTTACAAACCGCTGGCCCTTCGGATCTGATCAAGGCGGTACCGCAGGCCTACTTCCAGGGCGACCGGGCGCTGTACCTGGCGGCTTTTCTGCGCGCGCGCGAGGCCTGGTCGCCCGACGGCCTGATGCCAGATCTTGGCCCCACCACCGTGGCACGCGTTCTTGACTCGCTGACCGAGTCGGGTGGTTTTGGTCGGCTGGAGCTGACCCAGACCTTCACCAACGCGTTTGCAAGCCGGGCCAAGGCGAAGTTCAAGGCCTGAGAGACTGAGGACAGCAGGCCATGCTGTCAGGGTTTTTGGCTGGCGACGCGGGTGGGTGCTTTTTTGGTCGCTGCGGTGCGGGTTTTTTTGTTGGTCGCCGCTGTCTTTTTGCTGGAGTCTTTGGCGCTGAGCGTCTTCTGGGCAGCAGGCCGGGCCTTGGATGGTGCTGTGGCGCGCGCCGGGCTAACAGATCGCTTGCTGCGACTTGCCCTGGCCGGCGGCTTGGGCAGCATCAGCGTGACCTGCTGGCCCGGCTTGAGTCGCGCGGTGATGGCCATCTTGTTCCAGCCGGCGGCGCTCGCCGCGCTCACACCGTAGCGCTCAGCCAAGCGCAACAAGTTGTCGCCTTTGCGAGCCTTTACCTTCACACGCCGAAGAATCGTCTCGGGCTGTAGGCTCAAATGGCCGTTGTCGGCCACCCGACCATCCACGTCACGGTCGAGCAGCTCGCTTCGGGGCACCAGCAGACTGGAGCCAGCGCGCACCAGCATGCCGGACGGAATGCTGTTGATGCTGCGCAGCTCGGCCTCGCTGGAGCCGACACGGTCGGCAGCGGTGGCGGCGCTCATGGTGCTGGGCACAACCCACGCGGTCCAGCTTGCCAGACGCCCGCCGTGCGCCTGCAGGTTGCGCAGAAACACGGTGGCGCTGTCCCAAGGCAGCAAGATGGTGGGGGTGCCTGAGGCCATCACCAGCGGGTGTTTTTGCGCTGGGTTGAGCGCGCGAAAGTCGGGTTCGCTGATTTCGGCCAGGCGCGCGATCAGCGCCACATCCATGTCGCGCTCTATCACCACCGTGTCGAAAAACGGGTGGTTGCCGATGTTGGGCAGCCGCGCGCCAAATGCCTCGGGGCGGGCAATGATGTTTTTCACCGCCTGCAGCTTGGGCACGTACATGCGGGTTTCCATCGGCATGGCGAGGTCGGTGTAGCCGGTGGGCAGACCATCACGCGTGTTGCGCGTGATGGCGCGGTTGACGCTGCCCTGACCCCAGTTGTAGGCGGCCAGCGCCAGCTGCCAGTCGCCAAAGCGGTCATGCAGCTGCTGCAGATAGTCAAGCGCTGCGCGGGTTGAGGCCAGCACATCGCGCCGGTCGTCGCGAAACACGTTTTGCTTCAGATCGAACGATTCGCCGGTAGCCGGCATGAATTGCCACATGCCAGCAGCACGCGCGCTGGAAACCGCCTGGGGGTTGAAGGCACTTTCAATGAAGGGCAGCAGCGCCAGCTCCATAGGCATGCCGCGGCGTTCGACTTCTTCAACGATGTGGAACAGATAACGGCTGGAACGCTCGGTCATACGCTGGATGTAGTCGGGCCGGGTGGCATACCACTGCTCGCGCTCGCGCACCAGGTCGGTGTCCAGATCGGTCATGGTGAAGCCGCGCCGGATGCGCTCCCAGAGGTCGGCGGGAGCGGCCAGGGAGGCCACGGGCACTTGGTTGGTGTTTGCGCTGCCGATGGCGCTCAGGGGTCCCTGAACAATGTACGGCGGCGAGCGTCGGTAAACAGGGCGCTCTATGCTGCTTGCATCGGCCGAGGGCGATTCTTCGCCGCTGTTGCCCTGCACGGGTGCGGTGACAGCACAACCACCAAGCAGCAGAGCCACCAGTGCAACAGCCACTGCGCCAAGCCGGCAAAACACAGAAAAGGAAAACCGAGAACGGCCACAGGCCAGAGGCAAGACAGCTCGCATCAAAAAACGTTCTTCCATTCGCGCAGGGTGGTAAAGACCTCAAGCGGGTCTTCGCCACAGGCGGGGTTGTGTGCCTGTGCGGCCAGCGTCAGTGAGCGCTGGTGGGCGCGCAAAAAGGGGTTGATCGCCTGCTCCTGTCCGATGGTGCTGGGCAGGGTTGGCAGGTTTTGCTCGCGCTGGGCATCGCACCACTGCCGGTACCGAACCAGCTCAGCGTTGCCAGGTTCCACGGTTTGCGCAAATTGCAGGTTGGACAGCGTGTATTCGTGGGCGCAGCAAACCCGGGTCGCGCTGGGCAGGGCGGCCAGGCGCGCGAGAGAGGTCAACATCTGTGCGGGTGTGCCTTCGAACAAACGACCGCAGCCGGCAGAAAACAGCGTGTCGCCGCAGAAAAGCAGGGGCGCGCCGTCCATTTCCTCAAGGTAATAAGCGATGTGGCCAGCGGTGTGGCCGGGCACATCGATCACCGCGAATTGCAGACCCAGAGCCTCAACCGTTTGCCCGCCAGCCACCCGCTGTAGCGGCTCGGGCATGGGCTCAGCCACCGGACCGATTACCCGCGCACCGGTTGCATTGCGCAGCGCCGCCACGCCACCGGTGTGGTCGCCGTGGTGGTGGGTGATAAGGATGGTGTCCAGCGTCAGCCGATGTTCGGCCAGGTAGGCTCGCACACCAGGCGCTTCGCCAGGGTCGACCACCAGAGCCCGCTTGCCGTCGTGCAGCACCCAGATGTAGTTGTCGGTGAAAGCAGCAAGGGGATGGAGGTGCATGGTGTCAGGGGCTGGTGTGGGACGTGTAGAGTCCAATGGTTATTCCAAACCAACCGGCACGCCCTGCGTCGGGCTGTTGGGCCAAGTGGCGTGCGGGGATCCGAAACCTGAAATGCCCGACTGAAACAAGCAGGCGGCATGTAACCGATGAGCGATCAAATTATAGGCTTGAGCGACTGGCTGCAGACGGCGCCGGGGCGGTACATGCTGGGCTGGGAACAGGCCCAGTTCGACCTCAGTGTGGCCGATTTATTTGGCTTTAACGCCCTGCAGCTGGGCCTGGTGGAGCTCGACGCTCTGCGCGCCAACCGGATGCCACACCGTTGGTTGGCCTTGCCCGAAGAAGCGTCGGGGCGGCTGGCCGCTGGCGCTGCAGCCAGCCCGGCGCCCGCCAGGCAACAGGCACATTTGGTGACCAACGCCGCCGCCTTGCCGTTTCCCGCCGCCAGCCTCGATCTGCTGGTTTTGCCCCATACGCTGGAACTCAGCGCCGACCCGCACCATGTGCTGCGCGAGGTCGAGCGGGTGCTGGTGCCCGAGGGCCGGGTGGTGATTTCGGGGCTCAACCCAGCCAGCCTGTGGGGCTTTCGCCAGGGGCGCGGCCACCTTTGGTCGCGCTTGCATTTGCCGGGCGCCACACCGCCCGAGCTCTACCTGCCCGAAGTGGGTGATTTCATCGGTCCTTGGCGCCTGCGCGACTGGCTGCGGCTGCTTGGTTTTGAAGTAGAGTCGGATTGCTACGGCTGTTACCGCCCGGCGGTGAGCAGCGAAAAATGGCTGGAACGCACCGCCTGGGCAGACCGCACCGGCGCCCGCTGGTGGCCTATCTTTGGCGCGGTGTACTTCGTGGTGGCGGTCAAACGGGTGCACAGCATGCGTTTGCTGGGGCCGGCCTGGAAGCCACGCCGCGCTTCGGCCTCGTTGGGTGCGGTGCCGGTGGCGAGCCGGCGGTGATGCCCAAGCGGATGCGGCCGCTTCGTCTCAAGCGCCAGGGCAATCTGCCTTGGCGCTTTTCTGTTTCTCCTGGGAGTTTTGTTTGTGAATCACGTGATCATGTACACCGACGGTGCCTGCAAGGGCAATCCTGGCCCGGGCGGCTGGGGCGTCTACCTGCAATCGGACGGGCATGAGAAGGAGCTGTGGGGCGGTGAACGCGGCACCACCAACAACCGCATGGAGATGACGGCGGTAATTGAAGGGCTGATCGCGCTGAAGCGGCCCTGCCGCGTGGCGGTGTACCTCGACAGCGAGTACGTGCGAAAGGGCATCACCGAGTGGATCCACGGCTGGAAGGCCAAGGGCTGGAAAACGGCGGCCAAGCAGCCGGTGAAGAACGCCGATCTGTGGCAAAAGCTGGATGCACTGACCCACGACGGTGTGCACCACATCGAGTGGCATTGGGTCAAGGGCCACGCGGGCAATACGGGCAACGAGCGTGCCGACGTGCTGGCCAACCGCGGCGTGCCAGCCTGAGCTGACACGGTGTCCCAACGCCGTGATGTTTGAACGAACGCTGATACATTCCCGACGGGTTGCGCGGGGCGGCCCTGGTGGCTCAGGTCTGGGTTTTTTTCGGTGCAGATGCACATGACACACACAACACGTTGGATTGGCATGGCGGCGATTGGTCTGGGCCTCGCTGCGGCAGCGGCTTGGTGGCTGCAACAACCGGCGCAGGCGCCTGGTGCGGCTGCCCCTGTCGCTGCATCTCCTGGGCGTGCGAATGCTGGCCCGCCAGCGGTGGAGGTGGTGCGTGTCGCCACCACCCGCGTTCAAGACGACGCCCAGGCTGTGGGCAGCCTGCGCTCACGCCAAAGCGTGACGCTGCGGCCCGAGGTGGCTGGGCGTGTGGTGAGCATTGGGTTTGAAGACGGCGTGCGTGTGAGGCGCGGCCAGCTGCTGGTGCAGCTGGACGATGTGTTGCCGCGCGCCGAGCTGAGCCAGGCCCAGGCGCAGCTCTCGATCGCGCAGGCCACCCTGCAGCGCAACCAGGAGCTGGTGGCGCAAAACTTCGTGGCCCGGCGGGTGCTCGACGAAAGCGAGGCCAGTTTGCAGGTGGCCCAAGCCCAGGTGGCGCTGGCGCAGGCGCGTTTGCAGCGCATGCGCATCACCGCGCCGTTTGACGGCACAGTGGGGCTGCGCCGCATCAACCTTGGTGAGTACGTCAAAGACGGCGCCGATCTGGTGAACCTGGAAGACCTCTCGGTGCTGATGGTCGACTTCCGCCTGCCCGAGCGTTACCTGTCGCGCATCGCGGTCGGGCAGACGGTGCAGGTGCAGCTGGACGCGCTGCCGGGCAAAAATTTTGCTGCGCGGGTGCAGGCGCTTGATCCGCTGCTGGACGCCGACGGCCGCTCGATCGCGGTGCGCGCCACCGTGCAGGGCACAGCCGGGAGCGTGCTGCGCCCCGGCATGTTTGCGCGGGTGCTGACGGTGTTTGCGGTTGATGAGGCGGCACTGGTGGTGCCGGAAGAAGCGATCGTGCCGCAGGGCGGCAAGCAGTTCGTGATTCGGGTTGATGCCGAAGGCGAGGGCGACGCGATCAAGCGCCTGTCGCGCCGTGTCGAGGTGCAGCTGGGTGTGCGCCGTGGTGCCCAGGTACAGGTGACCTCGGGCCTGAAAGCGGGCGACACGGTGGTGGTGGCTGGCCAGCAGCGCTTGCAAAAAGACGGCACAGCGGTGCGCGTGGTCGAGGTGGGCCGTGGCGCGGCCGCGACCAAGCCTGAGGCCGCTGGCAAAGCCCAGGCGGCGCCGGCTGCGGCAGCCGCCAGCGCCCGCTGATCCGCCGCCCACTGGAGCCACTCCCATGCAGCTGCCCGAGTTGTCTGTTCGCCGTCCGGTGTTTGCCACCGTGCTCTCGCTGCTGATCTTGCTGGTGGGCGCGGTCGCGTTCAATAGCCTGTCGGTGCGCGAGTACCCGCAGATCGACGAGCCCAATGTGACGGTTTCCACCCGTTTCGGCGGCGCCTCCAGCGAGGTGGTTGAGTCGCAGGTGACCAAGCCGTTGGAAGACTCGCTGGCCGGCATCGAGGGGGTGGACATCATCACCTCCATCAGCCGCCAAGAGAGCAGCCAGATCACGGTGCGCTTCAAGCTCAACCGCGACCCAGACAGGGCGGCGTCCGATGTGCGCGACAAGGTCAGCCGGGTGCGCCAGCGCCTGCCGCAGGGCATCGACGAGCCGGTGATCGCGAAGATCGAGGCCGATGCCTCGCCAGTGGTCTGGCTGGCGCTCAGTTCCGATGTGCACACCCCGCTGCAGCTCTCCGACTTCGCCAACCGCATCGCCAAGCCACTGCTGCAAACAGCCCCCGGCGCGGCCGATGTGCGCATCTTTGGCGAGCGCCGCTACGCGATGCGGATTTGGATCGACCCCGACCGCCTCGCCGCCTACCGCCTCACCGTGCAAGACGTGGAAGACGCGCTGCGCCGCTCCAATCTGGAGCTGCCGGCCGGGCGCATCGAGAGCATCCAGCGCGAATTCAACGTGACCGCCGCCACCGATCTGCAAACGCCTGAGCAGTTCCGCGCGGTGGCCTTGCGCACGGTCAATGGCCAAACCATCCGCCTGGGCGACGTGGCGCGGGTGATGGAGGGGCCGCAAGAGGAGCGCACCTCGGTGCGCTACAACAGCCGCGACGCCATCGCGCTCGGTGTCATTCGCCAGGCCACCGCCAACCCGCTGGCGCTTTCAGCCGGGGTTTACGCCTTGCTGGATCGGGTGCGCGCCGACCTGCCCTTGGGCGTGCAGATTGAGGTGGCCAACGACAACTCGATCTTCATCGACCGCTCAATCAAAGCGGTCTACACCACCATCGCGGAAGCGGTGGTGCTGGTGGCGCTGGTGATCTTTGTCTTCCTACGCACGCTGCGTGCCTCCCTCATTGCGCTGGTGACGATTCCGGTCAGCTTGATTGGTACCTTTGCGTTGATGGCGCTGTTTGGCTTCTCCATCAACACGCTCACCCTGCTGGCGATGGTGCTGGCGATCGGTTTGGTGGTGGACGACGCGATCGTGGTGCTAGAAAACGTCTACCGCTACATCGAACAAGGCATGAAGCCATTCGAGGCGGCGATACGCGGCGCGCGGGAGGTGGGTTTTGCGGTGATCGCCATGACGCTTACGCTGGCGGCGGTCTACGCGCCGCTGGCGTTCACGCCGGGGCGCACCGGGCGGCTGTTCACCGAGTTCGCGCTGGCGCTCGCTGGGGCAGTGCTTGTCTCAGGCTTCGTCGCGCTCACACTCACGCCCATGATGTGCTCCAAGCTGCTGCGCCACAACCCCAGCCCGGGGCGTTTTGATCGCGGCATGGAGCGGGTACTCAACGCCATCACCTGGGGCTACGCGCAGGCGCTGGCCTGGACTTTGGGCGCGCGCTGGCTGGTGGTGGGCGTCATGCTCGCCAGCGCCCTGGGCAGCGGGGCCTTGCTGCAAAGCACCAAGCAGGAGCTAGCACCGATGGAAGACCGCGGCGTCGTGATCGCCAGCATCAACGGCCCCGACGGCGCCACGCTGGCGTACACCCAGCGCTATGCCGAATCGATCGAGCGTATCGCAGCCGACTACCCCGAGCTCGACCGCATCTTCAGCATTTCCGGCAACCCCACCGTGGCCCAGGGCATTGTGATCCTGCGCGGCAAGCCATGGGAAGAGCGCGAACGCAGCACCCAGCAGATGGCCCGCGAGATCGGCCCGCGCGTTGCCGCGCTGCCGGGCGTGAGCGCCTTCGCCTCGACCCCGCCGTCGCTCGGCCAGGGCTTTCGTTCGCGGCCAGTCAGCTACGTGATCGTCACCTCCGACAGCTACCAGAACCTGTCGCGTGTGGTGCGCACGTTCCAAGACGAACTCGCCAAGAACCCCAGCTTCATCCAGGTCGATACCGACCTGCGCCTGAACAAGCCCGAGATCCGGCTCGATGTGGACCGCGAGCGCGCCGCCGATATGGGCGTGAGCGTGGACGCGATCGCCCGCACGGTGGAGACGCTGCTGGGCGGGCGCAGCGTGACCCGATTCAAGCGCGACGGTGAGCAATACGACGTGGTGGTACAAACCGAAAGCGCCCAGCGCAGCACGCCCGAGGACATCGACCGCCTGTTTGTGCGCGGACGGGGCGGCGCGATGATTCCGCTGGCGTCCCTGGTCACCACCCGCGAGGTGGTGGTGCCGCGCGATCTAAACCATTTTGCGCAGCGCCGCAGCGCCACCATCACCGCCAACCTGGCACCCGAGTTCTCCCTGGGCGAAGCGCTGGACTTCATGGATGCGACCGCGCGCGATATTCTCCCCGAGGGCTACACCACCGCGCTCAACGGCGAGAGCCGCGAGTTTCGCAGCTCCTCGGGCTCGCTGGCGATCGTGTTCGGGCTCTCGCTGCTGTTCATCTACCTGGTGTTGGCGGCGCAGTTCGAGAGCTTTGTGGACCCGCTGATCATCCTGCTCAGCGTGCCGCTGTCGATGCTGGGCGCGCTCCTGGCGCTGAAGCTCAGCGGCGGCACGCTTAACGTATTCAGCCAGATCGGCCTGATCACATTGGTGGGTCTGATTACCAAACACGGCATTCTCATCGTGGAGTTTGCCAACCAGCTGCGCGAGCAGGGCGTGGACCAATTTGAAGCGGTCCGGCGCTCGGCCGCGCTGCGCCTGCGCCCCATCCTCATGACCACCGGCGCCATGGTGCTGGGCGCGATCCCGCTGGCCCTGGCCACCGGCGCGGGCGCCGAGAGCCGCCAGCAGATCGGCTGGGTGATCGTGGGCGGCATGAGCCTGGGCACCTTGCTCACCGTGTTTGTGGTCCCCACCGTGTACACGCTGCTCTCACGCGAGCGGCGGCGCGCAGCGCCACTGCCCCAGCCCGCGCACTGACGCGCGTCGGGCTCAGATCACGCTGTCGAACAGCATCACATCGACCACATCGTCCACCGCTACATCGCCTTGGACGTGGTGCAACACGATCAGGCCATTGGCCTGCACCATGGAGCTCAGCACGCCCGAGCCCTGGTTGCCGATGGCGCACACCCGCAACTGCCCTTGCGCATCGCGCGAAACGGTACCACGCTGGTACTCGGTGCGGCCCGGTTTTTTGCGCAACGGTTCGCTGCTGCGGGCCTGCAACAGCTCGGGTTCGGGATCGGTACAGCCCATGAGCCGCAGCATGGCAGGGCGGACAAACGCGAGGAAGGTGACCATCACCGCGACCGGATTTCCCGGGAGTCCGAACAGGACGGAAGACCGATCACCCCGAGCGATCCGCCCCACCGCCATCGGCCGTCCGGGCCGCATCGCGATGCGCCAAAACACCACGTCGCCGAGCCGCTTCATCGTGGTTTTGGTGTGGTCGGCCTCGCCCATGCTCACGCCGCCGCTGGTGATGATGGCGTCTGCCGATTGCGCGGCCTGACGGAAGGCGGCTTCCAGAGCGGCGGGCTCGTCTTTCACCACGCCCATGTCCAGCACCTCCACGCCCAGCCGCGTGAGCAGGCCGTAAACGGTGTACCGGTTGCTGTCGAACACGGCACCTTCGCGTGGCGCCTCGCCGAGACTCAAAATTTCATTGCCGGTGGAGAAGTACGCCACCCGAATGCGGCGAAACACCTCGACCTCGGCCAGCCCCAGGCTGGCGATCAGCCCCAGCGCGGCGGGACCGAGGCGTTGGCCTTGGCGCAGGGCGGGCTGGCCGAGCATCAAGTCTTCACCAAGCAGGCGCCGGTTGTCACCAGCCTTCACCACACCGGGTGGCAGCTCGATGGTCTCGCCCTCGGTGGTCACAAACTCCAGCGGCACCACGGTGTCCAGCCCGGCCGACAGAATGGCGCCGGTCATGATCTTCAGGCACTCGGTCGGCGCGACCGGGCCGCTCCAGGCGGCCCCGGCGTAGGCGGTGCCAACCACCCGCAGGCGCAGCGGCTGCTCCGGCTGCAAGGCGGCGCTGTTGAACGCGAAGCCATCCATGGCCGAGTTGTCGTGCGGCGGCACGCTGATGGGCGAAATCACATCGCGTGCCAGGACCCGGCCCAGCGCGGCGAACACGCAGACCCGCTCGGTCTCTGTGACCGGCTGCACCAGCTGTGCCAGAAACGCGTTGGCCTGGTGCGCGGGCAGCGCCTTTGGGTCGTACCCCTGCAGCTCGGCCGCAATTTGCTGGATGCTTTTCATCGGTCAGGGCTTTTCCAGCGCGTGCAACTCAGCCAGCGTATTGGTATTGCAAAACGCGCGCGGATCATCACCCGGCTGGTCAAACGGCACCAACACCGTGCGGTGTTGATCGGTCCAGCGGTCGATCTTGCGCCCGCCGGCCTGGGTAAAAGCCACCAAGCTCTCCAGCAGCTCCAGCCGCATCAGGCTGAATACCGGCTGGGCGCGCAACTGGCCGTCGTCTTCGGGTGCTGCGGCCATGGCAATTTCGGTGCTGTCGTCTTCAAAGGCGCTTGCCAGGCGGCGTGTCAGATCGAACGGAAACAGCGGGCTGTCGCAGGGTACGGTGAGCAGGTAGGGTGTTTCGCAGCGCTCCAGCCCGGTTAAAAACCCAGCCAGCGGGCCAGCGTAATCGCTCAGGCCGTCGGGCCACACCGGCGCACCAAAGGCCTCGTACGCCGCCAGGTTGCGGTTGGCGTTGAGCATCATCGCCCCTATCAACCCGCCTTCCTGCATTTGCAACCGCAACACAGTGTGCAGCGCCAACGGCGTGCCGTTGAAATTCTGCAAGCCCTTGTCAACCCCGCCCATGCGCGAGCCGCGGCCGCCAGCGAGCACAAGAGCGGTGATTTCAGATGGTTGGATCACAAAAAGTCTCCGAGGTTGGAAATGTCTGAGTCAACACAAGCCATGAAACCGGCTTCGCCGGGCCACCGGCTTGGCCCCCCTTGGGGGGTGACGCGGCGCGGCGCGGGGGGTATTTGGTTTCGCTGTCGGGCCGCCCAGAAGCGAAACAGCCCCCTCGGGAGGCAGCGACCCACGCATCGGTGGAGCCGCGAACGACATCCGAAGGAGGGCGAACGCAGGGGGGCATCTGTTCTAGCCGCCGATGTAACTCATTTCTACCCGCCGCGCACCGCCGCCCGTGTCCGGGGCCAGGCTGGCGCGCAGCTGGGAGTAGCGGTCATGGCGGCCCTGCCAGATGTCAGCGATGGCGCCCGCAATTTGCTCGTCGCTGGCGCCGCCGCGCACCAAGGGGCGCAAATCGTGACCCTCGGTGGCGAACAGGCAGAGGTAGAGCTTGCCCTCGGTGGAGAGGCGGGCGCGGTTGCAGTCGCCACAAAACGCCTGGGTCACGCTGCTGATAACACCCACCTCGCCGGCTGCTTTGTCATGCTGGCCTAGCGCATCGGCATAGCCCCAGCGCTCGGCGGTTTCCCCCGGCGCCGAAGGCTCCAACTGGAGCAGCGGCAGCTCGTGCGCAATGCGCTGAACCACCTCGGCGCTGGGCAGCACCTCGTCCATTCGCCAGCCATTGGTGGCGCCCACGTCCATGTACTCAATAAAGCGCAACACCACACCGGTGCCCCGGAAATGCCGCGCCATTGGCAGTATTTCGTGGTCGTTGGTGCCGCGCTTGACCACCATGTTGACCTTGATCGGCCCCAGGCCGGCGGCCAGCGCTGCGTCAATGCCGTTCAGCACATCACGCACGGGAAAGTCCGCATCGTTCATGGCCCGAAACACCGTGTCGTCCAGCCCGTCAAGGCTCACCGTCACCCGCTGCAGGCCGGCGTCTTTCATCGCCTGTGCCTTGCGCGCCAGCAGCGAGCCGTTGGTGGTGAGGGTGATGTCCAGCGGCTGGCCTTCCACCGTGCGCAGGGCCGCTAGCTGCTCGATCAGGCGTTCGATGTGTTTGCGCAACAGAGGCTCGCCACCGGTGAGGCGAATTTTTTGCACACCGTGCGCCACAAACTGGCGCGCCAGCCGCGTCACCTCTTCAAAGCTGAGCAGCTCGCTGTGGGGCAGGTAGGGGTAGTCCTTGTCGAACACCGCTTTGGGCATGCAGTAGCTGCAACGGAAGTTGCAGCGGTCGGTGACGCTGATGCGCATATCTCGCAGGGGTCGGCCCAGCGCGTCCAACAGTTGGCCGTTGGCCGGCAGGGGATCGGGAGACAGGGCCACCGGCCGCACGCGGCTGCGGTGGTCCACCAGGGGTATCACGCGTTTGGACATCGTTCGATTATCACGGTGGTCCTTGGGTTGGGTGATCGCCCATTCCAGGCGCTTGGGAAACGGCAGCGCTGCGTCGGCTTGCACGGCCGTGTCCCTGTGGCTGACGAACAGCGAAGCCAGCGCGGTAATGCCGAAAATTCGGCTCCATGAGGTCGAGACTTCACGTTGCCGGGCAGAGCAGACCGCGGCCCGATACCAGCCTAGATTTCGTCCCTGGTTGGCGGTTGTATCTGGGCCCGGCGTTCCCGTGCGCGCGCCAGCGCGGCCTCAATCACCGCGCGTTTGTTGTCCAGCACAGCGGGGTCCGTGTGCTGGCTGTGCTCGGCGAGGTCGGTTAGTTTCATGCGCGCCTTGGCTTCCAAGCGCGCCTCGTCCTCTCGCTGCTCCCGCGCCAGACGCAGCCGCCGCTGTTGGTGGCGTTCGCGCGCGCTGCTGGCCTGCGCTGGGCTCCAGGCATCCCAGCCGGTTCGCGCCTGGCTCACCACCTCCAGCGAAATGCAGTCCACCGGGCAGACCGGCAGGCACAGCTCGCAGCCGGTGCAATGCGGCTCGATCACGGTGTGCATCCCCTTGTTGATGCCCACAATGGCATCAACCGGACAAGCCTTGATGCACAGGGTGCAGCCAATGCACCAGTCTTCGTCGATCAGGGCCACCGTGAGCGGACCCTCGACACCGTGCGCCGGGTTCAGCGGCTGGGCCGTCAGGCCAGTGATCGCTGCCAGCCGCACCACGCCTTCGGCACCGCCTGGCGGGCACTGGTTGATGCCGGCTTCACCCACCGCAATCGCCTGGGCGTAGCTCGCGCAATCGGGAAAGCCGCAGCGGGTGCACTGGGTTTGGGGCAGGACGGCATTGATGCGCTGGGCGAGGTCACTCATGGGGTCAAGTTTGCGCCTGGCCGGCAAACAGCCAGAGAAAAGCCACACCTTGCTTGATGGTGTGGCCGCCCGTCAACGCTTGGGGGTCGGGGCTTTGGCGAGCGGCTTGGCTGCGCCAGTGGCGGGTGGCACCGGTTTGGCAGCGGGGCTGCTTTCGACCTTGCCCTTGCTGCTGGTTTTTGGCTCTGCTTTTGCCTTGACCTTTTCGGGTTGGGCAGGCGTGCTGTCTTTGACTGGCTGGGCTTCTGGTTGCGCGACGGCCCGCGCCGCGGGCACGAGAATCGGCTGCACCGCTTCTAGGGGCCGGGTTGCGTCGATTTCGGGCGTCACCTCGTTCACCACCGAGGTCTCGGTAACTGGCGGCAGGGACGCGGGTTTTTGCGCGCGCGGAACTTGCCTGGCAACAGGCTGGGTGACTGCGCTCGCAGACGCCACTGGCGTCGGCTGTGCCACTTCGATGGGGGTCGCAACGGTAGCAGCAGCCGGTTTGACGTCGGCAACCTGATCCGCTTCCTTGGGCTGGTGATCCAGGATGAACTGCTTGAGTTCCGGATACACCTTCTCGCGCCAGCGGCGACCGCTGAAGATGCCGAAATGGCCAGCACCCAACACCTCGATGTGGTGGCGCTTTTCAATGCCCGAGCACAAATCGTGTGCCGCCTCCGACTGGCCTTTGCCCGAGATGTCGTCCAGTTCGCCTTCAACCGTCAGCAGCGCGGTGTGGCGGATGTCGGCTGGGTTCACACGCTCAGGCGTACCGCTGGGGTTTTTGACATCCCAGGTGCCAAGCATCAGCTTGTACTCCTGGAACACCGTTTCGATGGTCTCCAGGTAGTAATTCGCGTCCATGTCGAGTACCGCGTTGTACTCGTCGTAGAACTTGCGGTGGCTCTCCACGCTGGAGCCGTCTCCCTTGACCAGGTCCTGGAAATAGTCGTAATGGCTGGTGGCGTGGCGGTCTGGGTTCATCGCGATGAAGCCGGCGTGCTGCAGAAAGCCGGGGTACACGCGGCGGCCAGCGCCTGGAAATTTGTCGGGCACACGGAAGATCACGTTGTTCTCGAACCAGCTGTGGCTGCGCTCTACCGCCAGATCGTTGACAGAGGTGGGCGATTTGCGCGCGTCGATGGGGCCACCCATCATGGTCATGGTCAGCGGGGTGGGCTCACCCCGCGTGGCCATCAGCGACACCGCTGCCATCACCGGCACCGTGGGCTGGCACACGCTCACCACATGGCAATTGCCATAGGTCTTCTGCAGGTAACGAATGAAGTCCTGCACGTAGTTCACATAATCGTCGAGGTGGAATTCACCGTCGGACAGTGGCACCAGACGCGCGTTTTTCCAGTCGGTGATGTAAACCTTGTGGTCCTTCAACATGGTGCGCACCGTGTCGCGCAGCAGGGTGGCATAGTGGCCCGAGAGCGGCGCCACAACCAACACCACTGGCTGCGACTTGAGCTTGGCCAGGGTCGCGGTGTCATCGGAATAGCGCTTAAAGCGGCGCAGCTCGCAAAACGGCTTGTCCAGCTCAATGCGCTCGTGAATCGCCACTTCAACCCCGTCGACGTCCAGTGTGCGCAAGTCGAACGCCGGCTTTTCGTAGCCTTTGCCGAGTCGGTGGATCAGGTCGTAGCCTGCTGAAATCCGCTGCGCCAGTGGAGACTGCGCAAGAGGTAGCGAAGCGTTGCCATAAAGCTTGGATGCCACCTCAGCCAAGCCAATAAAGGGCTCCATCATGGAACGCTGGGCTTCGTAGATCTGGTAAAGCATTTAGATATCGCCGATTGATTATGTTGCAGTGCAATATATCAGCATGCGACCCCATGCGTGGTCGGGGTAGCTTCGGGTATTTGCGGATTCCTGTCGCGTTTGCGAAACCGCCCCTCGCCTGAGGTCCCCGAACAAAAAAAGCCCCTGACAGCAGGGGCTTTGTTCCAGCTTAGGCAGGAGCCACCCTGGCGCTTAAATCACCTGCGCGATTGCGCGGCAAACATGGGCGATGTTCTTGCTGTTGAGCGCTGCCACACACATGCGACCGGTGTCGGTGCCATAGACGCCGAACTCGCTGCGCAGGCGCAGCATCTGCTCTTTGCTCAAACCGGAGTAGCTGAACATGCCGATCTGCTGGGTGATGAAGCCCATGTCTTGCTTCACGCCAGCCGCCTTCAGGCCAGCAACCAGTTTTTGGCGCATGGCCTTGATGCGGGAGCGCATTTCGCCCAGCTCCTGCTCCCACAGCGCGCGCAGCTCGGGGCTGTTCAACACGGCTGCCACAATCGCGCCGCCGTGGATCGGCGGAGTCGAGTAGTTGGTGCGGATAACGATTTTGAGCTGGCTCAGCACCCTTTCTGCCTCCTCCTTGCTCTCGCAAAGCGCCGACAGCGCGCCAACGCGCTCGCCGTACAGGCTGAAGCTTTTGGAAAACGAGGTCGAAACGAAAAAGCTCATGCCCGAGGCGACAAACTTGGCGATCACCGCCCCGTCCTCGGCAACGCCATAGCCAAAGCCCTGGTAGGCCATGTCGAGGAACGGGGTAAGTTGCTGCGCCTTGGCCACCGCAATCACCATGTCCCATTGCTCGGGCGTGATGTCGTAGCCGGTCGGGTTGTGGCAGCAGGCATGCAACACCACGATGGTGCCTGGCGTTGCCGCTCTTAGGCTGGCCAACATGCCCTCCAGATTGACGCCGCGTTTGGCGGCGTCGTAGTAGGTGTAGCTTTCCACCACGAAGCCGGCATGGGTGAACAGCGCGCGGTGGTTCTCCCAGCTCGGGTCGGAGATCAGAACCTTGGCGTTGGGGTTGAGCTTTTTCAGGAAATCGGCTCCGATCTTCAGACCGCCGGTACCGCCAATACCCTGCGCGGTGGCCACGCGACCAGCGGTCACGGCTTCGCTCCCAACGCCGAACACCAGGCCTTTGACCGCTGAGTCGTAGGCGGCAATGCCGTCGATCGGCAGGTAACCGCGTGCGCTCGGCCGCTCCATCATCGTCTTTTCGGCCGCCTGTACACAGGCCAACAGCGGCAGCTTGCCGCTGTCATCGAAGTACACGCCCACACCCAGGTTCACCTTGTTTGGGTTGGGATCGGCATTGAATTGATCATTTAGGCCCAGGATCGGATCGCGGGGCGCCATTTCGATGGCGGAAAAGAGGGACATGCGGAGTTTCCAAATGGGATGACGTGTTGATTTTAACGGCGTCGCCAGCAACCAAGACAGCGCCACGCCGCCTGTTATGCCTTGGTTTGCCAGCTGTTTTCAACCTGTGGGCCAGACAAAAGAAGAACGCGCAGCAAGACCGGCCGTTGCGCTTTTGTTTACCCCTCCAGCACCTTCAACAGCTCGGTCTCAATTTCGATCTGGCGTCGATTCACCTGCAGCTCGGGCCCGCTGATGAGGAAGGTGTCTTCCACCCGCTCCCCCAGGGTGGTGACCTTGGCGAGTTCGACGCTGGCGTGGTGCTTGGCGATCACGCGGGCGATGCTGTAAAGCAGACCGGAGCCGTCGCTGGCGGACACACTGAGCAGCCAACGCTGGGCCTTGTCGTCGGGGCTCAAAGAGACCCGTGGCGTGATGGGGAAGCTTTTGACGCGGCGTGACAGCCGACCTCTGCTGGGTGGGGGAAGTGGGCCGCGCTGGTTGATCACCAGCGCGAGCCCGTTCTCCACCATGTCGGTGAGCGCTCGGTAGTGGTCAGACAGGGTGGGCGCGACAACCTGGAAGGTGTCCATGGCATGGCCGTCGCGGGTGGTGTGGATGCGGGCGTCGAGGATGCTGAAGTCCGACTCGTCGAAATAGCCGCAGATGCGGGCAAACAGATCGGGCTGGTCGGGCGCGTAGACAAGCACCTGCAGGCCGTCTGCCTCGGGCGAAAGGCGCGCTCGCACAATGGCGCTCTCGGGTGGTGGCGCGCTGGGTTCGGTGCCGGGTGCGGCCGGGGTGGTATTGGCTGCTCGACTTCGCGCGGCGTGTTGCGCCAGGGCGCGGGTAAGCACGCGGGTGTGCCAGGCGATTTCGTCGGCCTGGTGGCGCATGAAGTAGCTCACCGCCAGCCGCTCCCACAGCCCCTGGTGCGCCAGATGCGGCATCGCATGCAGCGCGAGCAGGGTGAGCGCTTCGCGCTTGCGGGCCTCGACCACCGCGCCCAGGTCGGGGGCACGGCCGCCGAGGGCGCGCAGGGTGTATCGGTAGAGGTCTTCGAGCAGCTTGCCTTTCCAGTTGTTCCAGACCTTGGGGCTGGTGCCCCGGATGTCGGCCACGGTGAGCAGGTAGAGCGCGGTGAGGTATCGCTCGTTGCCCACGCGCTGGGCAAATGCGTTGATCACATCCGGGTCGCTCAGGTCCATTTTTTGAGCGACCTGGCTCATGGCCAGGTGCTGCGTCACCAGAAATTCAACCAATTGACTGTCTTCGCGGGCAATACCGTGTTGGCGGCAGAACACGCGCGCATCGGCTGCGCCCAGCTCGGAATGGTCGCCGCCACGGCCCTTGGCGATGTCGTGGAACAGGGCGGCAATATAGAGGATCCAGGGCTTGTCCCAGCCTGCGGCGAGCTGCGAGCAGAACGGGTACTCGTGCGAATGGTCAGCGATGAAGAAGCGGCGCATGTTGCGCAGCACCATCAGAATGTGCTGGTCCACCGTGTAGACGTGAAACAGGTCGTGCTGCATCTGGCCGACGATGTGCCGAAACACCCAAAGGGTGCGACCGAGCACCGAGGTCTGGTTCATCAGCCGCAACGCGTGGGTGATGCCCTCGGGCTGCTGCAAGATTTGCAGGAAGGCGGCGCGGTTTACCGGGTCGGCGCGGAAGGCGGCGTCCATCACCGGGCGCGCGTTGTAAAGCGCGCGCAGGGTGCGGGCCGACAGGCCATTGATGCCCACCGTGGTCTGGTAAAGCAGAAAGGTTTCCAAAATGGCGTGGGGCTCTCGCTCGTACAGGTCGTCGCTGGCCACCTCCAGCGTGCCGCCTTTCTCGAAGAAGCGGTCGTTGATCGGGCGCAACCGGTCTTGAGCGGAGGGCTCGTCGCTGAGCCGCTCGCGGATGTTGAGCAGCAAAATTTCGTTTAGCTGGCTGACCGCCTTGGCGGCCCAGTAGTAACGGCGCATCAGCAGCTCGCTGGCGCGGCGCAGACCCTTGGCGGTGCGTGGCGTTTTGGCATGACCGGGCCCGTCGCCACTCGACACCAACAGCGGCGGCGTGTGCGCTTTGAAGCCAAACGACTCGGCCACCGCCGTCTGCAGATCGAACACCAGCCGGTCTTCGCGCCGGCGCGCCAGCAGGTGCAACCGGGCGCGGATCAGATTCAGCAGCGCCTCGTTGGCCTTGATCTGGCGCGCCTCCAGCGGCGTGGCCAGGCCCTTGCGGGCCAGCTCGTCCCAGCTGCGGCCCAGGCCAGCGGCTTTGGCCACCCAGAGGATGATCTGCAGATCGCGCAGCCCACCCGGCGACTCCTTGATGTTGGGTTCCAGCGCGTAGGGCGTGTTCTCAAACTTGTGGTGGCGCTGGCGCATTTCCAGTGTTTTGGCGATAAAGAAGGCCTTGGGGTCCATTGCCTCGTCCAGCCGCCGCACCAGCCGGTCAAACAGCGCTTTGTTGCCGCGAAGCAGCCGGCATTCGAGCAGCGAGGTCTGCACTGTCACGTCTTTCGCCGCCTCAGCCAAGCACTCCTGGGTGGTGCGCACCGCCGAGCCAATTTCCAGCCCAACGTCCCAGCAGGCGCTGATAAAAACCTCCAGCCGCGGCCTGAGCACGTCGTCTTCCTCGGGCCGCATGCCGTCGGGCATCAGCACCACCACATCCACATCGGAGTGCGGAAACAGCTCGCCTCGACCGTAGCCGCCCACAGCCAGCAGCGCGTAGGCGCTCTTGAAGCCCGCGCGCTGCCACAACATGCGCAGAGTCTGGTCGGTCAGGCGAGCGAGCCGGCGCAGGGCGCGGCGAATGCCCCGGGCCGACGTGCTCTCCAGACCCAGCTCTGCCATCAGCGCCGCCTTGTCGTCGCGGTAGCACTGGCGCAGGGTGGCGATGCCGGGGAGGCTGATTGGGATGGGCGCCAGATTCGACATCGCCAACCCGCTCAGGTCTTGGTGGCGGTCACGAAGTCGGGCAGCGGCGGGCTGCCGGCGGACAGGGTGAGCACCTCATAACCGGTCGGCGTGACCAGCACCGTGTGTTCCCATTGGGCCGAGAGCGAGCGGTCTTTGGTGACGATGGTCCAGCCATCGTTCATCTCTTTGATGTCGCGCTTGCCAGCGTTGATCATCGGCTCGATGGTGAAGGTCATGCCCGGCTTGAGTTCTTCCAACGTACCCGGTCGGCCGTAGTGCAGCACCTGCGGCCCTTCGTGAAAGCGCTGGCCAATGCCGTGACCACAAAACTCGCGCACCACCGAAAAGCCGTTGCCCTCGGCAAAGGTCTGAATCGCGTGGCCAATGTCGCCCAGGCGCACACCGGGCTTGACCATCAGCAGGCCCTTCCACATGGCATCAAATGTCACCTGGGAAAGCCGCCGCGCTTGCACGCTGCAAGCCACTTCGCCACCGATCAGGTACATGCGGCTGTTGTCGCCGAACCAGCCGTCTGGCGTGATCACGGTGACATCCACGTTCATGATGTCGCCCTTTTTCAGCGGCTTGTCGTTTGGAATGCCGTGGCAGATCACCTGGTTGACCGAGGTACACAGGTGGCCCGGGTAGGGCGGGTAACCGCCTGGCTGGTAGCCAATGGTGGCCGAACGCGTGCCCTGCGTTTTCATGTAGTCGGCCGACAGGCGGTCGATCTCCAGCGTGGTGGTGCCGGGCTGGATGTGGGGCGTGAGGAAGTCCAGAACCTCCGATGCCAGGCGACACGCCTCGCGCATACCGCTCACGCCGGCCTCGTCTTTGTAGGTGATGCTCATAGACCTCAATTATCCCATCGGCACAAGAAACCCAGCACCGGTGCGACCGACCTGCCCTCATGCCAGCAAGAATGAAAAAAGCCTGCGCTCCAGCGACAACGTTTTGGCCAAGTTCAACCGTGGCACCGCGGCACCGCGGCACCACCGCAGCGTTGCGGACGCGCCAGCGAACAAGGCACAGGCTCAGGACAGGCGCATTGAGGCCTTGGCCCCAACGGTTCTGCCAGCGGGCTGCACCTCACTGAGCAGGGGTCGCAAGCCGCGGCGCGCCCGCTGCCCATGCCGCAGCAGCTTGACGCCGGTGTCGCCCAGCGTCAGCGCGTTGCAGCCGAGACGCGGCCCCCGCTGCCGCCTCAGCGCGTGTGCTCGCCCACCCAGTCGGCCAGTTGCTTGGCCACCGCATCCGCTGCGACGGCCAAGGCGCTCACGCCGCCGCTGGCGTCAGCCGTGGGCGCTGGCGGCTGGGCGCCGAAGCTGCGCTGCGCCAGCAGGGTGTTGCCTCTGAGCAGGGTGGCGCGCAGCAGCATCACGCCCTGGCTGGCGCCGGGCGCGCTGAACACCTGGCTAAATTCTTCCAGTTCGAGCCTGAGGGTGTGGGCCGGTGAGCCGTCGCCGGGCGCGAGCACAGGGCCGCGAGCGCTCAAGACGCGGCGCACGCGCTGCTGAATGAGTCGGGCCGGTGACATGGACCAGCGGGCCAGGGCGTAGGGACGCAGTTCCTGGGGGTTGGCGTAGGCCAGGCGGTATTGCACAGCGGTGTTGTCCAGCGCGGGGCTGGCGCCGACCTCGGCCAGGGCCAACAGGCCGGGGAAGGCAGGTGTGCTGACAGCTGGGACGGCGAGGGCCAAGGGAGCGGGGCCGAAGTCATAGACGGCTTTGGTGGCAGGCGCCTGGGTTACCGCGCAAGCGGAGAGCGCCAGCGTGGCGCTGGCGGCAACCAACCGCCCGGCAGCGACAAGCCAGAAAGAAAATAGGTGGCGGCGAGGCGAAACTGGCATGGGAATCCTTGCTGCTGGGTGGCGTTGCGGTGGGCTTGCGCTGTTCGACCTGGTTCTGTGCGGAGGCTGAGTCGCTGGCTGGGTTCAGCGGCTGGCGGGTTGCGGCGCGGCGAAGCCGGGCTCGCCGGGGCCGGGCGTTGCGCCGCCGGTGCCGAAAAGCAGGCTGCGCGGTTCGTCGGCCAGCAGGTTGGCTGCGCGGTCAACGCTGCGCGCGGCCTTGGTGGCGGCGTCGGCGGTGCGGGCCGCACTTTCCGCCGCCCGCACCGCGCTGGGCAGCACCTGGGCATTGATGGCCTGGGCGCTTTGGTTGAGGGCGTTGGCGCTCTCGGCCAGGCGCTGCAGCAGGCCGTCGGGGGCGGTCACGTTGGTGGCGACTGCGGTGATCGCGGTGGCGGTGGCGATGGCGGCCTGCGCGGTGGTGTTCAGGTCGGTGCTGGACTGTTGCAGTGCGCGCAGGGTGGTGCGGGTCTCGGCGACCAGGGCAGGAATGTCGGTGCGCTCGGGGCCGAGCTGCGCGTCCAGCAGGGTCTGGATGCGCTGAGACGCGGCGCCGAGCTGGGTGGCGCTGTCGGCAATGGCCTGCACGCTGTCCATGATGGCTTTCTGGTTGGCTGGCGACAGCAGCTCGCCCACGCTCTGGGAGATGCGTTGCACCTGCTCCAGGATAAACGAGCCCTGGTCGGCAAACTTGCTTAGCAGGCCGGGGCGCAAGGGGATGCGCGTGGGCTCGTTGTTGCTGGTGGTGAGGGCCACGGTAGAGCCGCCTTCGTTGTCGAGCTGCAAGAAAGCCAGGCCGGTCACGCCCTGGTAGCCCAGGGTGGCGAAGGTGCTTTGCGTCAGGGGCACATCCCGGGCCACGCTGATACGCAACAACACATGGGCTTGGTTCTGGGGATCGAAACCGATGTGGGTGACCTTGCCGACGTTGATGCCGCGAAAGCGTACCGCGGCCTGCTCGCTCAGGCCGGTCACCGACTCGGCGGTGGACAGCTCGTAGATGTCGCCCGCCTGTTGGTCGCGTGAAAGCCAGGCAGCGAAACCCAGCAGCAGCGCGGCGACACACAGCACGAAGGCGCCGGCGGCAAAGGCGTGGGCTTTGTTTTCCATTGGGTACTTTCCTTTAGGCGGGTGCTGCTTGGGGCTGGGCGGCGCCGGTGGACGGTGTGTCGAGCAGGGCCATGGCGCGTTGGCCACGGCCACCGCCAAAGTAGTGCTGGACGAACGGGTGCGGTGTGGCGATGACTTCACGTGGCGTGCCCACCGCCACCACCTTTTGATCGGCCAACACAGCGACGCGGGTGGAGAGTTCGAGCAGGGTGTCGAGGTCGTGCGTGACCATGATGACGGTCAGGTCAAGCTCGCTGTGCAGGGCGCGCAGCAGCTGGCAAAAGCCGTCGGCGCCCTCGGGGTCGAGGCCAGCGGTAGGTTCGTCAAGCAGCAGCAGCGGTGGGTCCATGATGAGGGCGCGCGCCAACGCCACCCGCTTGACCATGCCGCCGGAGAGATCGGTTGGCATCTTGCTGGCGTGCTTCGCTTGCAGCCCGACCATCTGCAACTTGACCAGCGCCGCATGCCGCGCGAGCTCGGGTGGCAGGTGGCTGAGTTCGCACAGGGGGAAGGCGATGTTGTCGAGCACGCTGAAGGCGGAGAACAGCGCGCCTTGTTGAAACAGCATGCCGATTCGGCTGGCTGCGGTGCGGGGATCGGCCAGACTGGTGGGTTGCCCCATCACGCTCAGCTGGCCTTTGGTGGGCGTTTCCAGCCCCAGGATATGGCGCAGCAGCGTGGTCTTGCCGGAGCCGGAGCCGCCCACCAGCGAGAAGATTTCGCCCTGTGCGATGCACAGATCGAGATCGCGGTGCACCACGAATTCGGGCGCGTTGTTGCCGCCATACACCGTCCAAAGGCCGCGGATGTCCACCGCAGGCGGCTGGTCTGAAGCCGGCACGGTGCTCATATGCCCACGTCCTTGAAGGCGATCGCAAACAGGGCGTCGACCAGGATCACCACGGTGATCGAGGTCACCACGGCGGCGGTGGTGCCCTTGCCCAGGCTCTCGGTATTGGGCTTCACGCGCAGGCCGAAATGGCAAGCGATGAGCGCAATCAGCAGGCCGAAAACAGCGGTCTTGCCGACCGCCAGCCAGAGGTTGGCCAGATCGACCGCACCAGGCAGCGCCTGCATGAAGTAGGTGGGGGAAATGTCCAGCGCGATGTCGGCTGCGACCATGCCCCCGAGCAAGGCCATCAGCGTGGTCCACAGGCTGATGAGTGGCATCGCCACGGCCAGCGCCAGCGCGCGCGGCATCACCAGCCGAAAGCCCGGCATGATGCCCATGACGCGCATCGCGTCAAGCTCTTTGGTCACCCGCATGACGCCGATTTGCGCTGTGATGGCCGAGCCCGAGCGCCCCGCCACCAGGATGGCGGCCAGCAGGGGCCCGAGCTCGCGCACCAGCGAGACACCCAACAGGTCGACAATGAAGGCGTCGGCGCCGAACCGCCTGAGCTGCTGTGCGCTCAGGTACGCCAGCACCACCCCGATCAGAAAACCAACCAGCGCGGTGATGGGCAGGGCGGTGGCGCCAAACCGAAACAGATGCCCCGAGATGTCGCGCCAGGGCGCCCGCGATGGCGCGCGCAGCAAACGCAGCGTATCCAGCAGCAGCTGGCCCAGCAGGCCGGTGAAGCTGTGCAGGTGCGACAGCAGGCTGAGCACGCCAGCGCCCAGGCCCAGGTAGCGCTGCCACATGCTGCTTGGGGGCGCAGGCTGGGACACCAAGGTGAAGCGCGCCACGCGCTCAAGCAGGGCGCGCTGGGCCTCGGTCGCTTGGAGATTGGCTGGCCATGCCTGACCCCAGCGCGCCCAGAGCAGCTGGGCTCCGATGTGATCGAGAGCTTGCATGTTTTCTAGCGACCATGCAAGAGGCGCTGTTGCGCCTTCTGCGTGGTGCTTCAGGCTGGCTTGCAAGCTGTGCCAGAGCCGGGCATCGGCCAGCCGGGCAGCGGTCCATTCGCCCTGCACCCGCAGCACTGGGCCGTCGGGTCCGGTCTGCCAATGGACGCGCGGCGCCACGTCGGCCGCGATGGGTGCGGTGCAGATGGGGTCGTGGGTTGCAGGGGGGTTGACCATGGAGGAAGGTTTCGACACCGAACGGGACAGGACTCAAAGGCCATCATAGTGACCCCATCGGGCGCCGATCGGGTGGGCTCGGTCTGAAATCTCGGTCAGTTCCACGGTGCACGCGGCCAGCGGTCGAACAGCGACCGATTTGATCGCAAGGCCAAGCGCCAAGACAGGCCAGCGCCTGCAAAGAACACCACCTGGTACAGGCGCTTTGCCAAAGGCACCGCCCACTTTTGCGGTTGCCCGCGCTTCCCTGAGCTGGCGGTGTGGCGGTGCTGGTGATCCTGGTCTGGCTTGTCACCAGCCCGCTGGCTGGCTACAGCGACACCCGGCAGCGGTTAATCAACACCAGCGCCACCAGCTTCACCCGCCTGACGGTGTTTTCGGTCCAGAACACCCGGAACCGCGACACGGCCGCCATGTATATCAAGCTCGACGACTTGGTTCGCGCCACGCGGGATGCGCGCAACGCCCTGTTCGATCTGCAAGAAATCTAAGAAAAAAAGCCTGGACGCGGCTCGCAACCGCTGCCTGGCGCTGGCCCGCAGCGCCCGCGCCGAGCTGACCAATGGCAGCACCGACACCAGAGCCCCTGCGGCATGAGCGACCTGCTAGCGCTGCGGGCCCGAACACCAACCCTTCGCCCGGCCAGCATTGTTGATCGATCCAATGCGCTGTCTGAGCGGCGCCTCAGGCGCAGTGACGGATTTTTTTTCGTCGAGCCTGTGCTCTTGGGCGCGCAGCAGGAGCTTGCTGCTGCCTGGCTGGCCAGCGTCTTGCAATTGCATCGCGGCGGAGCGCTTCTGGGCCGAGACCGACCTGACGATGTGAGGGGGCCGGTTCACAGGTCGCGCACGGTGCCAAACGCGATACCCGCTGGGGCTGCGTGATCGGCCAACAGCCAGGCGCGGCTGGTGTGCTTGCTGGCCTCGACAAGCAGCTCGCGCAGGAAGCGGATCGAGGGTGCGTCGAGGGCGGCAAACGGCTGGTCGATCAGCGTGAGCGCTGCGCCTGAGGCAAACGCGGCGCTGAGCCACACCTTGCGCTTGCTGCCGGTGGACAGCATGTAAAGCGGCTTGTGGGCGTGCGCTGTGAGACCGAAAGCCTCGGCCAGTTCGGCCAGCAGCGCGGTGTCAAAAGTGGGATGGCGGGCCGCCAGCGCGGCCCAGGCCGCGTGTGCGTTGACCGAGTCGAACGCTTCGCTCTGCGGGTCGATCCAGAACAACGCCTGCCGGTAGGTGGCTGGGTCTTGCCGCAGCGACACGCCCGCCACCGTCAGCGTGCCACCCAGGGCCGCGCGCGCGCCAGCCAGCAGCGCCAGCGCGGTGCTTTTGCCGCAGCCATCCTCACCGCGCAGCAGGTGCACGCCTGGTCCCAGCGCCAGGGTGAGGCCGTCAAACAGCGGCGGCTGGCCGGGCCAAGCGAAGTGCAGCGCCTGGGCGTGGAGCACGGTGTTGTCGGGCAAAAATGTAGAAGGCATTTTTTCAATAGCCGATGCGGTAACGCAGGCCCTGGTGGTTCAACACCGCCGAGCGTGGTGCGATGGTCTCCAGTGTGAGTCCAGGCGCGATTTCGCCGCCTTCCTGCACCACCTTGCCGTTGATGATGAGCATGCGCAGGGCCGGATTTTTCGAGTAGGTGGAGCCGCTGAGGTTGACCGCAGGCAGTCGGGCGCGGTCGTCTGGGCTGAGCTCGGCGAAACTGGTCACCGGGGCCGCCGCCAGGGTGGCGGGTGATGCGAAGGCGTGGGCGGACGCCCGCTTGG
>Ga0105050_10000119_pt1 | contig 99582 bp, 90 predicted proteins | sample FRY01_FD_78088 | JGI IMG/M metagenome (GOLD analysis project Ga0105050, IMG submission 78088) | Freshwater microbial communities from Lake Fryxell liftoff mats and glacier meltwater in Antarctica - FRY-01 | ecosystem: Environmental > Aquatic > Freshwater > Ice > Glacier meltwater ... | reverse complement strand
AGGCAGTAGATATTCAATTGGCCGATACACGCGATAAAAACAAATCACTTGAAGACCTTCTTGAGGAAAAGAACGTGTTGATGAGAACGCTTTCTTTATCGGCTAAAGCAAACAGCATGGGGACGATGTTGGGCGCGATTGCGCATGAGATCAATCAACCTCTTGGCGCGATTCGCATCAATACTGAATTGCTCATGACGTTAAATGCACAGCGAGAGCGTCGCGAAAATTTTCAGGAAACGCTTGAGCATATTTTTCAGGATAATCAGCGTGCGGCTTTGGTGGTCTCAAGTCTACGTAAGTTTTTTGTGCAAGGCTCTAGTGATTTTGTGGCACTAGACTTGAGTGAGTTGGTACGAGATGTGCATCGTCTTTTGTTGCCTGAGGCGCAACTGCGTAGCATTCAATTGCTTGCCCAATGCGAGACTGGTCTGCTCATCAAGGGCGATCAAAACCAACTTCAGATGGTGGTATTGAATCTGATTAACAATGCGATAGACGCGGTGAGTGATGTTTCAAGCGAGAAAATCGTTTTGATCAAACTTTTCCAAGAGGACGCAAAAGTTGTGCTTGAGGTGAGTGATAACGGATCAGGTGTACCAGAGGGTCGGGTCGCCACGATCTTTGAGTTGTTTAACACCACTAAAGAGCAAGGCATGGGGATGGGGCTTTGGTTAAGTCGCGCCATCATGGATTCGCATGAGGGTGTCATTAGCTTGTTGAGTGGGCCTGCTGGCGAAACCTTATTCCGAGTTTCACTGGCAGCTTTACCCCACCAAATGCCCCAATCCACGCCACTCATTTCCTCTACCCCGTTGTCCACTGAGACTGCAGGGCCCTTAGTGGGTGCAACAGCGACTATTTAGACGTCCAAGACGCTGCGCAACATCCAGGCAGTTTTTTCATGCACTTCAAGGCGTTGTGTCAAAAGATCAGCGGTAGGTTGATCATTAGCTTCGCCGACAACTGGGAATAGACTGCGTGCTGTTTTGGCAGTCGCTTCTTGAGCTTTGACCAAATAGCGCACCATATCTGTTGCGGACGGCACCCCTTCGATTTGCTCAACGGAAGAGAGCTTGGCAAACTCTTGATAGGTGCCTGGCGCAGGGTGCCCCAAGGCACGGATACGTTCAGCGATCAAGTCGAGTGCAGTCCATTGCTCGGTGTATTGGCCCATGAACATCAGGTGCAAGCTATTAAATTGCGGTCCTGTGACGTTCCAGTGAAAGTTGTGCGTCATCATGTAGAGCGCGTAACTATCGGCCAATAGTTTCGAGAGTCCTTTTGCAATTTTTGCGCGTTCTGCGGTGCTGATGCCAATATCAATCGTCATGTCACCCGCTTGTTTGGACGTATCTGTCTTTTTCTTACTTGAGTTGCGCTTTGTTGCCATGGTGAAAGCTCCTTTCGCTGTCAATATCCAAACCTCACTATAGTCCTCATTGATTGATTCTGTAATTTGTATTGTTTAATCAGCGGCATAGTCAAAGTCTTTTGCTATATTTGCCTCAGATTTTTTCTGAGCGGACCTTGTCTGCGAGCGCATAGATAAGAGTAGCGGAGTGTGTCTCGGCATCACGCTCGATGGTGCGATAGAGTCGGATCACTTCAGTGCCTGTCTCGGTGAGAGCAGAGCCGCCGCCTTGTGCGCCCCCCAGGGTTGTGAAAACAACCGGTTCATTAAAGTAGTGATTCATTTGATCAACCAGCAGCCATGCGCGACGATAAGACATGCGAAGTTTGCGACCCGCTGCAGATATGGAGCCAGTTTCAGCGATTGCCTCGAGGATAGCGATTTTGCCCGGACCAATGGCGACCTCCTCACCGACTTTGATCCTGAGTCGGAACTGTGCAACCACGCTTGGTCGTGCAGTGTCGTGATCCGCCGTTAGAGGTGTGACAATCCCTTTAGCCATGGTCGCGTTAGCGCATTTCAAAGAGTTCTTGATGGAAGCGACGACCTGACAAACCTTCTTTAAGTAGGCCTTTTCTGATCGCCTCGCCAAAGCCTGACGAGCCACAGAACCAGACGGTGGTATTCATCATGTTTGATACAGATTGACGCACCGACTGTGCGGTCACTGCGGGATCTTTGCCACTGATGGATAAGTGCAAGGGAACGCCTGCCTGTTGAGTCAGTTTTTCAACGAACTGTATGAGTGCGTGATCAGACTGGCGCGCGCTGTAAAAAAGGGTGATCGGCTGCTTATTGCTATCAGCTGTACTTGCGAGTGCCTCGAGACGCGATAAGAATGGAGTAATACCGATGCCTCCGGCAATCCAGATTTGCGGACTGCTATCTGTGGTGAACTCAAATTTTCCGTAGGGACCTTCGACCGTGACGTCATCACCGATTTTGAGTGTGTGGCTCAGTGTGCGCGTGTAGTCACCAAGTTGCTTGATGTGAAAGGTCAGTCGTGCATCACCCTTCCAAGCCGACGAGAGAGTAAAGGGATGATGTCCCTCGCGAGCGTCAAACGTCACGAAGGCAAACTGACCTTCTTTGTGGCCCTCCCAGGGCGTGGTGAGGGTCACCTCGACTTCTGTGATTTTGCCGTCCTCGTGCAAGCTGATCTGGCTGATGTAACCTGATGCACGGTGACTCGCCCCAATGCGCTTAAAAAGCGAGACAAGCGCTGCAGGCACACCCGCGATCAACAGTAGGCCGACCAAAATACCAACGGGTGTCACCCAGTCGATTTTTCCAAATAGAACGAGACTGTGGAAAGCTAAGATCAAATAGATGATGGCCAGTATGCGATGTGTTTTAAAGAAATAGCGGTACGGAAATTTTTTCCAAAGCGCTAAGACTGCGAGCAGCAGCAAGGCGTAAAGTGCCCATTCGCCGAGATCTTTTGCCAGTCCTTCGAGGGGGGTGAAAAAATGATCATGCTGGAAAAAATTGACGGTCCCAGGCGGCGTCTTAAACGTTTGGGCATCATAGATCCCCAGCTCGACTAACCATTTGTATTGTTTGCTGAGCCAATGCGCCAATGCAAAGATGGCTGCGGTGATTCCGAGCCACTTATGCAGACGGTAGTGCTTGTCGAGACCACCGACCCACGTCTCCACGAACCGCAAACGCATGGCAAGAATCATGCCCACTGTCATGGCGACAAAGGACATGATTCCTGTGTAATACAGTACGGATTTGCGAAGCGCCCAAGGCTCGAGCAAGCGTTCAGTGTCCGTCAGGCTGACCCAATACAGCACAGTCGTTAAAGCGAGTACTGAGACAAATATCCATTTAATTCTATTCATAACCACCGGAAAATGTTGTTACTCGGCACTGAGGTTGTTCTCCTCAATAATACGACCATAACGTTGACGGTCACTCTTAATCCGGGCGGAAAATTGCTCTGGCGTCATTGGCCAAGGCGTCGCACCTTGCGTGATAAGTGTTTTCTGCGTGTCGGGTAGTGCGAGCACTTCTCGCAAATCCGTCGAGATTTTTTCTATGATCGCGTTGGGTGTCCCAGCAGGGGCAAGTATGCCGATCCAGGAGCCTGTGTCAAAACCTGCGTATCCACTCTCTGCGATCGTGGGCAATTCAGGCAACGCAGGTGAACGACTTGCGCTCGTCACACCGAGGCCTTTGAGCTTGCCTGATCTGACGTGACCGACTGATTCAAGCACTGTTCCAAAGTAAATGTTCACATGGCCTGCCATGAGATCAAGTGCGGCAGGACCACCTCCCTTGTAGGCAACATGCAACATTTTTGTGCCTGAGGCCTGCTGGAAAATTTCACCAGCAAGGTGCGGTGCACCACCAGCACCCGAGCTCGCAAAGGTAATTTTCCCAGGTTCTTTTTTACCGGCATCCACAACATCTTTGACACTCGTCCAAGGCAAAGAAGGCGTCACTAGCATGACCAAAGGGAGCTCTGCGATCATGCCAATCGGCGCAAAGGCCTTATCAGGATCGTAGGCCATCTTTTTATATAACGCGGGATTGACGGATTGGGTGCCCACGTTTCCAACCAGAAGTGTGTACCCATCTGGTTTTGCCTTGGCGACGAGTTCGGCTCCGACACGCCCAGCCGCGCCACCACGATTTTCTACGATAACGGGCTGCCCCCATTTTAGGGAAAGTTTTTGTGCCACGATCCGTGCCCCCACATCCGTACCACCCCCCGGCGGGAATGGCACAACAACCGTGACCGGTCGATTCGGGTAGGACGTTTGCGACTGCGCGTGGGCCGTCAGTGCGCTCAGCACTGTCAGAGAGGAAAAAAGAAGGACTGACGTGCGAAGCTTGATAGCCATGTTGTCTCCAGTTCGTTTTTTTATTGCAATTTTTATATTTGCTAAGCTGCCGTGCAAGGCGACTTGATCCTAGTATATTAGGGATGCATTAGCAGCACTATATAAAAATATGATTAAAAATCATCCCTCTTATCAGTGGAGACAACAATGATTCGTCGCAAGCTTTTAGCCACTATGTTGGTCGTTCTGGGCTCTGCATCTGTCAGCGCAGCGTTTGCGCAGGGCAATGTTAGCTTTACTAAACCCATCAGATTAGTGGTGCCGTTCGCACCAGGTGGGACCTCCGATATTTTGGCGCGCATGATTGCGCCCAAACTATCTGCCACCCTCAAGCAAACCGTCGTGGTGGAAAATCGCCCGGGTGCGGCGGGTAATCTCGGCGCCTCGCTTGTGGCTAAATCCGATAAGGATGGCCACACGCTTTTGCTCATGGACTTGTCTTCGTTGGCGGTGGCGCCTCACTTGTACACAACATTGACCTATAACCCGGTCAAGGATTTAGCACCCGTGTCGATGATTAGCTTTTCGCCTTATTTATTGGCAGTCAATCCAAAGCTTGGCGTCAAAACGGTCGCGGAGCTACTGGCGTTTGGCAAGAAAAATCCAGACAAACTGATTTTTGCGCATGCAGGTATCGGCTCCGGTAACCAGATCGTAGGACTCGAGCTTGCGAAACACTGGGGTATTCAGTGGGTGACTGTCCCTTACAAAGGGGGCTCAGCAGCAATCAATGCTGTGCTGGCTGGAGAGGCGAATGTGATTGTGAACGGATCGACCGCTACGTTGCCCTACGTTAAGAACGGTCAGTTGGTGGCTTTGGCCGTGAGTGGGGAAAAACGGTTTGAGTCGTTACCCAATGTTCCAACCTATCGCGAGTTGAAGTTGCCGGCAGCGGAGAGCGGTAGCTGGCAGGGCGTGCTGGTCGCCTCAGGCACACCGGCGCCGGTTGTGACCAAACTCAATGCTGAAATCAACGCGATTTTGCGTGATCCTGAGGTGGTGGCAAGAATTGCCGCTCAAGGCGCTACGCCCGTACCGATGACGCCGCAGGCACTTGCCAAATGGATGCAGGAATCTTCGGTGAATTTTGGCAAGGTGATTCGGGAAAACAACTTGAAGATCGAGTAAATCAGTGCACAATCGAGGGTTTTAAGGAGCGATTCATAATGTCGTTGGTAAAACCCATTCGAACCTGGTTGTTTGCGCCCGGTATGGATGCACGAAAGTGCGAAAAGGCCGTGCAGTCTGCGGCCGATGCCTTGATCCTTGATCTTGAAGACGCGGTCGCCGTGTCTGAAAAGCCCAAGGCTCGTTTGATGCTCAATGAGTTAGTCAAGTCTGTATCTCCCGAGCGTCAGGTGTATGTGCGTGTCAATGATCTGATGACGGGCATGACGGCAGAGGATTTGCGTGCCGTTTGTGTGGGTGGGATTGCCGGGATCGTGTTGCCTAAGGCCGAGTCAGCTGAAATGGTGCGCATCACCAGCGCCATGATTGATGAGCTGTCTCGCGCCGCGGGATTGCCGCATGGCCAAATCACGATTTGCGGGATTTTGGAAACAGCGCGCGGCGTCCTGCGTGCAGAGGAAATCGCCGCTGCGGGCGGTCGTCTATCAACATTGATGTTCGGTGCGGGTGACTTCACAGGTGACCTTGGGATCCCGACCTCTAATGTGGGACCGCACTTGGTCAACGGCAAAATTCAGACTGCGCTGGCCTGTCGCGCAGCCGGTATCCGTCCTCCGGTAGACACCGTATTTTTTGATGTGACAGATGCAGTGGGTTTCGAGGCCGATTGCTTTCAGGCCAAAGGGCTGGGTTTTCAGGGCAAGGCGGTGATTCATCCAAATCAGATTGCTGCGGCCAACGCAGTCTTTTCTCCGACCGCTGAGGAGATCGCCTACGCTAGACTGGTGGTTGAGAGCTTCGCCAAAGCGGAGGCTGAAGGTGTGGGCGCCATTCGTGTTGAGGGAAAGCTCATCGACTACGCCATGGTGAAAAATTCCCAGAAACTTCTGGATATCGCCCACGCGTTGGCAAGATGACGCTCGGGGCGCTGCAGAGCACTTGAGAGCACCTGAGGTTTAAAAAATAAAAGGGCTATATTGGTGCGCATAAGGCACCAACATAGGGCAAATATGGTGTGCATTTGACAGAAAAGTGATGTTTTATTGCTTTCCGTCAATGATTTTGGTCAATGATGGTGCTGAACGTAAAAAGTTTGCACTATATTCACGCGTGATCAAAATTTCCATCGCTAACCATTGGAGTGCTGAATGAAAGCCCAGAGTCAAGCAGACTTTCTCAAACAAGTCGAACATCGTGACCCCCATCAGTCTGAGTACATGCAGGCCGTTCGGGAGATTATGGGGAGTCTCTGGCCTTTTGTTAAGAAAAATCCCAAGTACGGGCAGTTCGGTTTGTTGCAACGCCTCGTCGAGCCTGAGCGTTTGATTCAGTTTCGCGTCTCATGGGTCGACGATAAGGGTGTCGTGCAGGTAAACCGTGCCTTTCGTATTCAGCACAATTCGGCGATTGGGCCTTACAAGGGCGGGATGCGGTTTCATCCTTCCGTGAATTTATCGATTTTAAAGTTTCTGGCCCTCGAGCAGACTCTGAAAAACTCGCTCACGACACTCCCCATGGGGGGCGGCAAAGGGGGGGCTGACTTTGATCCAAAAGGCAAGTCAGATATGGAAGTCATGCGCTTTTGTCAGGCGCTGATTACTGAGCTTTATCGTCATTTGGGTCCAGATACGGATGTACCCGCAGGGGATATGGGGGTGGGTGCACGCGAAGTGGGTTTCATGGCCGGCATGATGAAAAAACTGTCGAACTCGAACGACTCTGTCTTTACAGGCAAGGGCCTCGCTTTTGGCGGAAGCTTAGTCCGTCCAGAGGCGACGGGATACGGCACGGTTTACTTTGCGCAGGAGATGTTGGCGCGTCAAGCCAAAGCGTTTGAGGGGATGCGTGTTGCAGTATCCGGTAGTGGAAACGTGGCCCAATATGCAGTTGAAAAGGCCATGGAGCTCGGTGCTAAAGTGGTGACGGTTTCGGACTCGACGGGTACCTTGGTGGATGAGGCCGGTTTCAATAAAGTGAAGTTAGCGGCATTGATGCATCTTAAAAACGTCGAACGAGGCAGCCTGAAATCATTTGCCGCACACTTCAAATTGAAATTCGAAGCGGGTAAGCGTCCTTGGCATGTGCCGGTCGACATCGCGCTGCCGTGTGCCACACAAAATGAGTTGGATATCAAAGACGCCAAGTTACTGATCAAAAATGGTCTGCAATGCTTGGCCGAAGGTGCGAACATGCCTGCGACACTCGAAGCCGCGCATGCATTCATCGCGGCAGGTGTCTTGTACGCCCCTGGTAAGGCCAGCAATGCGGGTGGTGTTGCCGTCTCAGGCCTTGAGATGAGCCAAAACGCCTTGAGACTGTCCTGGGATCGTGAAGAGGTGGATCGTCGTCTGCATACGATTATGCGCAATATTCACGAGAACTGCGTACGTTATGGCCGAGGCCGCGACAAACAGATCAACTATCTGGATGGCGCCAATATCGCGGGTTTTGTCAAAGTTGCCGATGCCATGCTTGAGCAAGGCATTTACTAGGTTCAGTTTTGTTGCGTTTTTGAACATGGCGAGTGAAAAGCGGGTGCACATATAAGAAGCGCACCCGCTTTTTTATTGATTCGGTTGAACCAATCTTTTGAACCAGAGCTTGGAGGCCCAGCCGCTCATCATGACGGTCGCCGTAATTAGAAAGGCAGACAGCAAGCAGACAAAATGAAAGCCTGTCAAAAATGCTTCACTAGCCGATAGGCCTTCACGGATTGCCTGAGTCTGCAAACGCTCGAGCAGCCAGAGCCACAATAGCGCCGCGCTCACCACGCCGATTGTCCGCGTGAATACGGTGAGACCACCCGCGACACCGCGCGCGTGAATCGGTAACGTTCTGACGACCCAGTCTGAATATGAAACTTGAAACAACCCCAGGCCCGCGCCGTGCACAAAAACGGTGGTGAAAATCAATGGTCGTGCAATGTCGCTCGACCAAAAGCTCGCGAGTGAAAGTCCCAGGATGCAAAGGCAGCAAGCGGCGAGCGCCGCGATATTCGTGCCGAATTGCTGCGCGATACGCGCCGCGAGTGCAGAGCCGATGAGCGTACCGCTTGCCCAGATGGCCAAGACACTCCCTGACTCGGTGGGACCCCATTGGGCGACACGTGCGAGATAGTAGGGGGCGAGCAGAGGGATCGTGAAGCTCGCCATCTGCACCGCCACACTGGTCATGTTGATCCAGATGAACGGTTTCGATGATTTGAAAATTTCAAATAGCAAGAAGATCGTAGAGGCACCTGACTTAGCCGTCACAGCGGGTGCAGGGCGATGGTGCAGCTTGGCTTGAATCAAGGGCAAGCAGGCCAGCGCCAAGAGCGCGAGCGGTACCCGAAACCAATAGACCCCAGGCCAGTCCAACAAGACGATACTGAGTCCGCCTGCGAGTGGCGCGATCAGGCTCGCGATTGAGGTCATGCTGCCATACATAGACAGCGCGCGCGTGCGCTCATGCTCCTTGTATAGAAAAGTGACAAGGGCGGGGGCGCATGAGAGCGTCAGCCCCATACTGATCCCCTGTAATACGCGGGCGCTCACCAGCCATAGGTAAGTGGGAGCCGTCGCACAAAGCGTCAGCGCGACAACAGCGAGGATTAGTCCGAACCGAAAAACGCGCAGGTGACCAATCCGATCGCCGAGCGCACCAAAGCCAATGACGAGGAGTCCGTAGGTCAACACATAGCTCAGCGGTATCCAGCGAATCGCTTGCGTATCGAGGTTAAAGGCCTGCGTAATCGAGGGAAAGGCGACGTTGACAGCAAAGTCTAGCGGCGCAATCGAGGCGCCGAGTCCAATAATGAGAAGTGCGAGAATATTCAAAAAATGACGCTTTAAAAGGCAGGTACGTTTGACGCGAGAGTAAAATAATAGCTCCCGCCTTTCGAGTTTGGTGCAGGTATGCATAAAAATAATATGATGATGACAATGGACGTGCAACAAGAATTGACCGGCTTATCGCTGCAGATGCAAGACATGCTCGATGCGCTGCGTCGCGGTAGCCAGGATCCCGTGAGAGGCGGCGTCACGCGCGACACCTATGGGGTGGGTGAGCAGCACGGACATGATGTGATGGCTGAGTTTGCAGCCCGAGCGGGCTTCGAGGTGCGGCAGGATCATATGCGCAATACCTACGCGGTGCTGCCTGGCGCGGACCGTACACTGCCCGCCATTGTGATTGGCTCGCATCTAGACTCTGTAGCAGGCGGTGGTAATTTTGACGGCGCAGCCGGTGTGGTGTCTGGTCTGATGGCACTGCAAGCCATCAAGCAGGCGGGTGTCCAACTCGCCTGCGACGTAATGGTGATGGGGATTCGCGCCGAGGAGAGTATCTGGTTCCAGGTGTCCTATATCGGCAGCCGTGGTGCGTTAGGTCGCTTGCAGGCCGAGGCGCTTGATGCGCGTCGAATCGACACAGGCCGCACGCTGGCAGATTATCTGAAGGCGGCCGGTGGTGATCCCGCAGCAGTGGCGCGTGGCGAGACCTATCTCTCTAAAAAAAACGTGCGTGCTTTTCTTGAGGTCCACATTGAACAGGCGCCCAGTTTGGCGCTCACTGGTTTTCCAATTGCGATCGGAACAGGTGTGCCTGGCAATTTTCGTTATCCGAAAATAAAAATCAAGGGTGAGTACGGGCATGTCGGATTAGGACGTCGTTTTCGGCATGATGCCTCACTGGCCGGTGCCGATTTGGCGCTTGGTCTCGATGAGATCTGGGCCGAGTGGGAGCGTCAGGGCCGGTTGATGGCCTGTACGGTAGGCGAATTCCACACGAATGCCGATCGTCATGGACTCACCGTCGTACCGGGTGAATTCAGTATGAGTCTTGACGTGCGTGCATATGCACCACAGGATCTTGATGCGCTCGAGCAAAAATTTCTTGCACTCGTTGAGCGCACGGCGAAAAAGCGCGGTGTTGAGATTGAGCTCGGTCCGCGTGCGAGCGCTGAGGTAGCCCAGGCGGATCCGATGATGACGCAGCAGTTGCGTGCGTGCGCGCAAGCGCTGAAGTTAAACGTGTGTGATCTGCCAAGCCCCGCTTCACATGACTCCGCTGCCTTTTGTGCGGCGGGTATTCCCTTTGGCTTTTTGTTTGTCCGAAACCCGAACGGCAGTCACCATCCTGACGAAGCGATGGCGACCGAGGACTTGATGTTGGCGACTTCGGTTCTGACAGATTGGTTAGTCAATCACGCTGTTTAGGTGAGTGACTCCAGCGTGGCGCATGTCGGGTGCCTCGCAGCTCAGCGCCCGAGGCGTCCGCCCGCGCGTGCGAGGTAAAACCACTCCTGACCGGGCTGCGACTTGATGTTGGGAAACACGATAAAGCAGTCCTGTTCAGCAACAATGATGGTGCCGTCTGCTCGCGTACCGATAACCTCGCCTTTTTCAATGGAATCAAAACTTTTCCACTGTTTTGCAAACTGATCATTCAGATCAAAACGATCGTAGACATCGTAAAGTCCTAAGACCTGAACATCCTCGACGGGCAGGGGGGGCGCACCCTCAAGCATACCGAGATGAAGCAGGGTATTGAGGATCGCCTGATAGGCGACCTCGCGTCCACCGACATCGTCATGCTGGCTGCACTCAAGCGTAATAGACCAGCCTCCGACTGAACGCATATATTCTGTTGTGCCAATGCCATAACGCGTATCGATATCAACCTCTTTCGCATTGAACCGACCCGCGTTGACTTCGGCTGCGCGTCTGTGGATGCCCTTGGCATAGGTCTCTAACCAACCGTAGACAAAGCGTGTGCAGCCCAAACGTTGCACCAAGGCTTCTTCGATTGCTGCGTGCGCAAAGGGCTCAAGCGCCTCTTGATTATTTTTTGGACCGAACAACGCAAAGGCCTGGTCTCCGCTTTGAAAGGAGTGTAAGTCCAATAGCCCATCATGCTCTGCGAGTAAGGGACATAACCAGTTGGCAATGTGATCTTCGTACTGAACGGGTGTATCGGTAGGAATCAGACGACGATTCAGATTGCGATCGCCGTTGCGTCGCTTTAGGCGATAGGCTTTGGGGTTTGTCACAGGCACGAAGGTGAGGGCACCACACTTGAGCTTAAGTTCGCCTTGTTCGAACTGCTGCACTAAGCGTGTGATGGCAAATGTCCCGCACGTTTCATTGCCGTGCACGGCTGCCGTCACAATCAACCGAGGCCCATGAATGGGGCTTTGCAGACGGATCGCCTGAAAGGGACGTTCCTGATCAAGCGGGAGTTGCTCTGGCAGGGCCGTAAGCAAAGGCGATGGCAATGACATGACTGAAACCTTGAATTTAAAGAATGCACCAATTTTAGATGCATAATGATCTGGCATGAAGAACATATAAATCATCAGCAACGAGCACGGAATCGTGCCAAGGAGAAGAGACAATGAAGAAAAGTATAAAACTAGCGGTGACGTTAGCGGGATCGTTATTGGCCATGTCGGCGTATGCACAAAGCTTCCCTGATCGTCCAATCAAATTGATCGTGCCCTTCCCGCCAGGAGGCGTGACCGATATTGTGGCGAGGACCTTGTCGGTCAAACTGACGGAAGAACTTAAGCAACCCGTTGTTGTAGAGAATCGGGCAGGGGCGAGTGGTGCAATTGGCGCTGAGGCGGCTGCGCGCAGTGCGCCCGATGGCTATACGTGGCTCATGGGTAACATCAGTACGCTCGCCATCAACCAATGGACGATGGCCAAGCTGGGCTATAACCCATCTAAAAACTTTGAACCCGTGGCGATGGTGGCTGTGCAGCCGCTTCTGGTGGTGGTTAATCAGGCCGTTCCGGTTAATACGCTCGGTGAGCTTGTGGCTTATGCGAAAAAGAATCCCGGTAAATTGAACTATGGCACGGCAGGTAGCTCTATCCACTTAGCCGTTGAGTATTTTTCGGGTCTTTCTGGCATCAAGATGAACCACATTCCTTACAAAGGCAGCTCGCCGGCGATTACGGATCTGCTGGGTGGTCAGATACAGGTTTTATTTGATCCTTTTTCCAGCATTCATCCGCAGGTCGCGAGTGGCAAGGTCAAAGCACTTGGCATCAGCACTGCCCAGCGTTCCGCTATCGTACCGAATGTCCCGACGGTGATTGAGTCGGGTTTCGCGGGCTACGATGTCAGTTCATGGCAAGGGATTGTGGTGCCGACCGGTACACCCAAGGACATCGTTATCAAGATGAATGCAGCGATAAATAAGGTGTTGCAGTCTAAAGAAATCGTGGATCGCTTTGCTCAATTTAGTGCAGTCCCCACTCAATGGACGCCTCAGCAGTTTGGTGCGTACATTACTCAAGAGCAAAAGCGTTGGGAGACGGTCGCGAAAAATGCTGGGGTCAAACCCGAGTAATAAAAAACTCAGCGGACATTGTGATGTCTGCTGAGTTTGAGTCATGCGTCCATGCTGTTGGGCGTATGTTGACGGGTGCGGGTTCCGTCATGTGCGCATTGTCGAATAGGCTATCCGGATTATTCAGCCTTGAGGTCCGCATCTTTGACTGTCTTGCCCCATATGGCCAGATCTGACTTGATCCGATCTGCGGTTTGTCTTGGGGTAAAGTCCATTGGCTCATAGCCTTCACGCTTGATCGCGGCAATGATGGCTGGATCTTTCATGATGGTGTTGAGCGCGGGGGCTAAGGTGTCCATTACGTTCTTTGGTAGACCAGCTGGACCCACAATGCCAAACCAGACAGTGGCATCAAAGCCAGGGAAACCTGACTCTGCCAACGTGGGAACATTGGGGAACATCGAGCTACGCTTGCTGGCTGAATCAGCCAAGGCGACAAGTTTGCCAGACTGGATTTGCGGGGCCGCTGCGCCCAACGATGAGAACAGGAAAGGCACATGACCTCCCAACACTTCTGTGATGGCAGGATTACCACCTTTGTAAGGGATATGCGAGATATCAAGCTTGGCTGCAGCTTTGAACTGTTCGCCCGCGAGGTGACCCACGCCACCGATACCCGAAGTACCATAGCTCCACTTCTGTGGTTCTTTTTTCGCCAAGGCAATAAGTGACTTGATGTCTTTGGCTTGTGAAGTTGGCAGCACGACAACCACGACGCCGCCTTCGCCGATCATCGAAATCGGCGTGAAATCTTTGATGGGGTCATAGCCCATTTTTTTCATGTTGGGTAAGATCGTCATCGGACCCGAATCTGTGATGTGTAAGGTATACCCATCCGGTGCTGATTTTGATGTGAAGTCCGCAGCGACAGAGGCACCCGCGCCAGGTTTGTACTCAATAATAAAAGGCTGCTTGAGCATCTTCGACAGTTGATCCGTGATCGGTCGAATGAGTTTGTCAGCCGCACCGCCTGGGGCATAACCGACCACCATGCGAATAGGCTTCTCAGGGTACTGAGCCATCGCCAGCGGGCTGAAAACCGACAGGGCCAGAGCGCCCGCCAAGACTGATTTGATTAAACGCATGTGAATCTCCTAATAGTTATAAAAAAATACCAAGATGGGAACAGACAATCATCCTGGCGACTGCTGAAAAATTACTTTTTAATAAAAAGAGCGTCCGGAATCAAGACAATTGCGCCTTGTGTTGTGCGGCTTTCAAGCAGGCGATGGGATTCGCTTGCCTGACTTAGGGGTAAAACGGTTTCAATATCAAGACGAATCGTTGGGTCACCTAACATCTCAAAGGCTTCCTGACTCATGGCCAGCATCTCAGCACGATCGGCAACGTAGGTTTTTAGGGTCGGACGACATACCCATAGGGATTTGCTGTGCAGGTCTTGCAGAGCGAAGCCTTCGACCTGACCGGAGGCGGTGCCGTAGTTCACCACCAAGCCGCGTGACTCAAGGCATTTAACCGAGCCCTCAAAGGTATCTTTGCCTACGGAGTCATACACCACGCTGACACCTTTGCCATTCGTGATGCGGTTAACTTCGGCAACGAAGTCCTGCGTCCGATAGTTGATCGCAAAATCTGCACCAAGATCGAGCGCTGTTTTGATTTTGGCATCACTGCCGGCTGTGGCGATCACGACGAGGCCTAAGCGCTTGGCCCATTGCACCAAAATCTGACCGACACCCCCTGCAGCCGCATGCACCAAAATGCGCGTGCCGGGTTTCAGGGGGCGCATTTGTTTGAGCAGGTACTGGGAAGTCAGGGTGCGCACGAGTCCTGCTGCGACGCGCACATCGTCGAGTGACTCTGGGACTGGGATGACCCGCTCAGCCGCAACGGCTACGTGGGTGCAGTAGCTCCCAACCCCTGCGTTGGTGTAGGTGGCTTTGTCGCCGACTTTGAGGTCGTGAACATTACTGCCAATGGCCAGGATGCGACCGATGCCACTGACCCCTGGGATAAAGGGCGGCGTTGGGTTATGTGAGTGGGGTTGGCCCGCCCGCAAATAGATATCAACAAAGTTCACGGCGACCGCGGTCTGCTCGATCACCACTTCGTCTGCACCAGGAATGGGCATGGGGATGGGCTGAGCCTTGAGGACTTCGGGTCCGCCAATCGCGGTGACAAAAACTGCAAAGGGTGCTGACATAAATGCTGAACCTCTAGACAAAGAATTGCACACTTTACAGACTCGGCGCGCGTCCAGTCAAAATGTTTTGCTCAGTAGGGATTTACCCTCGATTGAGTGATACCATTATTGTGGCAATTCGCCGTCACGCATACACTCAGCCTGCTTTGATGGAGTTTGTCTCCATTAACTGAACACTGTTGTCAATTTGTCGACCTCTCTTTCGCTCAAGGATATCCTCATGCGTAAAACTGTATCTTGGCTTGCTGGAGCATTGATTGCTTCCGCTGGTTTCACGGCTCAAGCCCAAACGAAGTGGGATTTGCCTTCGGCTTATTCGCCTACTAACTTTCACGTAGAAAATTTGGTTGAGTTTTCAAAAGACGTTGCGCAGGCCTCCAAGGGCAAGCTGAACATTACGGTTCATGCGAATGCTTCTTTGTACAAAGCGCCAGAAATCAAGCGCGCAGTTCAGGGTAACCAAGCCCAGCTCGGCGAAATCTTGTTGGTGAACTTTGCAAACGAAGATTCGATTTATGAGCTCGATGGTGTGCCTTTCTTAGTGTCTAGCTATGCAGGTGCTCGCAAACTGGCAAACATCCAGAAGTCTTATCTCGAAAAGAAGCTTGCCTCACAGGGCATGATGATGTTGTTCACGGTGCCATGGCCACCACAGGGTATTTTCACAAACCGTGATTTGAAGTCTGTTGCCGATATGAAAGGCCTCAAGTGGCGTGCCTATAGTCCAGCGACGTCCAAAATCGCTGAGCTGGTCGGTGCTCAACCTGTCACCATTCAAGCTGCTGAGCTCTCACAAGCCATGGCCACTGGCGTGATTGACTCCTACATGTCATCTAGTGCCACTGGCGTGGACTCTAAAACATATGAGTACATCAAAAAGTTCTATGACACTCAGGCTTGGATTCCAAAGAATGCAATCTTGATGAATAAGAAAGCCTTTGATGCGCTGGATGCCGATACTAAAAAGGCAGTGATGGATGCCGGTGCGCGCGCTGAAGAGCGTGGTTGGAAACTGTCCGAAGCCAAGACCAAAGAGTATCTGGCAGCATGGACGAAAAACGGTGGACAGATCCTTCCTCCAAGCCCAGAGCTGACCAAGGGTCTGAATGATATTGGTCAAAAAATGCTCGCTGACTACCTTAAGAAGTCTGGTAAAGATGGACAGTCTATTGTTGACGCTCTGAAAAAGTAATCGATGCGACGCTTTCTTGATGGGCTGTACTCCGCCGCCGAGTTTCTGGCGGCGGTTTCGTTGATTGGTGTTCTGTTGACGGTGCTCTTGAGCATTGTCAGCAGGCAACTCACTTTTCATGTTTCGGGTCTCGATGCGTATGCCGGGTATCTGATGGCTTCGGCTGGATTTTTTGCCTTGGCCTCGACCTTGCGTCATGGTGAACACATTAGAGTGACGATCTTGCTGAATGTGTTGTCTGCTCAAGGCAAACGAAAGCTTGATATAGGCGCATTGTGCGTGGGGTCTTTGATCGCTGCGACGCTTGCGTATTTCAGTGTCAAGCTTGCCTTGGATTCGTGGATGTTTAACGATGTCTCGACCAGCAACGATGCGACGCCTTTGTGGATTCCTCAACTCAGTATGGCTGCTGGAAATATTTTGTTTTTGATCGCATTTCTCGATACGCTGGTGGGAAGAGTCCGCGGGCAGGGAATGATGAACGACGCTCAGGAGCCAGCGCGAAATGAGTGAAATCTTAATTGTTACGCTGTTGATTGTTGCGCTGTTTGGCTTTTTGGCGGGTGGTGTCTGGGTGGGGGTGACGCTCGCAGGCACAGCCTGGATCGGCATGGAGCTCTTTTCCACGCGTCCTGCGGGCGACGCGATGGCGATCACCATCTGGGGCGCTTCTTCTAGCTGGACGTTGACTGCTTTGCCGTTGTTTTTATGGATGGGTGAAATTCTCTTTCGTACTCGTCTGTCTCAGGATTTATTCACTGGCCTCGCGCCGTGGCTCAATAAGCTGCCCGGTCGTTTGCTTCATACGAATGTGATTGGTTGCGCCATTTTTGCAGCGGTGTCGGGCTCCTCGGCGGCGACAGTTGCGACGATCGGTAAGATGACGTTGCCTGAGCTGAAAAAGCGTGGATATCCCGACAATATGGTGATCGGCACCCTCGCGGGTGCGGGCACGCTAGGCCTGTTGATCCCACCTTCGATCATTATGATCGTCTACGGCGTGGCGGCAGAGGTGTCGATTGCCAAGCTGTTCATTGCGGGGATTCTTCCAGGTATTTTTCTGGCGATACTCTTTATGGGCTACATCATGGTTTGGGCATGGCGTAATCCTTCCCAAGTGCCGATCGCCGATGCTGAGATGTCGTTTCGCCAAAAGGTCTATCAGTCCCGCAACTTGCTTCCGGTCATGGTGTTGATTGCCTGTGTCTTGGGGTCGATCTATAGCGGTGTGGCGACAGCGACGGAAGCAGCCGCAATTGGCGTGCTCGGCGCTTTGATTATTTCGGTTTTGCAGGGCTCGATGAATTGGAGTTCGTTCAAGAGCTCCTTGCTGGGCGCAACGCGTCTATATTGCATGATTGCCTTGATTTTGGCGGGCGCCCAGTTCTTGACACTTTCGATGGGATACATTGGACTGCCTCGCGCATTGGCAGAATGGATCGGTAGCTTAGGACTGTCGCAATTCTGGCTTGTGATTGCGTTGATGGTCTTTTTTGTGATTCTTGGCTGCTTCTTAGATGGTATCTCCATGGTCGTGTTGACAATGGGTGTGTTGTTACCGACGGTACAGGCTGCAGGCATTGATCTGATTTGGTTCGGTATCTTTATCGTGTTTGTGGTGGAGATGGCACAGTTGACGCCGCCGGTTGGATTTAACCTGTTTGTACTCTCAGGGATGACTAAACGCGATTTGCCTTATATCGCCAAGGTTTCATCACCCCTGTTCTTTTTAATGTTGTTTGCAATTTTGGTCCTTTATTTCATTCCTGAACTCGCAACATTGCTTCCGCAATACATGAAGCTGTAAGATAGGCTTCATATGCCGCAAGCCCCGTACTGAGGTTTGCGGCCCAGTGCTTGGACACCCCAGACTCGATGGAGGCTTGAGATGAGTTCACCTAGCCTGGTTCAAAATCTCCGACAACAGTTGATGCAACGTTTGCCATTTTCAGAAATGGCAATCGAAGACGTTGAGTTTTTTCTAAAATCATCGAACGAGGCGTATTACGCGCCTGATGAGATCATTCTTGCCCCAGCCGATGGTCCACCGCGCTATTTATATCTGATTCGTCAAGGGCAAGTCTCTGGCAAACGCATCAATCCTGGACTTGTCGAGACTGCCTTTGAAATGGAAGCAGGCGATCTTTTTTCCGTGAGTGCCAGTCTCGCGAATCGACCTGTCGCGGCGACGTACAAAGCCGTGACTGATTGTTTTTGCTTGCTTTTGCCGACAGCCGCCATGCAGACGCTATCGGGGCAGTCTCAGGCCTTTCGTAATTTCTCCAATAATCGCGTTTGGATGTTGCTGGAGCAATCTAGACAGGCCATGCGCAATAATGCGGCCTCGAAGGCGTTGCTTGAGCAATCACTCGAGAGTCGTCTGGGGGATTTGATTCGGCGCGTGCCAATCGTCACTCGACCCCAGACCTCTTTGCGAGAAGCGTTGACACTGGTGCATGAGAAGCAAGTCGGTTCCGTGTTGATTACTGAGGATGATTGCGAGATTTTGGGGATCTTGACGCGTGATGATGTCCTGAGTCGAGTGACCTTGTCAGGCATTAGTCTTGAGACGCCGATCAGCGAGGTCATGTCCAGAAATGTCAAAACACTGACTGTGGACGATACCGCTGAAGATGCAGCAGTCATGATGTCGCAGTTCCGTATTCGTCATGTGCCCGTGCTGGAGCAGGGACGGATTGTCGGTTGCATTTCTGAGCGTGATTTATTTTCGCTCCAGCGGCTTTCCTTTGACACCATCAGCTCTGCGGTTCGCATGGCGGAGGATATCTCTAGCTTGCAAGAGTGCGCCTCTAATATTAGAAAATTTGCGCGCAGTTTGTTGGGGCAGGGCGTCAAGGCACGTCAGTTAACGTTTCTAATCAGTCATCTCAATGATGTGCTGACTGCGCGGTTAGTGGTGTTACTCGCCCACCAGCATCAAGTCGATCTGGATGATTTTGCCTGGATCGCACTAGGCTCAGAAGGTCGTAGTGAGCAGACGATTGCGACCGATCAGGATAACGCACTCATTTATGTCGAGCGTGGTGACGCTAGTATCAAAGATCAATATTTAGCCTTTGCACACGAGGTCAATGTGGCACTGGACGCCTGCGGATATCCGCTGTGCAAAGGCAACATTATGGCGAGCAATCCTGCGCTATGCTTGACGCAACAGGAATGGCGCGGACGCTTTACGCATTGGGTTGAGCAAGGCCATCCAGAAGATCTACTCAATGCCGGTATATTTTTTGATTTCAGATGTTTGGTGGGTAATGCACAGCTCTTAAAGGCGTTACGCAGCGAAGTCACTGAGATGACCGCTGCGAAGCCGCGTTTTCTCAAGCTGATGGCACAAGCGGCCTTGCGTAACAGCGTTCCACTGAATTGGTTGGGCAGTCTAGATACAAAAAAAATCGATAACAAACAGGTGATTGATTTAAAAATGCAAGGGACCGCGATCGTGGTCGAGGTCGCCCGTATATACGCGTTAGCAAACCGCATTGAGACCCTCAATACACAAGAGCGCTTGGCAGCCTTGGGTCGAATGACGGGTGTACCTAAAAAAGAAAGTGCGGCTTGGATCGCGGCTTTTCAATATCTGCAGACGCTACGCCTATCCATTCAGCTCGATGGCGACATGATTGGCAACAATCCGAATGCGCTGGATGTCGATACACTCAATGCTGTTGATCGCACGATTCTCAAAGGATCGATGTCCAGGATTCGCTCCCTCCAGCAACGACTAGAGCTCGATTATGTTCGCTGAGATCCGTCACGGGTTGCGCGGTCTCACGGGCGCAAAAGCTGAGGACAAAGAGGCTGTTCAGCGCTGGATTATGCTGGATGTCGAGACCACGGGTTTGAACCCGCGTGTGGATCAGTTGCTCGCGATCGCAGCCGTTGCGATGCGTTTTTCACCAATAAATAATCGTTTGGAATTGTGTATCGGCGATAGTTTTGAAGTCGTGTTGAAACAGGAGACGCCTTCTGCGCGTGACAATATTTTGATTCACCATATTGGCGTTCAGGCGCAGACTGGAGGGTGCGAACCAAGAGAGGCGTTAGAGTCATTTAGAGCGTGGGCGGGTCAGTCTCCCTTGCTAGCTTTTCATGCTGCGTTTGATGAGGCGATGATCACCCGGGCGTTTGAGCGCTATGCATTGCCTGCGCTATCGAATGAGTGGTTGGATATCGAGCCGATTGCGCGACTGGTGGGCGGCCATGCCAAGGCTCGAGCGCTCGATGATTGGATGACCCATTTTGGCATCGAGTGTGCGGTGCGACACCAGGCAGCCTCGGATGCGTTTGCCACGGCCGAACTGCTGTTGCGTCTGTGGCCTGCAGCACGCAAAGAGGCGCGGTCTTGGTCCGAACTGCGCAAACTGGCGCGCAATGCGGCGTGGATCCCACAATCATGAGCGCATCACAAATGAGCGCATCACAAGAAACTGGAGTAGATTTTGAAAAACAAGCCTCTAGAGTGTAAACATTCAGCTCGACAGCGATTGCCCCGATCTTTGTTGTTGGTGGGAGTGGTCGTGTTGAGTTTTTTTGTGAATACTCCAAGGGCTCAAACGACGTTTGATGTCACGGTGCTTGCCGGTGCTTGTGCTAATTGCCATGGCACGGATGGGCGCTCGCCCGGCGTCATTCCCTCTTTGGCTGGCCGATCTCAAAGCCTATTGAGTGCTCAGATGCGGGCCTACAAATCGGATGCTTCGCCAGTCGGGACAACAATCATGAACCGTCTGGCAAAAGGCTATAGCGATGAGGAAATCGAGGCGTTGGCGCTTTACTTTTCACAGATACCAGCGGATCAGTCCGTTCGTAAAAAAGGGGGCGGATAATGTCGACATCCACCAAGCTGACACGTCGTCAATTACTCAAAACATTCGGTCACCTCAGCGCAGTCAGTGCGCTAGGATATTGCGCCAATGTTTTTTCTACACAGCGTTCAGCTGGCCATGTGGTGGTCGTTGGGGGCGGCTTTGGTGGTGCGACGGCGGCCAAGTATCTCAAGCGTCGTCACACCGCCATTGCGGTCACGTTGATTGAGCCTGCGCCACAGTTTTATACCTGTCCTTTCAGTAATCTATATCTGGGCGGTCTGCGCGATTTTGATGCGCAAACGCATGGTTTTGACGAGCTCAAGCGTCTGGGCGTGCACGTCATTCAAGGCTATGTGCAGGATGTCGATGGTGTTGGAAAAACTGTCAAACTGGTTACTGGTCAGATGATCAATTATGACAAGTTGGTGCTATCGCCCGGTATTGATATCAAATGGAACGCGCTTGCTGGGTATGACCAAGCCGCCGCGCAGCGAGCGCCTCATGCCTGGAAAGCGGGTGAGCAAACGATTTTGCTTAAGCGTCAGTTAGAAGCGATGCGAGATGGTGGCGTGTTTGTGATGGTTGCACCGGCCAATCCCTATCGCTGTCCGCCAGGGCCCTACGAGCGTGCAAGTATGGTCGCGCACTACCTCAAGACACATAAGCCAAAATCAAAAATCCTCATCTTGGATGCTAAAAACAACTTTTCCAAACAGTCCTTATTCATGGATGGTTGGAAACGGTTTTATGGCGACATGATCGAATGGGTACCCGCGGGCAAGGACGGTAATGTGATTCGGGTAGATGCCAATCAGCTCACCGTGCAGACCGAATTTAATGTGATGCACAAAGCAGATGTTTTGAATGTGATCCCACCTCAGTCCGCCGGGTTGATTGCGCAGCGGGCGGGTGTGACGAATGGCAGTGGTTGGGTGCCGGTCAAGGCTCAGACTTTTGAGTCGAGTCTGGTGCCGGACATTTATGTGGTGGGTGATGCGACGATTGCGGCACCTATGCCAAAGTCCGGCTTTTGCGCCAATGCGCAAGCCAAAGTCGCGGCAGCCGCCATTGTGCAAGCGCTCGCAGGTCAAGAGGCGCCACAGGCTTTTTGGGCAAATACTTGCTATAGCCTGATTGCGCCTGACTACGGAATATCGGTCGCCGGAGTGTATCGCGTGATGGAAGGTAAAATCACAGAAATCAAGGGTTCCGGCGGCGTGAGTCCAAGGGATGCAAATGACAATATACGTAAACTTGAGGCGGATTACGGCGTAGCTTGGTATAACGCGATCGCTCAAGATACGTGGGGAACAAAAGTCTGATGGATGTGAATCAAATACTGCTCTGATCCGGTCTGATCATCGGCGTCATTTTTGGCGCTACGGGTCAATGGTCTGGCTTTTGTCTAAATCGCTCGCTCAAAGAGTATTGGCAGGTCGGTGCGCGGCATAAGGCGCAGTCTTTTGTGTTGGCGTTGTGTGTCGCGATCATTGGGACACAGACGCTGGTTCAGCTGGAGATGATTGATTTGAGTAAGGCGATCTACCGAGCCCCGACCTTTTCCTGGCTGTTGGTCCCGCTTGGTGGAGTGTTGTTTGGCTTCGGCATGATGCTTGCCAATGGTTGTGGCGCACGCACCTTGGTTTTGTGCGCACAGGGAAACCTGCGCTCGTTAGTGGTGTTGTTGTGTCTGGGAATTTCGGCCTTCATGACCTTGACGGGGGTGTTTGGACCGGCCCGCCAGTCTTTAGCCCAACTCACGGCCGTCACGGGCAGCAGCATCATCGATCTGCCTGGCCGGGCACCCTGGGTGGTGACCATCTTGTTGTTGACCTTTTTACTTGTATTCAGCTTTTGGAAGTTCAACCTCTTACGTCATAAAAAAGATCTTTTCGCTGGACTGATTGTTGGTTTGCTGATCGTGGGGGGCTGGTTCTCAACGGGCTGGCTCGCGTTCGATGAGTTCGAGCCTGTCAACCTTGTTTCGCTCACGTTCATTGCTCCGATTGGTGAAACCATTCAATACGCGATGATTGCCACAGGAATGAAGCTTAGTTTTGGTGTGGCCGTGGTACTCGGTGTTTTGTGCGGCTCATTTTGTATGGCATGGCTGCGTGGCAGCTTTCATTTGCAAGGCTTTAGTTCGGCACCTGAAATGCTCCGCTACATCGTAGGTGGTGTCTCAATGGGTGTGGGCGGATCACTCGCCCTGGGATGCTCAATCGGGCAAGGGCTGACAGGACTATCAACGCTTGCCTTGAGCTCTGCGGTCGCGGTCGCGGGCATCCTGTTAGGTGCCCGCTTAGGCTACCGTCCGAGCTGAACTGGCGGATTAAGATCCCTCTAAAAGCTTCTTTTCTTGCTGTTTTTTGTGACGCAACCAGATCAGTGCAACAGCCATCAGCACGACCGGGAACAACGAACTAAAGTTCAAAATGTCCCAGCCAGAGGTTGTGACCAAGGCGCCTGAGCTAAATGACGTGATCGCCATTGTTGCAAACACAAAGAAGTTGATGATGCCTTGTGCTTTATCTTTTTCTTCAGGACGATAAGCCGTCATCGCGAGACTGGTCGCACCAGTAAAGAGGAAGTTCCAACCCACACCCAGAATGAAAGAGGAGATGAGGAATTGATACACCTCAACACCCGAGAGCGCGACCATGATGCACACGAAGTTCAACACGATCCCTACAATCATGACTTGGTAGGTGCCGAATTTTTTGATCAATGAGCCCGTAAAAAAGCCAGGAGCAAACATACCAATCACGTGCCACTGAAGGACGAGCGCGGCATCTGAAAAAGGCAGGCCACACACCTTCATGGCCAAGGGCGTTGCCGCCATCAATAAGTTCATCACGCCATAACCGAGGGCTGAGCTGACCGCCGCAACCATAAAGACAGGTTGGCGCAGCAGTTCCATTGTGCTGCGTCCCGCGGGCAACACTTTCTTTTCGGCGACTTCATCTGGAAAGTGAATGAAGTTCATGACCACCAGACCAAGCAGTCCCGCGATAGTCAGCGTCAAATACGCACCAAGAAATTGCGTGTCAAAGACGTCTTTTGTATGATTGGCAAGATTGGGGCCCACCACCGCACCGATAATGCCACCTGCCAACACCCAAGAAATCGCCTTGTCACGCAAACTGACATGCGTCAGCTCAGCGGCGGCAAAACGATAGAGTTGACCATTCGCGCTGTAGTAGCCTGCGACAAAGGTCCCGAATGTCAGCAGCCAAAAGTTTTTAGAATATGCCGCATACGCGCAAATGAGCGACGACACGACTGCGACTAATAGCCCGAGTTGAAACGATTTTTGGCGGCCATATTTTTTCTGTGTGCGCGCGACAAGACCCGTTGACAGTGCCCCACCCACCACATATCCCATAATGGGGAGTGTGGCCATCCAGGCGATGTTGCTGAGGCTCAGGCCTACCAAGCCATTAATAGCGACAAAGGTGATGTTGTTGGTGAGAAAGATGCCCTGACACAAAATAAGCAGGACTAGATTCTTATTAAATAACCGCGGCGAATTTTTCATGAAGCTGATTAAAACACAGACTACTTGTTGATAATTTCAGGCGCTAGATGCTGCACTGCACGATAATTAGTGAGGAATATCTGGCCGGTAAGGTGTTTGAGGAAGTCTGACTTTTCTAGTCGATCCATGACCGGTCCTTTGACTTCGGACAGATGAAGACTGATGCCAGAGTCGCGCAGACGCCTCACGATCGACTCAAGACTATCGAGCGCGCTTGCATCAATATCGTTGATGGCAGAGCATTGAAGGACGACATGCTTGAGTTCTGGATTGTCGGCGACTTCTGCATTGAGTCTGTCTTCGATGTTTCGTGCGTTGGCGAAATAAAGACTTTCATCAATGCGCAGACATAAGACCTTGGCACTGGTCAGCACGTGATGTCGCAACACATTTCTGAAATGTTCAGTGCCGGGTACTAAGCCAATGGTCGCGATATGCGGCTGACTGCTGCGGTAAATATGCATCCCAAGCGAAAGCACGACGCCGGCAATTAAACCAAGCTCAACGCCAAAAATCAGTGTGGCGAAAAGTGTCGTGGTCACGGCGGCAAAGTCGGCTTTTGAAAAACGCCACGTCTGTTTGAAAATACTGAAATCGACCAGTGAAAGAACGGCCACAATGATGGTTGCGGCAAGTGTTGCCTGTGGCAGGTAAAAAAGTGCGGGCGTGAGCAACAAAGAGGCGAGGGTGATTCCGACAGCAGTAAAGAGACCGGCTGCGGGCGTTCTGGCGCCACTGTCGGCGTTCACAACCGAGCGCGCGAAACCACCTGTGACAGGAAATCCCCCCGTCAGGGCTGCAGAGACGTTACAGGCACCGAGCGCGACCAGCTCTTGATTCGGTTCGATGCGCTCACGACGTCTGGCGGCGAGTGTTTGCCCCACCGAGACAGACTCGACGAAGCCGACGATGCTGATGAGCAGCGCAGGCACAAACAAATCTGTCCAAAGTTTGAGATCCCAAATTGGCGCGGTTAGGGGCGGCAGACCTTGCGGAACGGTTCCGACCACTTTGAGGCCGGCCTCGGGCCAATTCAGTTGCCACGCGAGGGTCGTGGTCACCACAATCGCCATCACCGGACCCGCTTTGGTCAAAATGTCGGCGAGCAGTGCATTCAATCCAAGCTTAATCAGCAGAGGTTTGAATTTTTTCCTGACCCAGAATAAAAATGCGGTCGCGAGTACACCGACCGCAAGTGTCAGCGGATTGGCATTCGGAATTTGTTCGATCAAGGACCAAACAAGGGCAAAGAAATTGTCGCCTGAGGCTGAGACACCCATCAGCGTTTTCAGCTGACTCGCCGCAATCAGTAACCCCGAGGCAGAGATAAATCCCGAGACCACAGAGTGACTGAGAAAGTTTGCCAGAAAGCCGAGCCTGAGCATGCCCATCAAGAGTAGGATCGCACCGGAGATGAATGCAAGCGTCAGCGCGATTTGCCAGTAGCTATGAACGCCCAACGCAGCCTGTTGGCCCACGGCTGCAGCCGTCATGAGCGACACGACCGCAACGGGGCCCACCGCAAGCACTCGGCTCGTGCCGAGCAAGGTATACATCACAAGTGGCGCCACGCTCGCGTAGAGGCCGACTTCTGGGGGTAAACCTGCCAGCATTGCGTAGGCGAGGCTTTGCGGGATCAGCATGATGGTGACGATCAGTGCAGCGATCAGATCACTCACCAGTAACTCGCGTTTGTACTCAGCGCCCCACTGCAAAATAGGGAGTGTGGGCAAATGCGCTAAGAGTCCGCTTTTGCTTTTAGACAAACGCCGCGCATTCGTTTTCATTTCTTTGCGTTGGCCGAGGCCCGCTCTGCCATTTCAAAACCCACCATACCAATAATCATCGCGGCAACAAAGACGAGTGCTTTTTCGTGTCCGGCAGCCATGGAGACTAAAACAGGACCCGGGCAGAAACCGGCGAGTCCCCAACCCGCACCAAACAACAGGCTGCCGATCACGAGGCGCTTATTAATATCGGTGCTTTTTGGGAGATGCAGAGCGCCGCCAAAGAAAGTAGTGGTGCGTTTTTTTGCCAGACCGAACGCAAAAAAACCGACCGCAATCGCACCACCCATAACAAACGCCAGCGAGGGGTCCCAATTGCCGAAAAGATCAAGAAAACCAAGCACCTTGGCTGGGTTCGTCATACCTGACAGGATGAGACCTAGGCCAAACAGGAGTCCTGCTAGAAATTCAAAAACGCGAAGCATGAGTATTCTCCTTTAAACCAGATGACGAACGATGTACACCATCACAAAGCCTGCGGCCATGAACGAAATCGTGGCGACGAGCGAGCGTGGTGACAGGCGTGATAGACCGCAGACGCCGTGTCCGCTTGTGCATCCCGAGGCATAGCGGGTACCGATGCCGACTAACAGACCTGCGATGATGAGCATGATGTAACTTGCATCAATCTGAGGTGCTGTGATGAACTCTGCAGGTGCGATGGTGTTAAAGACCCACGGCGCCGCAAACATACCGGCTAGAAAAGCGATGCGCCAGAAGGTGTCACCGGCTTTGGGCGGAAGTAGGCCGCCCAAAATGCCGCTGATGCCCAGTACGCGACCATTCATCAATATAAATAAAGCGGAAGCGACACCAAGGATGACGCCACCAGACAGGGAGCTCCAGGGGGTGAAATGATTCCAGTCGATATTCATGGGTTGACCTCTTCGTTTGTGCAAAATTGGCTGTAGAGCACTTCCATGACGGCGAGTGCGGTGGGGCTTGTAAATTGGTAATAGATATTTTTTCCCTCGCGTCGGGTCGTCACGAGCTTTTCGTTTCGCAATACCGTTAGCTGTTGGGAAAGCGTTGGCTGGCCGATGCCAAGGGAGGTTTCGAGGTCGCTGACACAACGTTCGCCTTGAGTCAGCTGGCACAGAATCATCAGCCGATCCGGATTGGTCAGGACCTTCATCAGCCGACAGGCGTTCTCGGCCGATGCTTGCATCGAAGCAAGTTCAAAGGTGGGGGCTTCTGCAATCATCATATTTGGTGAGTTTAAATTTCGTTAGAACGATAAGATTAGATATTATAATATATTTACAAACAATTTGTTTAAATATATAATATCTAAATGTTATGTGACGTTCGATTGATGAATGCTTGGGAGCCAATATGCGCAACGCGAAAGTAAAGCCTTTAGTACATGGTATTTTTGATCCCGCCACGTGGACAGTGACGTATGTTGTTTACGAAAAGCCAGGTTCGGCTTGTGCGATCATCGACTCCGTGTTGGACTATGACCCCAAGTCAGGTCGCACCAAGCACACCTCTGCCGACAAAGTGATTGATTTCGTCAAAAGTCAAAATCTGCACGTCGAATGGATCCTCGAGACACATGCGCATGCCGACCATTTGTCTGCCGCACCTTATTTAAAGCAACATCTCGGCGGCAAAATCGCGATTGGCGACCACATCACGACAGTACAGAAAGTCTTCGCGGGTGTATTTAATCTTGAAGAGGATTTCCGGCAGGACGGCTCTCAGTTCGATCATTTGATTAAAGAGGGTGAGATCCTGCCCGTTGGAAGTTTGGAGGGAGAAGCTCTTTTTGTGCCGGGTCATACTCCGGCCTGCATGGCGTATCAGTTCGGGGATGCAGTGTTTGTGGGGGATACGCTTTTTATGCCCGATGTTGGAACTGCGCGTTGCGATTTCCCAGGCGGTGACGCCCGAGCGTTGTATGCCTCGACGCGACGCTTGTTGAGCTTACCCTCAGAGACGCGCTTATTTATGTGCCATGACTATCCGCCTGCTGATCGTGAAGTGCGTTTTGAGACCACGGTTGCTGAACAGCGCGCTAAAAATATTCACGTGCATGACGGTGTGACCGAGCAGCAGTTTGTGGAAATGCGCACCAAGCGTGATCCGACACTTGAAATGCCAGTACTGATTTTGCCCGCGGTCCAGATCAATATTCGGGCAGGTGAGTTGCCCCCAAAGGAATCGAACGGTATTTCCTATGTGAAGATCCCGCTCAACACGCTGTAAAGGACAGCAAGCCTTCGCACGAATCCTCTGTATTTGATGCAGATCAAGGCGACGCTCGAGTTGATGCTGTCCAATCAAGTTTTACGGCTTGGTTTGTTCGTCGTGTATGTGCTGTTTAAATTATTCAGTCCACCGCTTTTAAGGAGTACACATTATGAAATGCAATGTTGGCACGATTGATCGTACGTTGCGTATCGTCGCAGGCTTGATTTTGATTGGCTTGGCCGCGTCGGGCACCATTGGTATCTGGGGTTGGATTGGCGTCTTGCCGTTGTTAACGGGCATTTTTCGTTTTTGCCCTGCCTATCCATTGCTCGGCATGAGCACTTGTGGCAAAGAGGCCAACAAGAGTTAAAACGGTATAGCGGTTTGGCTTAGCGCACGTATTTGAATTCGATCGGAACCTGTACCGTCGAGGGTACGGGTTCTTGTCCGCGTCTGGCTGGCACAAAGCGCCATTGGGCAACTGCCTCGAGCGCGGACTGATCCAGTCTGCCAAAACCACTCGATCGGTCGACGCTGATGGAGATCACCGAGCCATTTGCATCCAAATCGACGCGTAACAACACCTGTCCCTGTTCCTTTCGCCGCTTGGAAAGGGGCGGGTAGACAGGATCTGGACGATGCAAGTAATTGGGGTCGATCCGAGCCTCAGTCACCACTTGGGCTGCTTGGGTCGGTGCATGGACGGCCGAGCTAGAAGCGCCAGAGGAGGACGCCTTCTCAGAGGTGCCTGCCGCCTCTGCAGGCGTGCTGAGTTTGCTCTCTGACGATGCAGGTGTGGCTGCAGGTGCGGGTGCAGGTGCGGGTGCAGGTGCAGGTGCAGGTGCCGGGATTGGTGCCGGTGCCGGGATTGACGCAGGGATAGGCGTAGGAGCGGGTGTAAGAGCGGGTGTAGGGACAGGTTCTGGTGCAGGTACAGGTTTTGGTTCAGGTTCAGGTTCAGGTGCGGGTGGCGCTGCGTTTAGATTGCTTTCCTGTGGAGTTGTCTCAAGTTTGATCTCCGGCGCGATTGTCGGCTCAATGATTATCGGCTCAATATTTGTGACGGGTTCCGGCTGAGCCTCTTCCTTCGTCGTCAGCGTTGGCGTGCTCGGCTGCACATTTGAACTTTCAACGACGGGGGCTATCACTGTCTGTGTCACTGACTCAGCCACTGATTCAGCAACAGGTTCACTCGCAGGCTCTATGACCGGTTCAGTCGTGCGTGTTGTCTCTGTTGCTGGTTCTGTCACGGGTTCTGTGACCTTCTCAGGTTCGGCCACAGGCTCAGTCACTGGTTCTGTGGATGGCTCAGCGGCCGCTACTGCTTCGTCACCCTTGGCTTCGAGCGTTACAGGAATGACGATGCCTGATTGCCCAAGACCTGATTGCCCTTCACTGTCTTCACCTAGCTGCCAACTAAAGTGGATAAAGAACATTGCGATGACGATGACATGCACCAAGGCGACAAGCAAAACAATGACACCAAGCTTCATGCGTGGTGCGGATTGAAATGCCGCAGGTCTGAGGGGAGCAGTTTCCATAGGAGGCGATTTGTTGCGCTGTCAGGAAGTGTAGAGGTTTTCCGCTATGATTTGAGACTAAGTTTTAACAACAGCCACTCGATGCAGGTCTTGCTGGTATTTTGTACAGGATTCGTAAGCAACATGATGAAGCACTCAATGAAGCACTCAAAAACGCTCCTCTCTACACTCGCCGCAGTCTTAATGTCCGGCGTTCTGTCAGCAGGCGCCTTTGCCGCGGATGTAGTAGTGGGTGATTTGAAGTTCTCAGCCCCGTGGATACGCGCCTCGGTGCCTGGCCAGGTTAATGGTGCAGGTTACGTCAAAATCGATAGTCAGGCTACCCAAAATGACCGATTGATATCGGTGAACATTTCGGGTGTTAATCGCGTTGAACTACATACGATTCTCAATGAAAACGGTGTCGCTAAAATGAGAGAAGTCACCGGAATCGATGTGCCCGCAGGTGCAGGTGTGCAGCTGATGCCGGGGGGCTATCACATCATGTTCTTGGGCTTACAAGAGCCCTTTAAAGCGGGTGCAGTGGTGCCCGTCACGCTCAAATTTGAAAAAGCAGGGGAGATCAACGTCGATTTCGAGGTCAAGCCCGCAACCTTTAATCCTGGCTCGATGTCAGGACACGGTGCGCACCGGCACTAGGGGAACTCGATGGTACTGGGTGTTACAGATTACGTGGCTTTCGTCATCGCCTTTATTATCTTCCTGCTCATTCCCGGGCCTGGCAATCTGGTGCTGATCACCTCAACCACCAAAGGTGGCGTCCGGGGTGGCTTAGCTGCGGCGATGGGCGTGATCGTAGGTGACCAGATTTTGTTGTGGCTCGCGGTGGCAGGTCTCGCAACCGTACTTGTGGCGTCCCCCGTCGCATTCGAGGCGGTTCAATGGATTGGGGCGGCGTATCTAGTTTGGCTGGGTGCCAAGATGTTATTAGCCAAACCTGGCTCGGCACCCGTTTTGAACATTAAGCCCTATCATTACTTACGCCAAGCGCTTGTGATTACGCTGCTCAATCCCAAAGCCATCGTGTTTTATATGGCTTTTTTTCCATTGTTCATCGATCCCGTTCACCACAAGGGCATTGTGACGTTCTCTTTTCTGGCTGCGACGATTGCCGCGCTCACTTTGCTCTATTGTTTGGTGGCGATCATGCTCACCCATTTTTTGGCGGAGCGTTTGAGAACGAACCGGCATATTTCCTTTGTACTTGAAAAAATTGCCGGTCTTTGCCTGGTTGGCTTTGGGTTGAGGCTCGCGCTCACACGCTAAGCTATGCCTTGTTCTGCTCGACCACCATATGCGTATGCGCTGCTTTCAGTAATGGACAAGGTACATTTTTTTGAATGCCGTATTCGATCACGGCGCCCAAGATGTGTTCATGTTCGGTTTGATGACCTTGGGTCAAGTCTCTGAGCATGGAGGCCGCAAAGCTGGAGCCGGATTTGGTCAGCATTGCCAGTGCTTTTTGCTGTGCACTATCCTTGGTAGGAAAGCCATTGGCTTGCGCAATCGCGCAGGACTCAGCATAAAAACTGGTCATTGTTTCCTTGCCCCAAGGCGCGTCGGCTATTTTTCCTACGTGCCCGCGACAGAATGTGGTCATACCTGCCAGCGTGGCAAGAAACACCCACTTATCCCAAAGCGATTGTTCGATGTTTTCACTGTAGGTATGGTCAAAAGCCGCTTTCTCGCAGAGGGCCGAGAATTCACGCGCCAAGCTTTCATGTGCAGGATCTCGGTGACCGACTGTCAGTGCATGCAGATCTGTGAGTTGTTTGACTGAGCCACTGCTGGTCACGGTAGCCGCGATGTGGGCCACGCCACCCATCACCCGATCGTGTCCAAATTTTTCATCGAGCCGTTGCATGTGACGCAGGCCATTCAGAACGGGCAGAATCACGCCACGGCTGCTCGCCCCACTGACCGAGTCCAAGGCATCGTCCAAGTCATAGGCCTTAGGTGCAAGAATAATCAGATCATATTCTGGCTTGAGTTGTTCACGGGTCACTGATTTTGGATGCAAAGTGAACGTTTCTTTGGGTGTTTCAACGACCAAACCCTCGGCTTGAATTTTTTGGTGCCGTTTGTCTCTCAGCAGATAGGTCACATCAGCCCCCGCCTGAATCAGTCTCGCACCAAAATAACCACCCACACCGCCTGCACCTAAAATCAAAATTTTCATGTCATCTCCTTTGAGCTTTTAATCTTAGCTTTTTGGCGCAAGCTTTGCAGCATTCATTTCATGCATCTATTCCACAAAGCAGAAGTCGATTTTCAGTGAAAATTTGAGCTATGCTGTTTGGACCGTTACAGGAATGATAATAAAAACTCTAGGAGATTCGTTTGAAAAATTTTCGCTTTGCAGCCCTATCCATTTTAGCCGCCTCGCTGATGAGTGGGCTATCTACAACGGTGACGGCACAAGAGTTTCCCAAAGGGCAGACCATCACAATCGTGGTGGGTTTTGTGCCAGGTGGCGGAACCGATACGGCCACAAGAATTATCGCTAAGAACTTAGCCGCTAATCTCGGCCAACCTGTCGTGGTGGAAAATCGTCCCGGTGCGGGTGGCACAATCGCAACCCAGGCTGTGGTAAATGCAAAGCCAGATGGCACAACGATCTTGCTCGGCACAATCGGTCCGATGGCCGTCGCACCTCACCTGATGAAACTGGCTTTTGATCCGTTGCGTGATTTAGCACCGATCACCATGGGGGTTAATTTCCCTAACGCCTTGGTGGTGCCTCCTGAGCTAAAAATTAATACGCTTGCCGATTTGGTGGCGGCCGCTAAAAAAGAACCAGGCAAGCTGACCTATGCCTCCACGGGTGTGGGCTCTGCGGCACATTTGGCTGGTGAGTTGTTTGCACAACGGGCTGGCGTTGAACTGATTCACGTACCCTACAAGGGCGGCAGTGCAGCGATGCTTGATCTGTTGAGCGCACGGATTGATGCGTATTACGCCACGCCGACGACAAGCCTTCAACATGTCCAGAGTAAAAAATTGGTGGCACTGGCGACCACAGGACTCAAACGCACTGCAGCCATGCCTGATGTGCCAACCATGGCCGAGTCTGGCTACCCAGGATTCAACGCAACGAACTGGTATGCCTTTGTCGCGCCAGGTAAGACACCCGCACCGATTCTCGATCGATGGAATCTTGAGTTTGTGAAGGTACTGAACGATCCCGAGGTACGTGCACAGCTTAATAAGCATGGGCTGACGCCAGATCCAACAACGCGTCAAGCGCTAGCTGATTTTATGGCACAGGAGTCAGCGACATGGAAGAAAGTCGTAGTCGAGCGCAACATTAAAATCGACTAACCACTATTGAGATCGTTGCATGTCAGCAGCATTTAGTAGTCTTTTGCGTTCCTCCCGGGCATCTTTTCAGGTGCGCAGTTTTCGCAACCAATGGTCCGCCGACTTGGCGACCTCTTGGGCGTTCGAGATGGAGATCTTGGTACTGGGCTGGTATGTGTTGGTCGAGTCTGGCTCTGTCTTATTGCTTGTTGTGTATGGAGCACTGCAATACACAGGTGCTTTGATTTCACCATTCTTTGGTATCGCCGGTGATCGCATAGGCTATCGCGCGCTCTTCATGCTGACGCGGGGGTTCTATGCCGTGGCCGCGATCACAATTCTTGTGCTGTCTTTGTTGAACTTGTTGACGCCAATCACCGTGATTGTTGTTGCCACTTTCGTGGGTATGATTCGTCCTTCCGACCTGATGATGCGCTATGCCTTAATCGGACAGACCCAGCCCGGTGACTTGCTCACCTCGGCGTTGAGTCTGTCACGCATGACCTCCGATTCGGCGCGGATTGCCGGCGCCTTGGCGGGAGCCAGCATTTTTGCGCAGTTTGGTTTGGTGCCGGTGTACGTGACGATTACCTTGCTCTACGTTATCAGTTTTTATTTTTCGATGGGGGTCGCGACTAAGCCAAAAAATGATTTGTTAGAAACCAAAGTTCATCCCTCTCCGTTCCATGACTTGCAACACGCATTTTCCTATGTCTGGGTTAAACCGGTTTTGCTCGGGACAATGAGCATTGCTTTTTTGGTGAATTTTCTGGCGTTCCCGTTTTCGCTCGGTTTGTTACCTTACATCGCGCGCTCAGTGTATGAGGTCGGACAGACGGGATTGGGTTTGCTAAGTGCCAGTTTCGCCTTCGGTGCCTTGGTGGCCTCGATCGTCTTGAGTACCAATCGTTTCTCCCTCGGCACGGGCCGCGCGCTATTGGTGGCAACAGGGATCTGGTTCTGTCTGCTAATGCTCTTTGCCCCGACGAGTCACTTTGCACTGGGCATGACGATTTTGATTTGTGCGGGCTTTATGCAGAGTATCTGCTTGGTTCCTCTGGCAGCAGTCATGCTGCGCGTCACCGAGCCGCAATACCGTGGCCGAGTGATGGGGATCCGTATTTTGGCGATTTGGGGCTTGCCGGTCGGCTTGTTGATCGCAGGGCCGCTCATTGACGCAGTCGGATTTGCCTGGACGACAGCGATTTATTCTGGACTTGGCTTGAGCGCAACCGTTGCGATTGCACTCAAATGGCGTGACGCCTTATGGAATAAGTCAGCGCCAGCCAATCAACATGGCTGACGGACTCCCTAAACACTGAGTGCTCGTTTAGACGCCTTCGACAATCCGAATGTCGCGTTCAGCTGCGCCAGTGCCTAGCGCACGGATGGCTTCCTGGTAACCAGGGCTGTTATAGGCGGCCAGGGCTGCCTCGACACTTTCAAATTCAATCAGAACCGTGCGTTGCTTGACGCCAGACTCTTTGACTGCGGCAGCCTCGTTACGGGCAAGAAACTTGCCACCGGCGGCCGTTAGGGCAGGGCCGGCGAGCTTGGCATAGGCAGCCAGCGCCTCGGGGTTGCTGATAGAACGATATGCACTGATCCAATATGCTTTTGCCATGGTGACCTCATCAAGTGGTGGTTGAAATTGTACATATTGAGATTACCAGACAACGATGCTCCAAAAGGGGGTTAAAGTCCGCTCCTCCGCTGCAAAATAGATGTCTTTATGTTAGGGTTGATACCAATGCGAAATCGTTGCTAATTTGACATTCGCAAATACCTTCAGGTGCCACAGTCAATAACCAGATAAGCGCCTGATTTTATTGAAACAATCGCTTGGCATGGCCTCCAAAAGCACGGATGCGGCAGGGCAGACTCAGTTCCAGGTTCGGATGAAGATCTTTTACGGTTGGAAAATGGTGTTTGCTGCAGCCTCGCTGCAGTTCATCCAATCAATGATGTTGCATCAGGCGTTTGGCGCCTATGTCGCAGTGATGATTCAGGAAAAAGGCTGGAGCAAAACGTCGATGTCTGTGGCCTCAGCCATGATGTCGATGGAAGCCGCGATTATTGGACCGATTCTGGGCTGGTTTCTGGACCGTTTCGGTTCCCGCGGTGTCATCAAGGTCGGCGTGATCATGTTCGGCATCGGCTTCATGCTGCTCAGCCAGATTGATAGCCTCATGGGCTTTTACGGTGCCGTAGTGGTGATCGCCATTGGCTCATCGATGGCGGGTTATTTTCCGCTGAATGTGGGTGTGATTCAGTGGTTTGAAAAAAAGCGGGCACGCGCACTCTCGATGGTCGGTCTTGGTCTGGCACTCGGTGGCATGTTTGTGCCGGTTGTGGCGTGGAGCATCGAGAGTTTGGGGTGGCGTGAAACAGCCTTTGGCTGTGGCGTGATTGCAATCATCGTGGGCTACCCGCTCGCCTGTATCTTTCGACGCCGCCCCGAGGACTTTGGGGAGACGGTGGATGGTCTCGGTGCACCGCGCGGTAAGGTCGTTCTTGAGGGCAAGCAGACGGCTAAGCCGCAGGCGCTGGAAAAACCCGAGCCCGAGTTCACGGCTAAGCAAGCGCTTAGAACGCAGGCTTTCTGGTTGCTGTCGGCGGGACATGGTGTGGCCTTGATCATTGTGACGGCCGTGAATACCCATGCGATCAATCACATGCGTATTTCGCTTGGTTACACGATCGCACAGGCCGCTTTCTACATTACCTTGATGACCGGCTTTCAGGTGATTGGGGTGTTGCTCGGCGGTGTCTTGGGTGACAGGCTTCAAAAAAATCGGGTGGCTGCGGTATGTATGACGATGCATATGGTCGGGATGTTGATGCTGACCTATGCGCTAGGTCCAGTTATGCTTGTTTTATTTGCCGTGTTCCACGGTCTTGCATGGGGAATCCGTGGCCCATTCATGCAGGCGATTCGCGCCGATTATTTTGGTCGTAAATCAATCGGTATGATTCTCGGTCTGTCCGCCATGATCACGGCATTCGGACAGATTTCTGGGCCGCTGCTCGCCGGCATTATGGGAGATGCAACGGGCAACTATGATCTGGGTTTCACGGTGTTGGCTCTGATCGCAGGGGCTGGGACCTTTTTGTTCTGGTTTGCCAAACCGCCGCCACCACCCAACTTGCCAAGGATAACAGTCAAGGCTTAGGGGCCATGAGGAAATCGAGGTTGGCAGATGATCGCTCTGTTAACCTCTTGTTCGCTCTTATATGTAGTTCCATTGGAAACAAATGCCTGTTTCAACATTCTTTGCTTTTCCACTCCTGTTGCTGCTGTCCGGCTGCATCACATTGGGGCCTGATTACGATCGACAGCAGAGCACCGCATGGCAGACTGAGCCGACCGCTTGGCAACAGCCCCTCCCGCATGATGGCAATCCTGCTGCCCTCGTGGCATGGTGGGCCCAGTTCAAGGACCCCATTCTTTTAGAGCTCGTGACTCAGGCGCAAAAGCAAAGCAATAGTATGGCGCAAGCCGCACTGCGCATTGCCCAAGCCCGTGCCCTACTTATTACTGCGGATGCCGCGGCTATTCCTAGCCTAAATGCCGCCGGTTCGTTGACGCGGGGGACTTATCAGCTAGGGGGACCGGTGATTGTGGCCACCACCAGCCAGGCCCAGCTTCAAGCAGGCTGGGATATTGATCTGTTTGGTGGTTTAGCCCGAGCGAGTGAGGCTGCCCGTGCCCGTCTCGCAGCGCAGGTGGCTAACTGGCATGAAGCGCGCATTTCAGTTTCTGCTGATACCGCCAGTCTTTATACAAATTATCGGAGTTGTGAGCAGCTGGTGTTGCTGACCCGTGCGGATGCAAATTCCCGAACCCAGACGGCTCGCCTGACCCAAGCGTTAGCGCAAACTGGCTTTCAAGCACCTGCCAATGCGGCCCTTGCGGGAGCGAGTGCGGCCGAAGGCCAAGGACGCGCTGTCGGGCAGCGTGCGGAGTGTGATTTGCTTGTCAAAGCCCTTGTCGCCTTGACAGGGTTGGCGGAGATAGAGCTGCGCGCATCGCTCGATCAGGGCTCCAAAGATTTACCCAGTCCTGCGATGCCGGTCGTGCAACAGGTGCCGGCACAAGTGCTGCTGCAGCGTCCCGATGTGGCGGCGGCTGAGCGTGAGCTTGCGGCAGCGAGCGCCGATATTGGGGTACGGGAGGCTGACCGCTATCCCAGGCTGTCCCTACTTGGTAATGTCGGCCCGTTGAGTTTCGAAAGCGGTGCGGGCTCAATCACGGCAACCTCTTGGTCGATCGGTCCCTCATTGAGTCTGCCAATATTTGATGCCGGACGCCGAGCCGCGAATCTCGACACCGCAAAGCTTGCTTACGAAGTCGCAGCGACCAACTATCGGACGCAGGCACGTCGTGCAGTGCGCGAGGTCGAGGATGCGTTGGTTAGGCTAGACAGTTTAAACAAGCGAGAAACTGAAGCCATGACAGCCTCAAAGGGCTATCGTACCTCCCTTCAGGCTGCTGAAGACCGCTATAAATTTGGTTTGGCTAGTATCTTAGACCTCGAGGAAACGAGACGACTTTCTTTTAATGCTGACAACGTATTGGCACTTGTGCGCCGTGATCGTGTCAATGCTTATATTGCGTTGTATCGCGCAGTCGGTGGCGGCTGGACTGCGGATGACCTCGCCGCCGTTCAACGCGTGATTCAACAACACCCCAATGAAGTTCTGACAGGCAAGCTTTAACAATGAAACCATTTACGAAAACGGTAGGCGTGTCCTTATTAGGCTTGTCGTTCGTCCTTGCAATTGCTGCGCTATTGTTGTGGATCCCGAATTCGACGCCGGCACAAGCGGCTCAGCCTGGCATGGCACGCCCAGCGTTGACGGTCACACTCACCAAGCCACAGATTGCCAACTTACCCTCAACTATCCGAGCCAATGGCAATATTGCTGCCTGGCAAGAGGCCTCCGTCGGGGCTCAGGTGGGTGGCCTACGGATCGCTGACGTCCGCGTGAATGTAGGTGATCATGTCAAACGTGATGAAGTTTTGGCTGTTTTTGCTAAAGACACTGTTCTTGCCGACTTAGCAGTCCAGACGGCCCAAGAGGCTGAAGCGGTGGCGGCACTGGCAGATGCCGAAGCAAATGCTGCGCGTGCGAGGAGCCTCAAAAGTTCGGGGGCATTATCAGCACAACAGATCAGTCAGTATTTGACTGCGCAACAGACTGCAGCCGCGCGGGTGCAGGCCGCACGCGCACTTCGTCAGACGCAAGAGCTGCGACTCAAATTCACAGAGGTGTTGGCGCCCGATGACGGTGTGATTTCAGCGAGACAAGCGAGCGTAGGTGCGGTCGTTCCGGTCGGTGCTGAGCTGTTTAAAATGGTTCGACAGAATCGACTCGAGTGGCGAGCGGATGTCGTCTCCGAGGAGTTGAGTCGTATTAGGGCAGGCATGTCTGTCGAGGTCTTTCCTGCGAGTTTTATCAAAGGACACCCACCCTTACTCGGAAAAGTGCGCGTGATTGGTCCGACGGTAGATCAACAGGCACGCACGGCCATTGTGTATGTGGATTTGCCTGTGCAGGCCAACGACGGTCCACCCGTTCGTGCGGGGATGTTTGCGACCGGTGTATTTAATCTGGGAGAGAGTCAGGGGCTGACCTTACCTCAAGAGTCAGTTGTGATGCGCGATGGCTTCAGTTATGTATTTAAGCTCGGTGCGGGTCAGCGCGTAGAGCAAGTCCGTGTTCAGATCGGTCGTCGCGTCGGTGCACGTGTCGAGATCTTGTCGGGCGTGAGTGCTTCAGATGAGCTCGTGGAGTCCGGTGCAGGGTTTTTAGTCAACGATGATCTGATCTCTATCGATCGTTCAAAAGCTGAGCCGTTATCGCCCGCACCGCTTAAGCCCGCATCCAGTATTCCACCCGTTAAATAATAGGCGCGTTTATGAATTTCTCCGCGCTCTCTATCCGTCATCCGATCCCAGCAATTTTGTTGTTTGCTTTGCTGTCGATTGCGGGAATCTTGTCGTTTCGGGCGATTGGTGTTCAGGATTTTCCGGACATTGAGTTGCCGATGGTGACGGTTGAGGCCAGTTTGCCGGGTGCAGCGCCCGCGACGCTTGAAACCGAAGTTGCACGCAAGCTAGAAAATTCTATTGCGACGTTGCAGGGCATCAAAAATCTCTATACAAAAATTCTTGAGGGCGCTGTCGTCATTAATGTCGAGTTTGTACTTGAAAAAAATCCGATGGAAGCCGTCAACGACGTGAGGGATGCGGTCACTCGGGTCAGGGCAGATTTGCCAGCAGATGTTCGGGAACCGACGATTTTACGTGCAACGACTGCGGGTCGGCCACTAATGACCTATGCGTTGACTTCTTCACGCATGGATCAGGAGGCTCTGTCTTGGTTTATCGACAACACTGTGGCTAAACAGTTGCTGACAGTTAATGGCGTAGGACGCGTCAAGCGAATGGGGGGGCTTAATCGGGAGGTGCAGGTAGTGCTTGATCCGTTGCGGATGGCAGCGCTTGGCGTCACCGCTGCAGATGTGTCGCGTCGTCTACGACTCATTCAGCAAGAGGCCCCCGGTGGACGCGGCGATATTGGTGGTGCCGAGCAGGCCGTGCGCACCATTGCAACGGCGGAGACTGCAGCAGATTTAGGGAAAATCGATTTGTCTCTCAGCGACGGCCGACGGCTGCGTCTAGATCAGATTGCGAAGATTACCGATACAACTGCTGAACGCCGCTCTACGGCGCTTGTCAATGGCCAGCCTGTCGTTGCCTTTGAAATTATGCGAAGCAAAGGTGCCAATGAAGTGACCGTTGCGCAAGATGTACGGCAGGTGATAGACGGCTTGGTGGCAGCCAACCGCGATATTGAGTTTACCGAGCAAATCAATAATGTTGCCGCGACTGAAGAAAACTTTGATGGGTCGATGAAGCTTCTGTACGAAGGTGCAATTTTGGCGGTGTTGGTCGTCTGGTATTTCTTGCGAGATTGGCGTGCCACCATCGTATCGGCGGCGGCTTTGCCGCTTTCAATCTTGCCGGCATTTCTGGGCATGTATCTTTTTGGCTTTACGTTGAATATGGTGACACTTACCTCTCTGGCGTTGGTGGTCGGGATCTTGGTAGATGATGCCATCGTTGAGGTTGAAAATATTGAGCGTCACTTAAGAATGGGTAAGACGCCTTTTCAAGCGTCCATGGATGCGGCCGATGAGATCGGGATGGCCGTGATTGCGACAACCTTTGCACTGGTTGCGGTGTTTCTGCCCACTGCATTTATGGATGGCATCCCAGGCAAGTTTTTTAAGCAATTCGGATGGACTGCGGTATTGGCGATCATGGCCTCGCTAGTGGTCGCCCGCCTGTTAACACCGATGATGGCGGCGTATTTGATGAAGCCGATCACGGGTCAACATGCCGAGCCCAAACCCGACAGTTGGGTGATGCGTCAATATTTGCGCATCATGGTCTGGTGTTTAAATCATCGTCTTGTGACGATTGTGCTTGCTTTGATATTTTTTGCGGGTTCACTTGCGCTTGTGCCACTTTTGCCAAAAGGTTTTGTCCCGCCTGCTGACCGCGGCCAGACGTTGGTGAATATCGAACGCGCGCCTGGCAGTACGCTCGAGGACACGATGCGTGCTGCTGAACAGGCCCGACGCAAACTCGCAAGTGTTCCGGAAATCCGGAGTATTTTCAGCACAGTTGGTGCGGGTGTTTCGGGTGATGTGTTTGCCAGAGGGTCCGCGGCTGAGGTTCGTAAAGCCACACTCACGCTAACCTTGACGCATCGTTCGGATCGCAGCAAGACGCAGCAGGATGTGGAGGCGGATATTCGTCGCGTGCTAGCCGATGAACCGGGCGTGCGCGTCACCGTGGGTGCACAGGATGTCGGTGTCAAGATGCAAATTGTCCTGCAAAGTGAAGACCCTAGAGCCTTAAGTAAGGCAGCGCAGGCTGCAGAGCGAGACCTCAGGACGTTGAAAGGCGTGGGGGGCGTGACCTCGTCGGCGAGTCTTGTTCGGCCAGAGTTGATTGTGCGCCCTAACTTTGCTCGCGCGGCCGACCTAGGGGTGACGGCTCAAAGTATTGCAGAAACACTGAGAGTGGCGACCAGCGGAGATTATGACGTGAGTCTCGCTAAACTGAACCTCACCGAGCGACAAATTCCCATACGCGTCAAGCTGCCAGATGCGACGCGCACGGATATTGCTGCGCTCGAAAGACTGACTGTTCCGGGTCGCTATGGGCCCACCTTGCTCGGCAACGTTGTCACGTTTACGATGGACAGTGGTCCTGCCCAGATTGATCGCTTGAATCGCAGTCGAAATGTCATCCTAGATGTAGAGCTAGGCGGCCGACCCTTAGGTGAAGTATTTGCTGAAGCCATGGCACTGCCGAGTCTAAACAGTCTGCCTGCAGGTGTGACGCTGGCCGAGCTCGGAGACACCAAAGAAATGCAAGCTTTGTTTGCTAGCTTTGGGTTGGCGATGGCCATTGGGCTCTTGTGTATCTATATGATTCTGGTGTTGCTGTTCCATGATTTTTTGCAACCCATTACGATTCTTGGTGCGTTACCGTTATCGATTGGCGGTGCCTTTGTCGCCTTGCTGCTCACGGGAAAAAGTTTTTCGATGCCCTCATTAATCGGTCTCTTGATGTTGATGGGGGTGGTGACCAAAAACTCGATTCTGCTTGTGGAGTATGCGATCACGGCAAGGCGCAAGGGGATGTTACGTGACGATGCCTTGTACGATGCGTGTCATAAGCGTGCACGACCGATTGTCATGACCACGATTGCGATGACGGCAGGCATGATCCCGATCGCTATTGGTTGGGGTTCGGATCCGAGTTTTCGTTCGCCAATGGCCATTGCCGTGATTGGTGGTTTGATGACTTCGACGCTATTGAGCTTGCTGGTGATTCCGGCAGTCTTTACCTATATTGATGATTTCGATCAATGGTTGGGACGAATGAGAAAGCGTCTCGGAGGCAATAAGCCCACCCTTGAACAACCCCAGTCTTAACCAGACTGCGTGGTGTAAAAAACGGGTCCTTGTGCTTGAAAGTTCTGCCAGTTTTTTCTGATTGCGCTCAAGTTATAGTTGGCTCCGAGCGGAATAAATGGAACGTGCTCGAGCACCTCGCGTTGAATGTCTCTGCAGATGGCCTGTCGCTGCTCAAGGGTGTCCGCGAATAACCACTCGGTTCTGAGCGACTCGAGTTTTTCATGCGTTGGCCAGCCGAACCAGCCTTGTTTGCCCAGCCCACGGATGCCAAGATTGGACGCGGGATCGAGGTTGCTGGTACCCGTCAGGGCCGTGAAGGCAACGCTCCAGCCGCCTGCCTGAGGCGCTTCTTGGTTGTTACGACGCTGCAAATATGTTCCCCAGTTCATGGGGCGCAGCTCAACTTTTAGTCCTAATCGTTTGAATAGATCCTCGGTCACGAGCGCACAAGCATGATAGGGTGCTGCATCGACAGGATCAAGAATCACAATTGGCTCGCCTTTGTAGCCTGACTCTTTGATGAGTTTGCGCGCACGTGCCAGATCGCGTTTGCTTGTGAGTTTGTCCATGCCCGCTTCTGAGGCCATGGGTGTGCCGGGTGCAAACACCCCACACTTGTCATTCCAGTATTCGGGGAAGTCAGCGCCATTGGCCGCCATCATGAAGTCCGTTTGACTGACGACGGACAGGATTGCCTGACGCATGAGGATATTGTCGAATGGCGTATGCAAGTGATTAAAACGCATGATGAAAATCGAGGGTAAAGCCGCCTTGATCAACGCGATATTGGCATTTTTACGCAACATCGGGATGAAGTCGTTATCAACTAATTCAATACCGTCGACTTCATTATTTTGAAGCGCGGCGACCGCTGTCGCACGATCAGGGATGATGAGCCATTTGAGAGCATCGATATAGGCGATCTTGGGTCCTGCAGTATTGCTGGCGATGCCATCGTTGCGGGGCACATAGCCTTTTGCTTTAGCGTACTCAACCTTAGACCCCGACACCCATTGATCCGGTAAGAATCTAAAAGGACCACTGCCCACCACTTCTTTGATCGCGACGTTATCTGGGGTACTGGCCAGGCGTTCTGGCATGATCGACGCGGAGGCGGAGGCGAGTGTATAGGGTAATAGGGAAAAAGGACGACTCAGCAGAATTTGAATACTCTGCGCGTCGAGTGCCTTGATGTCTTTGACAACACTAAACAGCGTCTGACCGAGCAGATTACGTCGACCAAAACGCTTGAGGCTGGTGACGACGTCTTTAGCCATCACCGGTTGCCCATCATGAAAGCGCAAATCTGGCCTTAATGTGAGCGTCCAGTTGTGGTTTTCGTCATTGAGTGCGACGCGAGCCAGCATTTGAAGCTGCGGTTGGTAGCTGGCATCAAGTCCGAACAACGTGTCAAAGACCTGTAGCGCATGGCAGGCAGTAATGGCGGCCGTCGTATAGACGGGGTCGAGCACGGATAGGTCGGTAGACGGCACCCAGCGAAAAGTTGTTGATGTCGTCTGCGCGTAAAGGGTGCTCGGCAGGGCGAGCACACTCGCCGCTGCGCCTGTCGCGGTGATAAAGGTTCGACGATCCATCTTAAGCTGCAGACACGCGTTGCGGCAGGCTCCAGAGCCCATCCTTGGTGACCACACGTTGTTCGTCACGCAGCTTTTCTAGATGGGCGAGCAGAGACTTCTGTGCCACTCCATGCAGACGCTCATGTGCGTCATCATAAGCAAACTTGACCAAGGTTTCGAGGCTAGTCGGACATTCCACTTTTTTCAGTGCGGCGAGCACTTTATTTTCCCGATCCTGTCGATGAATCAGAATGCGCTCGACGTTTTCCGCAGGTTTGTCCATCAAAAAGCCATGCCCAGGTGCAAAGTGATCGACCTGTTCATTGAGCAGCAAGCGCAAGGAAGCCAGATACTCAGTCATATTGCCGTCTGGCGGTCCGATCACAACGGTCGACCCCTGCTTGATGTGGTCGCCGGTGAATAGGAGGTTTTGCGATTCCAGTAGATAACAGACCTGATTGGAGGCGTGTCCGGGCGTATGGATCACTCGTACGACGGTGCCCGCGACCTCGAGTCTTTCGTGGTGACTGACAATATGATCAGGTTTGAACGTTTGATCTTGATTCTGATGCGGTGGGGGCGGCATCCCCATGACCGTCGCACCGGTCCGTTGCTGGAGGACAGCCGCAGCAGGTGAGTGATCGAGGTGGGTATGGGTGCACAAAATCCATCGAATCGGCCCAGGTGCCGCCGCCATCAAGGCTTCGATATGTTCGTCGAGCAACGGACCGGGATCAATCACGGCCACGCCGTCTTCTGCATTACCGATCAGGTAACTATTGGTGCCGGGACCCGTCATCATTCCGGGGTTAGCTGCGGTCACGCGCAGCACATCCGGACCGATTGTGACGGCTTGTCCAGGCTGAATGTACGAGCAGCAAACGCCTCGGTTATCGAAATCTAGTTTTTTGATTTCTGCATAGGCAAAATCACCAGGAATCAGAATATGCGGCTGCCCGGTTCGTGAAATGCCGGTCATCGGTGCCATGACTTGTTTAGGCCGCGGCTTGCGCGCGTACTCCAACAGTTCCTCGACATGTTTAAAGGCGGCAAGGCTCTCGAGCGTTTTGATGGTCGGGAACATCATGTTCAGTGCGCCCGCTCGATTCATCTCGAGCGCCTGTTCGGGGCCTACCCAGAGCTGTCCAACGGTTTCGTGATTATCTTGTAATGCGGTCTGTCCCTCTGGGGCTTGCGCGACAAAAAAGCGTGTGTCGTAGCGTCTGGGACGCCCAGCCTGTGTGACCCAGTGGCTGTAGTAAGCAATACGGTCAGTCGCGGCATTGACCGCTTCGCGCTGCAAAATATCCAGAAATGACAATTTGTTTTGTGCCATCTCAATACGGAGCGCGGCGAGCCTTGCCGCTTCATCGGCTTCCAGTCGCAACAGATTGTCATCATTGCGATAGCCAAGCAGCAGACCCGACTCCTCAAAGCATTCGCGAATGGCGGCAATCCAGTAGGCAAGGCCGCCCTGGTCAATCCCAAGCGTCTGGCTGGCCAATTGATCATCAAGCCCCACGCAGCGTGCTGCGATCTCCGGGAGATGATCGGTGCGGTCAAGTGCGCCTCCGGGAAAGACATGCATCCCTTTGGCGAACTCGACGGCCGTGGTGCGTTCCATCATGAAGATTTCGATGCCGTCACTGACATTACGCGCAAGGATGACGGTCGCAGCAGGGCGGGGGACGGCGGGTGTGGCAGATGTGGTCATATGGAAAAAGAAGCAGTCACATAGGAAAACGAGCAGTTACAAGCAGCAGTAATACGTTATATATTCGACATACACTTTATCACCACGCGACTCAATAAGAACGTATTGGAGACTAAAAATGAAATTATCCCTGCTATTTTCAGCTGGCTTAGCTGCATTGACAATGGGTGCCACGAGCGTGAGTCAGGCCCAAGCCTGCCCCAACCGTGGTGATTTGGATGCACTGTATTGCGATGCAAACAAGGATATGGTTGCGGATACGCCGACCGATAAATCAAAGCTCAAGACCCCCTCGACGCTGGTGTTTACCTATACCCCTGTTGAAGATCCTGCTGTTTACGAAGAAATCTTCACGCCTTTTACTAAGCATTTGGCGCAGTGCACGGGCAAGCGCGTTGTGTTCTATCAGGTCCAGAGCAATGCGGCCGAAATCGAAGCGATGCGCTCTGGGCGGCTCCATGTCGGTGGCTTCTCAACTGGACCGACGGCCTTTGCGGTGAATATTTCAGGAGCCGTGCCGTTTGCCGTTAAAGGGACGGCCGAGGGTTTTCAAGGTTACAACCTGATTGTTGTCGTCAAGAAAGACAGCCCTTTCAAAACGATGCCTGATTTGAAAGGCAAGAAAGTCGCGCACACCTCGCCTTCCTCAAACTCAGGTCATATGGCACCAATGGCCCTATTTCCATCTCAAGGCTTAGCACCTGAAAAGGATTACAAAATCCTATTTTCAGGTAAGCATGACCAATCTGTGATGGGCGTGAACTCGGGCGATTATGACGCAGCGGCAGTCGCATCGGACGTGTTTTATCGCATGGCTGAACGCGGTCAGATCAAACAGGATGACTTCCGGATTATCTACACCAGTCCAAAGTTTCCCACTTCTTCCTTTGCTTATGCACACGATCTTGAACCGGGCTTTCGCGACAAAATGCTGGCCTGCTTTTACGACTATCGCTACCCAGCCGCGATGCAAAAAGCTTTTGGTGGTGCAGATCGTTTCTTTCCTGTGACCTATCAAAAGGATTGGGCCATTGTGCGCGAAGTTGCTGAGGCAGGCGGTGAAAAATTCAACCGTGCAGCATACGATCGTGAAGCCGAAAAGGCCAAAGCAAAAGCAAAGGCTAAGTAGTTTTATGACGGCTGCATTGAGTATTACGGGGTTGGTCAAGGCTTATCGGGCGGGCCACCCGGTTCTCAAGGGGATTAATCTTGAGATATCAGGCCAAGAGGTGACGGCGATCATCGGCCCTTCCGGAACGGGTAAAAGCACGCTGCTGCGCTGCATCAATCGTTTGGTTGAACCCTCGGCTGGACAGATCACGTTGAACACGGTGTCTGGACCTGTCAACCTGACGCGCGTGCGGGGTGCTGCACTGCGCCACGCACGGCGACACATTGGTATGGTGTTTCAAGAGTACAACCTCGTCGAACGCCTGACCGTGATGGAGAATTTGCTGACGGGACGTCTGGGCTACATGCCAGCCTGGAAGGCGTGGTTTCGCTCTTTTAAAGCACAGGATATCGAGCAAGCCTATCGCTACTTGGATACGGTGGGACTGGGTGATTTTGCAAGCCAGCGCGCGGATGCTTTATCCGGCGGTCAACGCCAGCGTGTTGGCATTGCCCGTGCACTGATGCAGGCCCCGGCTATTTTGCTCGCAGATGAACCGACTTCTTCGTTGGATCCTAAGACCTCTTCGGAAATCATGGAGCTGCTGACTGAGCAGGCACAGGCGCAAAAGATTCCTGTCATGATCAATATGCACGATGTTGAGCTGGCTAAACGCTATGCAACACGCTTAATTGGCATGTCGGGTGGTGAGATCGTGTATGACGGTCCCGCGAGTGGTCTGGATCACGGTATTCTCAAAAAGATTTATGGCGGCGAGTCGTGGATCGTCTAACCCCAACCGCCTTACCGACAGGCGCCAAGCGTTTGCATCCAAAGCCGTTTAGTCTGTCGCTCAAGGCCAAGCTTGGGCTGGTCGCGGGACTGCTCTACGTGATTTATGCCAGCCTGCAACTTGATGTCACATTCGCTCGCTTCATGGCCGGCATGGGTCATGCCGCAACATTTTTAGATCGCATGTTCCCGCCGAGCTTTGAGCGCCACAACTTACTCATTAAGGGCTTGTCTGAAAGTCTCGAGATCGCTGTGCTCGCCTCGACACTAGGGATTTTCTTGGCCTTGCCACTCGGCTTGCTGGGGGCGCGCAATCTGATGCCTGGCTGGGCATCTTGGCCAGCGCGTGCGATAGTTTCGTTTTGCCGAGCCTTGCATCCTGTGATTGTGGCGATTTTGTTTGTTAAGGCGGTTGGGTTTGGCGCGCTCGCTGGGATTCTTGCTCTGACGGTTGCTTCGATTGGTTTTATTGGTAAGCTTTTTACAGAGGCGATTGAAGAGATCTCTCTCAAACAGGTCGAGGCGGTGCGCGCCACGGGTGCATCTTTTGCGAATGTGATTATTTTTTCTGTTTTGCCCCAGGTCTTTCCCCGTTTTATTGGTTTCTGTACCTATCAATTTGATTCGAATCTTCGTAACTCGACCATGGTGGGTATTGTGGGGGCGGGGGGGATTGGCGGCACATTATTTTCTGCCTTTCAACGCTTTGATTACGACTTTGTGTGCGCCATCCTCATCAGCATCATTACCCTCATTATGTTGGGCGAATTCTTGGCCACGATTATTCGACGCGTATTTCTTGAAAACTTGACCATCTCCGAGCTTTTCAAAGGCAAGCCCTCTGTGGTGCCTGTCAACAAGGTGCTGCCATGAGTGGTGGGGAAGCGTTACGGGGGTGGGTCCGCTACTCCTTGAGTCAGCGGTTGGTGCGGTTTGGTTTCTATTTCTTGTTTGTCGCCGCCGTGGTGCAGTCGATTAGACAAGTCGAAATCATTCCTGAGTTTTTGCTCGATGCCCCAGAGCAGATGGCCGATTTGTTCGGACGCATGTGGCCTGTGGACTGGGCGCATTACTCGGGGAGTGTGCATGATTCGCTGATTGAAACGATCCATATCGCTTCCTTAGGCACGATCATCTCGGTCGTTCTTGCGGTGCCGATTGGATTACTCGCTGCGAACAACCTCACACCGAATCGCTTAATCAACATGTTTGCTCGGCTCATCCTCGTGTCGAGTCGGTCTGTGAACTCGTTGGTATGGGCCTTATTATTTATTGCGATTTTTGGTCCCGGTCCTTTGGCAGGCACCATGGCAATTGCTTTTCGTTCTATCGGTTTTGTGGGTAAGCTAGTCGGGGAGTCGGTCGAAGAAGCTCAACGCGGTTCGATCGAAGCATTGACCTCTGTGGGAGCAAGTACAGGCGCTCTGATTCAGTATGGCTATTGGCCTCAAATCAAGCCGGCTTTTTGGTCGATTGTGCTGTTACGTTGGGATATCAACGTTCGAGAGTCTGCGGTGCTGGGATTGGTTGGCGCCGGCGGTATCGGCATGGCACTCGACACAGCGTTAAATCTGTTTCAGTGGGATCGCGTCGCGGTGATACTGATTTCAATTTTTGCGATCGTGGTCGTCGCTGAGGTGTTAATCACTCGCATTCGGCAAAAAATTCTCTAAAGTTTATAGGCAGGAGCAAGTTGTGGCGAACAATAAGGTCTTGCCGAGTTGGCGTTCTATCCATTTCGTGCCCGTCAACGTTCCCAAGTATGTGCAGCGTGCTGCCACTCTAGATGCAGATGCACTGCACCTAGACTTAGAAGACAGTATTTCTCTTTCGGACAAAGCCGCTGCCAGAGCGGTTGTCCGGGAGGTCGCGACGACCCTGCACGCAGCAGGCTACGACATTATCGTGCGGATCAACCGGCCCCTTGAATTGGCAATAAGAGACATTGAGGCCGCTGTTTGTGAGCCTGTCCGTTATCTATCGTTCACAAAAGTTCATAGTGCTGCACACGTTCGTCTGCTTGAAGAGGTCATCGAAACGTGTGAGCAGCGCGCGGGTCTTGTGAGTGGCCATACGCAATTACTGCTTTTAATTGAGACGGCTGCCGCTTTCTTTCAGATGCAAGAAATTGCTTTGTCATCGCCACGCATTGTCGGCATGATGCTGGGGGGAGAGGATCTCTCTGTGGATTGTGGTTCGGCACCGATCGAAGATGTGTTGCGTGGACCAAAGCAACAAATGGTGATGGCTGCGCGTGCCGCCGGTATTTTGCCGTTTGGCTTTATTGGTAGCATTGCCAATTTTCGTGAAGAAGAACAATTTCGCGCCATGGTTCAACGTTCGAAGCTATTTGGTTTTGAAGGAGGCTTATCGGTACACCCCTTGCAAATTCCAATTTTGAACGAGGTGTTCGGTGTGAGCCAAAATGAGGTTAGACACGCTGAGCGCGTGTTAGAAGCCGACCGGCTCGCGATGCTGGCGGGACGAGGTTCTTGCGAGCTGGATGGAAAAATGATTGATGCGCCGATTGTCGAGCGCGCGCGACGCACGCTCGACCGTGCCAACAAGCACGAGGCAGCTAGGCTATTAAGGCTTAGACCTTAGACCTTAGGCCTTAGGGTTCAACGCCAGCGCAGTCCCGATCATTGAATCGCGCGTCACTAACTCAGCCAACTCGGTTTCGCTCATTTTTTCAGTGCCTGCAGGCCGGTTAGGCAGCACTAGGAATCTGAGATCTGCTGTGCTGTCTGACACACGCACTTCAACATCATCGTCTAAATGCGTACCAAACTCTGCGAGCACTTTGCGTGGCTCAACCACCACGCGCGAGCGATAGTCGATCGACTTATACCAAGCGGGTGGAATGCCAAGCAACATGCGGGGATAGCAAGAGCAGAGCGTGCAGACGACCACGTTATGCACCTGAGGTGTATTTTCTAACACCACCAAGTCAAGCGGTGTAGTGATGTCCAATTCAAAAGACGCATTGATGGTTTTGAGTGGATCTGCAATCAATTTCTTTTTGAACTCTGGATCCATCCAGGCTTTTGCAACAATTTTTCCGCCAATTGCCGGGGTCAGACTGTCTTGATAGTCAATTTGTCTGTGGAGTTCGTCGGCCGTGATGATGCCTTTTTCGTCGAGGAGTTGGCGAATGGCTGTTTGTAGTAAGACTTCGTAGCGGTCGTAGTGATCATCATCATCTGGCGCGGGCGGGGCGTGTGGATGGCCATGATCGCCATGGTCATGGTCATGGTCATGGTCATGGTCATGGTCATGATCGTGGTGGTGAGTTCCATGCGAAGTACTCATGTTTTTGCTCCAGGCATTGGATCAATCCAGTGTTCAAAGATGTCGGCGACAACGGTATCGTTTGGGCCACCGCTATAGTTTGGCCAAACATCTTTTTGTTTAAAACGAACGCGATATAAAACGCGCATCGGTAAACCAGGTTTGTGAAAGGCCAGTAAGGAGGGGTCGCGGAAACATCCTCTGACTTCGGCGATTTCGCCTTTTACGCCACGCAAATAAAAGGGTGTTCGGCAGTGTGCCTCAGGCGGTTTCTTCAAAATGACGACGGGTGTCCCCGCTGCAAGCGCATGTCCAGGTCTGGGTTCGATCGCGTTCATAGTGACCCCGTTTCTTTGTGGCGCTGCCGTAGGACCTCAATGCGCTGATCGATTTCATCGGCCGTGAGGAGCTGCTGTTCGATCACGAGATCGCGTACGGCTCTGATCCACTTGTCGTAATACAGCATGTTTTTGTAGTCCTCATCGGTGTTGGACTCAATCGCACGCCGCATGGCATCGCTAGTGAATACTTGTAGTTTGCCGCCTGTCAGCAGTTTTTGTAAGGCATCCACGCGTTTTTCATGCAGGGTGCTCGGATGCTCGTCCAGACATACTGGGCCAGCTGGCATTCCGCCTAGGTCATTGACCTTTCGTTCGGTTGTGGTCATTCGCAATTCCTCATGTGCAACTTACTTGTCGACTTCACTGTGACTCTTTTCATTTTTACACGCAATCAATGGGACTTGTCTTGTTGTTTATCTAGTTGTCTGTCTGAGTGAGCTGTTGCGCTGCAGCATTTAATCGTTTGCGCCCCTTGGAACGGCTTTTAGGCCCGGATGCCGTCCTATCATTTGATGCAAATATGCTAAAAGCTCAGAAGCAGCAATTAGACTCAACTTTTTAAGGATGTATCTGTGAGCGACTATTTTTACGAACCCAGCAAGGGCCACGGCCTGCCACACAATCCCTTTAAAGCGATCGTAGCGCCTCGGCCAATTGGTTGGATTTCCAGCCTCGACAAGCAAGGTCGTGTGAATCTGGCGCCCTATAGTTTTTTCAATGCATTCGCTGAGACACCTCCCGTGATTGGTTTTTGCACGAGCCACACACGCAAAGACAGCGTTAATAATATTGATGAAACTGGTGAGTTTGTCGCCAACTTCTGTGGTGCAGATTTAGCGCAGGAAATGAACATCACTTCGGCATCGGTCGAGCCTGGTGTCGATGAAATGAAGCTTGCAGGGTTGGACGCAGCTGCATCGACACTGGTCAAACCACCACGTATTGCGCGCGCCATCGCCGCGCTTGAGTGCAAGCATATCAGCACCACACAATTAACGAATGCAAAAGGCGAACTGATCGACACTTGGCTCACGCTTGGTGAGGTCGTGGGTGTGCATATTAATGATGAGTTTCTCAAAGACGGTATTTTTGATACGGCAGCCGCACGCCCCCTGGGACGCTGTGGCTACAAAGGTGACTACGTTGAAGTCAACACTTTGTTTGAAATGATTCGTCCAAAAGAGTACAACGCATCAAAGTAATTACATCAAATTGATGGCTCGGTAAGCCGTATAGGCGCCGAGCACGAGCAGGGTGACAAAGAAGTAGCGACGGAATTTTTCCTGAGGGATTTTTTGTCGCAAAAACTGCCCAATAAACATGCCAGCAAATGCTGGGATCAGCGCGAGTAACGACACAGTCGCGATTTCCATGACGAATTCGCCCGTGATCAGGAGACCGATCGCCAGCGCGAGCGAAGACACTGTAAACGATAGCCCTAGGGCCTGAATCAAATCGTCTCTTTTCAGACCGAGCGCCGTAAAGTAGGGTGCCACTGGGAGTGCGGAGATGCCGGTCGCACCCATCACAATGCCTGTCACAAAACCGATCACGGGCGAGAGCCACCACTCTGTCTGCGCAGCAATCTCGATACGTGCGGCTGACAAACCATATAGACCATAGGCGATCAATACAAAGCCCAGACCGGCTGTGATAATGGGTGTATTGCCACTCACAATAAACATCACACCAAACGGAGCGCCAAAACAAATACCGACCAGCAAGGTATTGAAACGTTTTAATAAGGCGCGAAAGCTCGGACCCGCAATGAGTTGCCAGACATTTGTAATCAGGGAGGGCAGCACCAACATGGCTGCGGCCTCGACCGGCGCCACAATTAACCCAAGCAGACCAATAGCAATGGTGGGCAGACCCATCCCAATCACACCCTTCACCAGTCCTGACAGCACAAAGATTGCAGCGATCAATATCAGTTCAGTTGGGGTGTTCGTCATCGGTTGAAACAGCAGAAGATGTGAGATTTATAATTCTTTACAACAATAGCACTTCACACCATTTTCAGGAATCGTCATGCACATTGAGGCCCTCCCTCCCACGATCGTCGCTGAAAGCGCATGGCGGGGTCCCGAAGCCTCGGCTTCAGGCCACTGGATTCATACGCTCAACGATACAGAGCTCCGTGAGCTGGAGGTCGCGGCGAGACGTTGTCTTGATTCGCATGCCGATATCGCAACGATTCGGCGAGAAAACTTTGTGCTGCCAACGCTTTCAACACGTTTAGCGGCGTGGCATGACACCTTGATCCATGGCTGTGGATTTGCGCTCGTGCGCACGTTGCCAGTAGGAGAGTGGTCCCGCGCGATGACGGCCGCTGTTTTTTATGGACTGGGCTGTCACCTTGGGAATCCAAGACCTCAAAATGCTAAAGGCCATGTGCTTGGCCATGTCATTGATATGGGGCTTAATGCCGATGATCCAAAGGTTAGGATTTATCAGACGCATGAGCGCCAGACGTTTCATACTGATTCAAGTGATATCGTCGGACTGGTGTGTCTGCAGCAAGCTCAGTCGGGCGGTGATTCTGCGCTAGTCTCGTCCAACACGATTTATAACGAGATGCGACGGGACCACCCAGCCTTGGCCGCGGCGCTCTTTGATCCGATTGCGACTGATCGCCGGGGTGAGGTGGCTCCCGGGCAGAAGCCCTATTTTGAAATCCCGGTCTTTACTTGGCATGCACAATGCATGTCGACGATCTATCAACGTCAGTACATTGATTCTGCCCAGCGTTTTCAAGACGCGATGCGCCTCACCCCAATGCATACTGAAGCACTAGATTGTTTTGATGCGATGGCAAATGATTCGCGTCTGAATTTTTTAATGCGGCTCGAACCCGGTGATATGCAGTTTGTTCATAACCATACGTTACTGCACGATCGCACTGCATTTGTAGATTGGCAGGAGCCCGAGCATAAACGTCATTTGTTGCGCTTGTGGTTGTCTTCGCCCAATGCACGCGCTTTGCCAGAGGTGTGGGCGCAACGCTACGGTACGCTCACACCTGGCGAAAGAGGGGGGGTGATGATGCCTGCCACCTCTTGGATCGCACCCCTTAACCCAGAATAAACTGAATAAAGGGGGCGTTCATGAATGCCCTGACTAGTCGGCGTAACCGGGTAGCTCGCGATCAAGCACGCGCATCATGGCTTCAAAGTAGAGATTGTCACGACCCGCGCGCGTATGACGATCATCGACGGGTGGCTTCTGGACGGCAGCGACGACTTCCTCTGACAAAATCTGGATAGGCCGACCCGTACTCATGGCGAGTACCTGTGCACGACAGATACGCTCAAGCTTGTAAAGTCGTTTGTAAGCTTGAGCGACTGTGTCGCCCACCACCAGTACGCCGTGATTTTTCATGAACAAGACTTTCTTGTCACCAATCGCAGCAGCTAGTCTTTCACCTTCCTCTAAAAAGTCAGCAGTCCCTGTATACGTGTCGTCGTAGGCCACCAGGCCATGGTAGAAGGCAGCGGTCTGGCTGGCGGGCAAGAGACGGTTGTCCTGCAACAGATTGAGAGTCACCGCCCAGTTTTGATGGGTATGAAGCACGACATTTGCGCCGGTGATGCGATGGATTGGCGCATGGATGCATTGTGCGGAAAGCTCGACAATCCCATCACCCTCGAGCGTTTCGCCTTTTTCATTAAAGATAATCATGTCGCTGGCGCGCGCTTCTGACCAGTGCAGGCCAAAGGGCAAAATCAGATAGCGATCTTTGTAACCCGGCACCGTCATCGTGAAATGATTATCGATCCCTTCGTGAAGATCATCCAACACAGCCAATCGATTGGCAGCAGCCAAATGGATTTTAGCTTGCTGAATAGCGTCGACCTGTGGCTTGGTCTTGAGATTGTGCACGGACATGGCGAACCTTTTAAATTAATATTGTTAGCTGTAATTGTTTGCATTCACCTAGACAAGATTACTACCCTTCAATTGACCCTGCAATACCTAAGCGAGGCGCTATGGTGTTACTCCCTAAAATTCTGTTCGCGACGCTGTGTAGTGGTTTAGCGGCCTATGGCCTGTTTTCGTCGGTATCGATTGCTGCAGCCCAGCAATCAGGCGTGACACTCTATGGAATATTGGATCTTGGAATCACCTATGAAACAGTTCGACGTGACGTGTCAGAGTCAACTCCAAATCAGAGTCCCTTGAATCAGACTTTGTTCGGCATCAGTAATGGTGTGCAATCTGGATCGCGTTGGGGGCTCAAGGGTAGAGAGTCTCTTGGTCAAGGAGTCAGTGTCGATTTTGTACTAGAAGGCGGATTCAATCCCGCTCAAGGTGTTTCGTCGCAAGGGGGGAGATTGTTTGGACGTCAGTCCACCCTTGGCCTCGCAATGCAGGATGTGGGACGCTTTGATATTGGTCGCCAAATCAATTTGGCATCAAACTATTTGCTCAATATCGATCCGTTCGCTGAAGGGTTTGGGCAGGCGAATATCGGCGCCTCATTCGGCTCAGCAAACACGACACGCTATGGTAATTTAGTACTTTTACAAGCCAAACCAATAGAGGGCTTGACGCTTGGTGCGGGCTATTCTTTTGCGACGCAACTCTCTGCCATTTACACCCAAGGACAGTCCTGCGTCGCAACCCAGTCCTGTAGCGCTCAGGCGGGGACATATAACTTTTCTTCTAGCCAAAATTTGCGTGCACTGACCCTAGGTGCACATTACAAAAGTGGCCCGACTGAAGCAGCGTTTGTATACGACAAGCTCTATGGTGACCCATCCCAGACGGATGGCGGTACTGGCCCATCCGCATGGATACTCGGTGGAGCCTATGATTTCAACTTGGTACGGTTGTCGTTGGCGATTGGTCGCACAAGCAATGGCTTTTTCAGTGGTCAGAGCTCGGGTACAGGATCGGTCTCGCCCTCGGGCTTGGCAACGACTTCTTGAGAGGGAGGTGCTGTGCTGTTTTTGCCTGGCGCTCAGGCAAGCTCCTACATGGTGGGCTTGTCTGCACCTCTATCCGGACAAACAACGCTTCTAGCATCTTGGCAGATGATGCAGCCGCAGGGCTTTTTATCAGGTAATCAGGAGTATCGGACACAACAAATATACAGCGCTGCGTTAACGCAACAACTCTCGCCCCGTACAAACGTGTATGCATACACTTCTTATGGAAAGAACTTTGTCATTGTCAACTTTGCCGAAAGCTTCATAATGGGTGTGGGCATACGCCATAAGTTTTAAACATGTGCGGTTTTAAAAATATGCGCATTGCGATGAGGGCCTTCTAGGCACTTGGGCTGCGGTACTGAGCTAGCCTAGTCAGCCTTGTTGTTGGTAGCGCAATCGTTCCCGCGCCATGTCCGGTAAGAACCACGCGACGACCCCAAGAATCGGCAGGAAGGAGCAGATTTTGTATACGACTGCGATACCGTAGGCGTCAGCAATCACCCCCATCACAGCCGCACCGAGTCCGCCTAATCCAAAGGCAAAGCCAAAGAACATGCCAGAGACAAAGCCGACGCGCCCAGGCATGACTTCGTGCGCATAGACTAGGACGGCAGGAAAGGCCGAAGCTGTGAGAAGGCCAATAATAATAATCAGTACGCCTGTCCAAAATAAATCCGCGTAGGGTAGCGCCATGGTGAAGGGTAAAACACCAAGAATAGAAATCCAGATCATGGGGCGACGACCAATCCGGTCCGTTAAGGCGCCGCCCAACAGAGTACCGACAGCAATGGCTGCCATAAAGATGAAGAGCTGAACTTGAGCCGCCTGAACCGGCAAGTCAAAACGTTCGATCAAATAGAACGTAAAGAAAGAAGTCAGGCTCGCGGTATAGACGTTTTTAGAAAATAGTAAAACCATCAAAACCGTGATCAAAAAAAGCACGCGTGCGCGGGGTAAAAAAGACGGTGATGAAGCGATACTCGATGTCACTGACTTTTGGGTAGGACGGATATTCGTGCCGTACCACATTCCCACACGCGCAAGAAAAAACATGGCGATCAGGGCTGCCATCGATACCCAAGCGATGGCACCTTGACCATGGGGTAAAACGATAAAGGCGGCAAGCAAAGGCCCGACGGCTTGTCCGGCGTTTCCGCCCACTTGAAATAATGCCTGTGCAGTGCCGTAGCGACCGCCTGAGGCCATGCGAGCCACTCGGGACGCTTCAGGATGAAAAATAGCAGAGCCTGTGCCGACCAGTGCTGCTGCGACCAGAACAGCACCATAGCTTTCAGCGACGGAAAGCAGCAATAGGCCAATGAGCGTCGACCCCATGCCAATCGCCAATGAATAAGGCTGAGGACGTTTGTCTGTGTAGAAACCTACGGTCGGTTGTAGCAGAGACGCCGTGAGCTGAAAGGCCAAGGTAATCAGGCCGATTTGTGCGAAGTCTAGGTTGAATTCAGTCTTGAGCAGCGGATAGAGCGCTGGAATCAAGGACTGAATCAGATCGTTGAGTAGGTGGCAAAAACTCAGTGATAGCAAAATCGGCATCGTCGCAGCGGGTGCACTGATGGTGCCTGAAGCGCTAAGTGGTGTTGCGCTGCTGACGGTGCCTGACTTGTTCATATGTTGACGCTGCTGAGTAGTCTTTGCTGATGAGTCTTTACCGAATGGTCTCCTTACTGAGCGGTCACTTTTGCCGTGGTGATGACCTTGCCCCATTTGTCGACTTCAGCTGCCAGAAACTTACCCGTTTGGGCAGGGTCCAGTCCCATCGGCACGATACCAAGTTCAGTAAAGCGCTTGACGATTTCGGGTGATTGCAACGCCTCTGTGACAGCCTTGGATAGTTTGTCAACAATCGGTGCTGGCGTATTTGGAGGTGCAAAGAACATGACCCAGCTTGACGACTCAATTGGAGGACCCGATGATTCCGTCATCGTTGGCACATTTGGAGCACTCGGAAGCCTCTTGTTAGAGAACATGGCGATGGCGTTGACTTTGCCTCCATTCACATGGGGCATCATTGAGCTCGGTACATCGACAAGCATCTGGATATTGTTGGCCATCAGATCGGCAAGCGCAGGGGCTGTACCTTTGTAAGGTACGTGAATCATGTCAATACCTGCGGTCGCTTCAAGCAACTCAGAAGTGAGATGTGCTGCCGAGCCAATGCCAGAAGAGCCGTAGGCAACTTTGCCAGGGTTTGCTTTTGCATAGGCGATCAGCTCTGCCACATTTTTGACAGGGAAGTTCTTACTCGTGGTCAAAATCAGCGGTGAAATTGCAGCGAGCGAGATGGGCACCAGTGCCTTGTGATCAAAGGGCAGCTTGCCCTGATAGAGGGTGGCGTTTGCTGCGTGTGCGGTAATGACTGTCAGAATGGTGTAGCCATCTGGTGCGGCCTTGGCAACAAAGTCTGCACCAATAATTGAATTAGCACCGGGCTTGTTTTCGATGATAATCGGCTGACCCAAAATCGTTTGAACCCTTGCTGTCACCATGCGGGTGACGTTATCCGTAAAGCCGCCTGGGGTATAGGGAACGACCCAGCGAATAGGCTTATTGGGGTAATTTTGCGCTGCAGTATTTGCTTGAGCGAACGCATTCAAGGACAAAGTTGCCAACGCAGCAGCAAGAAGGCCAGTTTTAAAAATTTTCATTTGTACCTACCGTTATAAAAGTGTGCACTTTCCAAGGCATTGGTTATCCGATACGGATACCGATGACAATACTACTCGTTGATATCGAATGCAAGACAGACTGAACCACAGACTCACGGATAGACTGACGGATATTTAAAAGATGGCGATCCAACCCTACGGATCGCCAGATCATTTTATTTTGCGTCTGCTGGATCGCCCAACATGACTGACTCATAGGCGTGCAGTGCAGTCGCACCGCCCGTGTGCAAAAACAGCACATTATCAGTCGGCTTAAAGAAGCCTTTACGGCTCAAACCTATGAGGCCCGCCATAATCTTGCCGGTGTATACCGGATCAAGCAAAATAGCCTCGGTACGGGCAAGCATTTGAATAGCCTCGACCATCGCAGGATTGGGGATCGAGTATTTAGGACGCCACCAGTCTCCATAGGAGACGACCGCTTCGGCCGGGACTTGAATACCCGTGCCTAGGAGATCCATGATGGCTTGAGCTTCTTTGTGCACCAGAGGATTTTGATCTTGTGGATCGCGACTCACGCCAACACCGACGAGTGGGATGTTGATATTGTTACCAAGAAAGCCAGCGACGAGTCCGCCATGTGTGCCCGAGCTGCCTGAACCCACCACAAGGTGATCAATCGGCAGACTCATTTCAAAAAGCTGCTGCTGAATTTCTTGTGCACATGCAACATAGCCAAGTCCACCAATCGCATTGGAACCACCGCCCGGGATGATGTAGGGCTTGCGGCCTTGGGCGCGTGCCTCTTGTGCGACGGCTTCCATGGCTTGCGCCATGTTGGAGCCACCTGGCACCACAGTGATGCTTTCGACGCCGAGTAGGCGGAACATAAAGTTGTTACCGCTCGCCTCGGGGTTGTAGCTGCCGGGGACACGCTCTTCAATCACAAACCGACATTTGAGCCCTTCCTTGACGGCAGCCGCAAGTGTGATTCGACAATGATTGGACTGCGGCGCACCGCATGTAATCAGCGTATCAGCGCCTTTGGCTAAAGCATCACCCATCAGAAATTCGAGCTTGCGCGTCTTGTTGCCTCCGGGGGCTAGACCAAGCATGTCATCACGTTTGATCCATACTTTTGGGCCACCCAAGGCCTTGGTGAAATTGGGCAAAAACTCGATAGGCGATGCACCAATTGTGTACTGACGACGTGCGAACCGACTCAAATCCATGTGTGACTCCCTTTAGTTGAATAACAATTGGCACTCAATGTAAACCTGCTCTTGCACCTTGCCAAGCCTTTATTATTAAGTTTTCACTTCAGCCGTTTTGCAAGATCGTTCATTTATGAAAATCTTACTTGTTGACGGATAGGTCGTCAGTCGATAGCATCAATCCATATTCAGTTTTCTGCAGAGCGTGTAATCTCGATGTTTGCATATACGATTCGCCGTTTAATCATGACACTCCCTGTCATGCTCGTCGTAGCCTTGTTTGTATACGGCCTGCTTGATCTGGCACCTGGAGACCCCGCTGTCTTTCTAGCGGGAGAAGAAGCTTCCCTCGAAGACATTGCTCGCATTAGACAAACCTTGGGTTTGGACCAACCGTTCTATCATCGCTTCACGATCTGGTTGCTCAACGTGATGCAAGGCGATCTCGGCACATCTCTTTTTACGGGCATGTCAGTCACTCAAATGATTGTGCAGCGCATGGCGCCAACATTTACATTGATGGTCATGACGCTGTGCGTGTCGGTGATGATTGCAATCCCGCTGGGTGCGCTGGCCGCATGGCGACACAACCGCGTGTACGATCGTGGCGTGATGATGATTGCGGTGCTGAGCTTTTCGCTCCCAACGTTTGTCGTAGGCTACATACTTGCTTGGGCGGTGGGTATTGAGTTGCGCTGGTTGCCGGTTCAGGGCTATGTGCCATTTTCCCAGGGCTTCTGGAGTTCGATCAAGACCTTGATTCTGCCGACGCTTGCGCTCAGCAGTGTTTACGTCGCGCTGATTACACGTATCACGCGCGCGACACTGCTTGAAACACTCTCTCAAGACTACATCAGAACGGCGCGTTCAAAAGGTGTAGGCAACAAAAATATTCTATTTCGACATGCCTTAAAGAACTCTGCGATTCCGATCATCACCGTGATCGGAAGTGGCGTGGCGTTGCTCATTAGTGGAGCCGTTGTCACCGAAACTGTTTTTTCAATTCCCGGTTTAGGTCGATTAACTGTTGATGCGATTTTGCGTCGCGATTATCCGATCATTCAAGGCGTGATATTGCTGTTTAGTTTTCTTTATGTTCTGGTCAATCTCATCATTGATCTGCTTTATCGCGTGTTTGACCCGAGGATTAAGTACTGATGAAGCAGGCACTGAAGTTCCTTAAACAGCATCCAACGATTGCAGTGGGTGGTTTCTTATTATTGCTGTTGGTCTTGATGGCGATTTTCGCACCTTGGATCGCAGAAAAAGATCCGATGGCGTTGTCTCCTATCCATCGCGCACGCGTCCCGAGTGATCAGTTTTTCTTTGGTACGGATTTGCTTGGACGTGACGTCTTTGCGCGTGTTGTTTATGGTGCGCGGGTTTCGCTTGTTGTCGGATTTACCGTGGCGATTCTCTCAGCCGTCATTGGTACGATTATCGGACTGACCTCTGGTTTTGTGCGCTGGATCGACGCGATTGTCATGCGTATCATGGACGGACTCATGTCGATCCCGACGATACTCTTGGCGATTGCCCTAATCGCATTGACACGCGCTTCCCTTGAAAATGTCATCATCGCGATCACGATCGCTGAGGTTCCCCGTGTGGTGCGGTTGGTGAGAGGACTCGCCCTATCGTTGCGAGAGCAACCCTATGTTGAGGCCGCGATTGCTGCGGGCGCTTCACCCATGCGCGTCGTGTTCAAACATATTTTTCCCAATACCGTGGCCGCGCTGACGGTGCAGACCACCTACATTTGCGGCTTGGCAATTTTGGCTGAGGCTAGTTTGTCGTTTATTGGAGCAGGTGTGCCACCTTCAATTCCGTCATGGGGCAACATCATGGCGGAGGGAAGGGCGCTTTGGCAGATCAAGCCTCACATGATTGCTTTTCCAGCGCTGTTTTTGTCGATCACGATTCTTTCAATCAATATGCTCGGTGATGGTTTGCGTGATGCGATCGATCCACGCATGGCCAAGAGAATTTGACATGACAATCGTTCATCAAGAAGCATCTAAAGCCACGCGACGCGTGATCGATGTCAAGGGTCTATCCGTGGTGTTCGGGACTGGACCCAGTCAGGTGAAGGCAGTCAAGTCGCTTGACCTGCACGTGGATCGTGGAGAAACGCTCGCGATTGTCGGCGAATCTGGTTCGGGTAAATCTGTCACCTCGCTTGCACTCATGCGCCTGATCGAATTTGGTGGCGGTACGATCACGCAAGGCGAGATGCATTTCCATCGTCCTGATGGACAGATCGTTGATCTTCGCCGCACGCCAGAAGACATCATGAGGACGATGCGCGGTTCGGATCTGAGTATGATTTTCCAGGAGCCGATGACCTCGCTGAATCCCGTGTTCACGGTGGGCTCGCAAATCACCGAGGCGATTCTTTTGCATCAAGCATGCGATCTCGCTCAGGCCAATATTTCCGCTCAGCGTATTCTTGATCAGGTTCGGATCCCGGATGCAGCGGCCATGATGAAGCGCTATCCGCACGAACTCTCAGGCGGGATGAGACAGCGCGTGATGATTGCGATGGCCTTGTCATGCAAGCCCTCCGTGCTGATCGCCGACGAACCCACCACCGCACTTGATGTGACGATTCAGGCGCAGATTTTGCAGTTGATCGCCGAGCTCCAAAAAGAAATGGACATGGGTGTGATTTTTATCACTCACGATATGGGTGTTGTGGCTGAGGTTGCTGATCGTGTGATGGTCATGCGCCGCGGTGAAGTCGTTGAGGAAAACGACGTCTACTCTTTGTTCGCGAATCCCTCCCACATCTACACCAAAACACTACTTGCCGCTGTTCCCAAGCTCGGATCGATGCGTGGCACGCATGAGCCCGCACGCTTTGATTTGCCTCTACAGGAAGACCAGGAAAGCCTGGCTAGACCCTTGGTCCGAGAGGTGAAACACTCGGCCCGACACGCCGATGGTTCACACAATAGCCCCGTGATTCTTGGCGTGCGTGATCTGGTGACACGCTTTGATATCAGAGGGGGTATTTTCTCAAGAGTCCAAAAGAGAGTGCATGCTGTCGAGCAGGTCTCGTTCGATCTGCACGAGGGTGAGACGTTGTCGTTGGTGGGCGAGTCTGGTTGTGGCAAAACAACGACGGGTCGTTCATTGATGGGGCTCACCAAAGTGACGAGCGGTCAAGTCACGTTTGCAGGTGAGTCGGTGAACCCATCAGATTCACGCTCTTTACGTACATTGAGACGGAATATCCAGTTTGTGTTTCAGGATCCGTTCGCATCGCTCAATCCTCGCATGCGCGTGGGGGAGTGCATCAGTGAGCCCTTGATTATTCAAGGACTGGCGAGCGGTGCTGAGGTCAAGCGTAGAGTCTCTGAATTAATGGAGCGGGTCGGGTTAGACCCCTCGACGGTCAATCGTTGGCCCCATGAGTTTTCCGGCGGTCAACGTCAGCGTATTTGTATTGCTCGCGCGCTATCCGTCAATCCCAAGGTATTGATTGCAGATGAGGCGGTGTCAGCGCTTGATGTGTCGATCCGCGCACAAATCGTCAATTTGCTGATTGATTTGCAAGATGATCTGGGCATTTCATATTTATTTATTTCGCATGACATGGCGGTCGTTGAGCGCGTGAGTCATCGGGTCGCAGTGATGTACTTGGGTCAAATTGTTGAGCTCGGACCGCGCAGTGCGATCTTCGAAAATCCTCAGCACCCTTACACAAAGAAATTAATGGCTGCGGTACCGATCGCTGATCCGACGGTGCGTCGCCAACATAATCTTGAAATTTCAGAGATACCCAGTCCCGCTAGGGCCGTGGGTGATGATCCCCTTGTCTCACCGCTCGTTCGGGTGGGTGAGGGCCATTTTGTCGCTGCGCATAAGGTGGGCGGCATGTATTGAGGTTCAGTTCTTGGGAGAGTACAGATGGATCGCAGAAAATTTTTGGTGACGTCTTCAGCGACGGCTGCAGCTTTATCGTTGCCGGCAGCCTTCAAAGTACATGCCGCAGCGCCGGCGAAGCTATTTCGTTGGGTTCCGCACGCGGACCTGACCATTTTGGATCCGATGTTCAGTACGGTCTTTATTACGAACATTCATTCTCAATTAATTTTTGACACCTTGTATGGTCTGGATGATCAATATCAACCCCATCCGCAAATGGCGTCGGGCCATGAGGTAGACGCTACAGGACTGATCTGGAAGATCACGTTACGTGATGGTCTGAAGTTCCATGATGGCTCAACGGTTCGCGCCCAGGATGCTGTGGCGAGTTTAAATCGCTGGTCTAAAAAGGACTTGATGGGACGCTCGCTGATGGAGGCTACAGAGTCGCTGACAGTGATCGATGACAAAACGTTTCAGTTCAAACTTAAGAAACGCTTCCCGTTGATTTTGCATGCGATTGCACGTCCAACCGGCAGTATGTGCTGCATCATGCCCGAGAAGCTTGCGCTCACCCCTGATAACGTTCAGGTCAAAGTGATGAACGGCTCTGGTCCGTTCAGGTTTGTACACGACCAATGGGTCTCAGGTTCGCAAGCTGTCTATCAAAAATTTAATGATTATGTGCCCAGCAGCAATAAGCTCAAGGCCCAATTCACCTCAGGTCCAAAGATCGCTAATATTGAGCAGGTGAAATGGCAGATCATTCCAGATAGCGCGACAGCAGTCGCGGCATTGCGCAATAACGAGGTGGATGGCGTCGAGCACATTGATGCCGACTTTTTGCCTGTTCTGAAAAAAGACCGCAACATTACGCTGATCAAGCGGACGTTGCCGTCTATTTCGTTGATACGTTTCAACCATCTGCATGCGCCTTTTAATAACAAGCTGATGCGGCAAGCGATCTTGGCTGCGGTCAGTCAGACTGAGTTCATGATGGCGATGAACGGTCCGGATTTCCCCGAGTTCTGGAGCGACAATTGCGGTGTTTTTGTCCCAGGTTCTCCGATGAGTAGCGATGGAGGCATGGACAAGTTGTTGAGTAAGCGTGATCTGAACAAAGCGCGCGCGATGATTAAGGAAGCAGGCTACAAGGGCGAGACCGTGGTGATTCTCGACCCGGTTGATTATCCCGCGTTCCATACCGCCGCGCTTGTCACAGCCGATCTGTTCAAAAAACTTGGAATTAAAACGGATGTACAGGCCATGAACTGGGGCACGTTGATGCAACGTCGCAACAGTCAAGAGCTCCCCTCAGCAGGTGGCTGGAACGTTGCATTCACAGCGACGACAGGCCCTAATAATCTTGATCCCGCAGGCCACCTCGCGATCCGTGGAACCGGTAAAAAGGCTTGGTTTGGTTGGCCGACCAGTGAGCGTATTGAGCAATTGCGCCAAGACTGGTTTGATGCCAGCTCTTTAGAGGAGCAAAAGAAGATTTGCCGCGAAATCCAGGTGCAGGTGTTTGAGGATGTTCCTTATATTCCTTTGGGCGCGACCTATCCGGTTTCAGCGATCCGCAAAGAATGGGTGGATTTTCAGCCACAGATGCCACTCTTTTATACCTTGCGTAAAGCTTAATCACAGGAGCCCGTTTAAAAATGAAAAAGAACCCCAAAATCGCCATTGCTGGTTTTGCGCTTGAGGCTAATAGTTTTTCTCCGGTTTCCACTCGTGAGGACTTTGAAAAGTCCTGCTGGTACGAAGGCGACATCATTACGGAGTTGGCACGCCAAACAAGCAATTTGCCAGCAGAGGTGACGGGGTTCTATGCGCGCATGGATGAAATCACTCCGTGGACAGCCGCACCCACAATCGTCATTGGGGCGCCTCCGGGCGGTCCGGTTGTCGAGGCGGTCTGGAGCGAGTTTATGCAGAAGCTTGAAAAAGGTCTGCGTGCAGCGATGCCACTGGATGCCGTGTATGTAGCTAATCATGGTGCTTCGAGTGCAGAACATCTGGATGACACCGAAGGTGACATGATGAGCCTGATTCGCTCGATCGTCGGACCCGAGGTGCCTGTGGTGGCCACCCATGATCTGCATTGCAACGTGTCAGAGCGTACCGTTGATGCGCTGGATGCGCTGATTAGTTATCGCACGAATCCACACGTTGATCAACGCGAACGGGCTGCCGAGGCCGCCGATTTGCTGTTCGAGATGCTTAATGGAATGAAAACTGAAACAGTATTTATTCGTATGCCTATTACGCCGCCTTCAGTGACGCTGTTGACGGTGCGGGGACCCTACGCAGACCTCATCAACATGGGCACGGCGATGATGCAGTCACCGACCGAAGGCCCAATCGCCAACGTTTCGGTTTCCGCTGGATTTGTATTTTCTGATTTACCAAAATGCGGGATTACGATCACGGTGACCTCGCGTGGTGATTTAGAGGCGGCACGTCGCTGTGCTCTCAAAATCGCACGCGCTGCCTGGGCCGATCGTGGCCGCTATGTGCCTGACATGCTGGAGATTCCTCAGGCGCTAGAAAAGGCAAAGCAGACCAAACTTCCTTTGTTATTTGCGGATGTCGCAGATAACCCTGGGGGTGGAGGGCGTGGCAATACTGCCTGGTTGCTCGCTGCCTTTAATGACGCCAAAATACCGGGCGTTTTATTGGGGGTGTTTATTGATCCAGACTTGGCTCAACAGGCCCATCAGGCAGGTGAGGGCGGCGAGTTTGATGCCGTGTTTAATGCGACTGAAAGTCAGTTTTCAAAGCGTTACACCGCCAGGGCTCGCGTATTGAAACTGACCGATGGTGATTGTCTTGGACGACGCGGCATTCTCAAAGGCAAAAAGTTTTCGCTTGGTGCTTCAGCGCTGATCGAGTTAGTCAATACTGGGACGCAAGTCGTGGTGGGGAGTTTGCGCCGTCAGCTCTGTGATCCGGCTATGCTTGAAATGCACGGTATTGATATATCCAAAGTACGGATCTTGATTGTGAAGAGTCGCGGTCATTATCGTGCTGGCTTTGATGAGTACTTCCCTGAAGCGCAAATCTTCGATGTCGATAGTCCTGGCTTGACAACGCCCAATCTCAATAATGTTGATTTCAAGCGTCTACCTCGTCCCGTGTTTCCAATCGATCAAGATGCCACGTGGAGCGAGCCAGACTGGGCTAAAAATCTGTCCTGAGTCAATCAATACGCATCTCAAGGCTTAGGGTCTAAGGCTGGATAAGGGCCGTCTGTCAGTGTGTGGGTGTCAAGCACAAGACGGCTGACTTGGCGACGACTGATTTTTCCTTGTGGATTACGCGGAAGCGCACTCACCGCGATGTACATACGTGGACGCTTGTGTTTGGACATGCCGGCAACCAGTTTTTCACACGCTTCTTGCCAGCCTGCATTTGCCGACTCACCCACGGCAATAATGATCTCACCCCAATAGTCCGACGCAAGCGACGTCACACAGATCTGGCTGCAGTAGGTGTTTGACGCAAGCTCGGCCTCAATTTCGTCAGGGTTGACACGGTACCCCCCGGATTTGATGACATCGGCCACACGTCCCGTCAAAATCAAGCGACCCGCGGAGTCCAGATAGCCAAGATCTCCGGTGCGATGCCAGCCATCAAGCGCGTGTGGGCGAAAGCCATTTGCATCAATCAGGCCAGCGGACATGTGTGGAGAGCGCAGTAACACTTCACCATGGGCAGACTCGGGATCAGAGGGCGCTTCAATACTGATTTCAACGCCTGTTGCAGGCCAACCAACGCAAGCGCCTGGAGGCACTTCAGTTTGATTGAAGTAGGCGTCTGTATCGATGCGGTCAAGAATAGTGATCGGGTTCACACACTCAGATTTTCCAAAGGTGATGCGAACTTTAGCGCCGAACATTGCGTGTGCTCTTTGGTATAGGGCCGCAGTCAGTGGTTGTGTTCCTGTGAAAATGCATTGCACGTCAGGATACTTTTTAGGCGCGAGCGCACCCGTGATTTTTGCCAGCACGGTGGGTGGGGCAAAGATCGCGACTAAAGACTGACTGTCTAGTAGTGGCGCAATTCGATCAATGTTTACGCCATCATGTAAAACGATTGTGCCTCCATGATCGAGCCAAGCGTAGGTCAAGAGTGAAGAGCCGTGTACAAACGGTGTCATCAGTAAGATGTGCGCGCCGCGGACGGGCACGAACGGCAAGGAGGCCTTAAGTAATTGTTCGCCTTGCCAGCGTGCACTATGTGTATAGAGCACGCCCTTAGGTTTGCCCGTTGTGCCGGAGGTAAATAAAATCCTTCCGGGAGTTTGAGCTCCGATTGCAGGTAGGACGGTCTCGTTGAGCTGAGGGTGCTCAGGAATTTGGTTTTGAGAGAGAGCTGGCAGCGCGCGGATTAGCGCCGCATCGACCGTGCTCAACCCAAGCGCCGCGATGTCTGCTGCTCGACGTCCGAGTGACACGACCTCTTTAAATTTTGCCAGTTGGGCACACCAGTTGATTTCATCTTGCGTATAGCTCCAGCTCAACGGTGTTTCGCAAGCGCCTGCTAAGCGCAAACCGTAGGACACCCAGACTGCATCAACACAATTTGGCATGAGTGTGGCAACAGGATCGCCGGGCTGAATACCTTTGGCGATTAGGTGGCTAGCCAGCGCGTGCGCGCGCAGGCTCAGCTGTTCATAGGTCAGCGTGTTGGCCTCTCCATCCACTGCCGCGAGCGTATCCCCAAAGCGTTTTGACAGAGTCTGTAAGCTGGCGGACCAGGCGATGGGCATGTCGGGAAATTGATTCATAGGCGTGGCGGCGATTCTTAATTTTTGTGTCGATAGTGAGATATTTTATGCTTCAATGAAAGCCGAACAATAAAGGCGCAAGCGGGTGCGGATGCTGACCCACTTGTCTGAGAGGTCAAGATGTTTTCCAAGTGCAGTCCATAGGAGATGGGTATGAGTCGTGAATTGAACAAAAAATCAAACAATCAAGCACTTGCGCAGCCAAAGTTAGCGGCCGATGAGTGCAGCCCGATGCGTCGTTCCCTGCTAGGGGTGGCGGGTCTCTCTCTTGTGGGAGGCGGACTGGGCTTGTCGCCTGCTGTGTTTGCCCAAGGGGCTTACCCAAATAAGCCTCTTAAAATTATTATTCCATGGCCACCCGGACAGGCCACTGATCTTGCGGGCCGTGCGATGGCGATGGGCTTGACCAAGATACTCGGTCAGACCGTTGTCGCCGACAATAAGGCTGGTGCGGGCGGCATGATCGGTACGGATAGTGTGGCGAAATCAGCGCCCGATGGCTATACGCTCTTGGCGGGCTCCAGCGGCCCACTTTCTGTTGCACCCTTATTGCAAAAAACCCCTTACGATGCGAGTAAGGACTTCACGCCGATCGCCATGGCTGGGTTGTCACCCTATGTTCTGGTGGTCAATCCAAAGTTTCCTGCCAAGGATGCCAAAGAGTTTGTGGCGCTGGTCAAAGGCAGTCCAGGTAAATACACCTTTGCCTCCTCCGGTACGGGTGCGACCGCGCACTTAGTTGCCGAAGCGTTTAATGCGGCTTTAGGTCTAAAGGCTGTTCATGTGCCTTACAAAGGCTCATCTCCTGCACTTTCAGATGTGTTGGCTGGACGGGTAGATTATTGTCTCGAAACTGCAGCGGCCACTATGCCTTTTGTGCGTGACGGCAGGCTCAGGGCATTGGGTGTTTCTTTAGAAAAAGGCAGCGAGGTCACGCCAGGCGTACCAGCTTTAGCTTCTGCTGTGGGTATTCCAGGGTTTAATCTTGGTGCATGGATTGGGCTGGTTGGTCCAGCTGGGCTTCCTAAAAATGTCTTGGATCGTCTAGAGACTGCCATGCGAGAGATTATGCGGGCCCCTGAGACGCGCGAGTTATTTATGCGAATTGCCCTAGAGGTTGATTTCCGTGAAGGGCGTGATTTCCTTCAATACCTTGAGAGCACCCGGGTGCAGTTCACCAATGTGATTAAGAGTAACAATATCAAAATCGATCCAGTCTAATTCCTGATATTTATTTATCCGGATATTATTATTTAATGGCCCGCCGAATTTTTTTTGGGGGGCTATTTTTTGTCTGATTGACTCGTCGTCTCAGGCCATTTAGGTCGGTCAGCCTAGGCGCCAGTTTGGTGCGCTATAGGAGATGATTGCACTGACTTTGCTTAGAGTGAGTTCCCTGACAAAAAGAGCCATGAATAGAATAGAATGGTTGCAGTAAATATAAGTGGAAAAGGTTCAGACAAATGACCGGGGAAGCGAGATGATTGAAATGCGTTTTGAACAGCCTAAAACCGCCGAGGCAGCCTCAGCGCTGTTGGCCGGCACGCAAGGTTTGGCGAAAGTGCTGTCGGGTGGGACTGATTTGATGGTTCATATGCGGAATGGCAATGTGAAACCTGAGTTGGTTTTGGATGTAAAAGGGATCGCTGAGATGAACACAATCGCCGTTGAAGACGGCGGTTATCGTTTTGGGGCAGCAGTATCCTGTATGCAGCTGCTTGAGAACAAGGCCTTTGCTGAGACTTGGCCAGGTGTGATTGATGGTGCAAATCTGGTGGGATCCATCCAGGTCCGTGGCCGTGCCACTGTCGCAGGTAATTTGTGTAATGCATCGCCTGCGGCTGACACCGTACCTGCCATGATTGCAGCAGGTGCGATTGCTCGTGTGGTGGGTCCTAAGGGCCGTCGCGAAGTCCCAGTGGAGGAAATCCCTGCCGGACCAGGTAAAACGACTCTTGAAAAGGGCGAGCTGATCGTCTCTTTCTTTTTGCCAAAGCGTGCTCCACGTTCGGGTGACGCTTACCTGCGATTTACACCTCGTACAGAGATGGACATTGCCGTCGTCGGCGTTGGTCTTTGCCTCACCCTCGATGCCAACGACGTTTGCACGGCCGCCCGAGTCAGCTTGGGTGCCGTCGCCGAACGCGCGCTGTTAGTGCCCGAGGCTGCAGCCGCTTTGATCGGAACTAAGGTTGATGAGGCGGCTTTGGCCAACCTCGCCGCCGCAGCAAGTGCCGCGGCCCGCCCGATCGATGATAAGCGCGGTACCAAGGTGTTCCGCATCAAACTAGCAGGTGTGTTGGCTCGCCGCGCCGCAGAAAAAGCGCTCAGCAGAGCGAAGGGGAATTAATCAATGTCTAAGCATCACATCACAACCGTTATCAACGGTGATCCAGTTGAATTTTTGTGCCTAGCGAATCAATCGCTGTTGGATGTGCTTCGTAACGATTTAAATATGACCGGAACCAAAGAGGGCTGCGGTACCGGTGATTGTGGCTCCTGTAGCGTTACGCTAGATGGTCGTCTGGTCTGTTCTTGTCTGGTCCTCGGCGTCGAGGCGCAAGGCAAGTCCATCCAAACAATCGAAGGGATGGCAAACGGCGAGCAGCTTCATGTGTTGCAGCGCAAATTCCTCGAACATGCTGCGTTGCAGTGCGGGATTTGTACGCCAGGATTCTTGATTGCAGCGCGCTCCTTGCTCGAGCGTAACCCTGATCCCACCGAAGAAGAAGTCCGTTTCTGGTTGGCAGGTAATTTGTGCCGATGCACGGGTTACAACAAAATTATCGAAGCGGTGCTTGATGCAGCGCGCGAATTGCGGGGAGCCTGATCATGTTGACCAATACTAAAAACACTGAACACGTATTTAAATCCGTTGGTACCAGCCCAGTGCGGCCTGATGGTGTGCCAAAAGTCACGGGTATCGCACAGTATGGTGCCGATTATTCTTTGCCAGGGATGTTGTGGGCGAAAATTTTACGTTCACCGCACGCACACGCGCGTATCCGCTCGATCAACACAGCTAAGGCCGAGGCGTTGCCTGGCGTCAAGGCGGTGTTGACCTCGGCGGACTTGCCTGCATTGCCATTTGATTATGTTGGCCCCGAGCGTGTTGCGGTCAATTACTGGCACATGACGCGTAATATTTTGGCCCGTGAAAAAGCCTTGTATGAAGGTCATGCGATTGCTGCGGTTGCGGCAACCACTGCTGCCATCGCGGCCGAAGCCTTGACGCTGATCGAGGTGGATTACGAAATCTTGCCTCACGTGATTGACGTGGATGAGGCGATGCATCCCGATGCGCCTCTTCTGTATGAAGACATGATTACGCGTGGCATTGAGCCCGCACCTTCTAAGCCCTCCAATATCAGCAAGCGTCTCGAATTCAAAATCGGTGATATCGATGCTGGTTTTGCATCGGCCGATGAAGTGGTCGAATTGAGTTTCAAGACAGCGCCTGTGCACCAGGGCTACATTGAGCCGCACTCCTGTCTTGCCCGTTATGGCGCTGATGGTCAGTGCGAGCTGTGGTCGTCGAGCCAGGGACACTTTGTTGTTCGTGCCTACACCGCGAAGTTGCTCGGTATGGAAATCGGTAACCTGGTGGTTCACCCCGCCGAGATTGGTGGCGGTTTTGGTGGAAAAACGGTGGTCTACGTTGAACCGGTCGCGGTCGCACTGTCACGCAAAACTGGTCACCCCGTCAAGATCATGATGAGCCGCGAAGATGTATTCAAGGCCACGGGACCGACCTCTGGTTCCTCAATGACGGTCAAAGTCGGCGTCAAAAAAGATGGCACGATCGTGGCGGCTGACGGACTGTTTAAGTTTCAGGGTGGCGCCTTCCCAGGTTCGCCTGTGATGAACGCCGCCATGTGCGCCTTCGCACCCTACATCATCCCCAACGTCCGTACAGTGGGTTTTGATGTGGTCAGCAATCGGCCCAAATCGGCGGCATACCGTGCGCCAGGCTCGCCGATTTCAGCCTTCGCTGTTGAAAGCGTGCTGGACGTCCTCGCTCAGAAAATCGGTATGGATCCTCTCAAAATGCGTCTCAAAAACGCGGTCAAAGCTGGTTCGCCGACAGTATGGGGACCCAAGCATTCGCATGATGGCTATGCTGAGACCATTCAGGCGCTGCTGGATCATCCTGAGTACAACAAACCACTTGGCAAAAACCAAGGGCGTGGCGTGGCTTCAGGCTTTTGGTTTAACGGTGGTGGCGAGTCAGCCGCTTCAATTCATATCAACGAAGACGGCACGGTGGTGCTGGCAACCGGCAGTATGGATGTGGGTGGCTCGCGCGCCTCAATGGCCTTGATGGCCGCTGAGACCTTGGGTGTTCCATACGCTTCGGTACGGTCTACCGTTGCGGACACCGCCTCGATTGGCTACAACCACGTCACAGGTGGCTCACGGGTGACTTTCGCCACGGGTCTTGCTGTCGTCGAGGCTTGCAACAACATCATCGAAGAATTGCGTTTGCGTGCTTCGATCATGTGGGATGTTGATGTCACGGGTGTTGTTTGGGAAGATGGCTATGCCAAGCCTGCAGACATCAGTGTTGGTGACTTTGAACCTCTGTCGCTCAAGGCGATTGCCGCCAAACGTGCGGTGACTGGAGGCCCCATCGTGACTGAAGCGGCCGTGAACGCAGGTGGACAGGCCCCCGGTTTCTCAACACAGTTTTGTGATGTTGAAGTCGATCCCGAAACAGGTGCTGTCAAAATCCTTCGCTTTGTTGCGGCACAGGACGTCGGTCGTGCCATTCACCCTAAATACTGCGAAGGGCAGATTCAGGGCGGCGTGGTGCAGGGCATCGGTTGGGCACTGAATGAGGAATACATCTACGACAAACAGGGTCGTCTGGCGAATGCTGGTTTCCTTGATTATCGTATTCCTGTCGCCTCTGATTTGCCGATGATCGAAGCCATTATGGTGGAGGTTCCCAACCCGAATCACCCGTTTGGTGTGAAAGGTGTTGGCGAAGCGAATATCGTGCCACCTATGGCTGCCGTGGCGAACGCCATCCAGCGTGCGACGGGCAAGCGTCTCACTGAGTTGCCAATGTCACCACCCAGAGTGTTGGCGGCGATTGATGCAGGCTAAGTCTCAAGCTGACGCGCCTATTGCGGTGCCGCAAACCGTCCGGGTCATGTTGACCGGCGGTTTTAGTCGGCGCTACACCGATGGTGTGCGAGAGTTTGAAATCGAAGCGAAAACGATCCGTGGTGTCATTAGCGCCATGGATCGCCTGTACCCCGGGCTCGGTGAACATCTCGAAGAGGAAACGTCTCTCGCCGTCAACGGCGTGATTCACGAGGTCGTCTATACGCAGATCGTCCCGGCAGGCGCCGAGGTGTTTTTTATCCCCCGCATCGAAGGCGGTTAACTTTTCATGAATGCAGAGCAGATTCACCAGGCAGTCGGCCAATTACTGCCCGCCTGGCGCACCCACGACCGTCTCGAAGGTCTTACGCTTGAGTGTCGCCCTCAGACCCGTGCGGATGCCTATCGTCTGCAACAGGCGTTATTCAGCGCAACCGGAGAGCCTGCACTTGGCTGGAAAATAGCTGCGACCAGTCAAGCGGGTCAGCAACATATCGGCGTGAGCGGACCCCTGGCGGGTCGTTTATCTGCGGACCGCTGCTTGGCGGACGGCAGTGAGTTGTCTCTTGCGCGTAATCACATGTCGGTGATTGAGGCCGAGTTCGCTTTTCTGATCGGACGTGATGTGAGTGGGGTCAGAGAGGGTTCGCCCTTGACCGTCGCGCAAGTGATGCAGTGTGTGTCAGGTCTTCACATCGCGATTGAGGTGCCCAATTCTCGCTACATCGATTTCGTAGGAGCTGGAGAGGCGCAGTTGATTGCTGATTTTGCTTGTGCTTGTTACGTGGTGCTTGGCCCGCGCGCGCCTGACTTTTGGCGTGATACCGATCTCAACACCCATGCAGTGAGCGTCCGTCGTGGCGCGCAAATCGTGGCGCAAGGATCAGGGGCGAATGTGCTCGGTGACCCGCGTCTTGGGCTCACCTGGCTCGCCAATGAATTGCTTGCGCACGGGCAGTCACTCAAGGCGGGTGAGCTCGTGATGACGGGTACGTGTGTGGTGCCCGTGCCAGTGAATGCTGGCGAGACGCTCACCGCCGACTTTGGTGAATTCGGCCAGGTGAGCGTACGCTTTAAGTCTTAGGCGTGTTGAAGATTGAAGATTGACGCTTGACTTTGGTTAGGCTGCGACGGGTGCCTGTTGTGCGCCTCTAATTAATTTGCCAGGCAGCTCACCTGTGGGTGTGCCGTCCTTGTGTGTGACAACACCAGAGACGATCGTCGCGCGAAAGCCCTCTGCCGCCTGTCCAAGCCGACGTCCTCCTGCGGGTAAGTCGTACACAATTTTTGGCGCATGCAACTTCAAACCTTCGAAATCAATGATGTTGATATCGCCCTTGTAGCCTGGACGTAAGATGCCGCGATCGTTTAGACCCACGGTGGCTGCAGTGTCTTGAGTTTGCCACTTTACAAGCAGTTCGAGTGGAATCTTCTCCCCGCGGCTGCGGTCGCGTGCCCAATGTGTCAGCAGATACGTGGGAAAACTGGCATCGCAGATATAACCATAATGCGCGCCGCCATCGCTCAGACCTGGGACCGTGTCACGATCCATCAACATTTCACGCAACACCTCGTGATCCCGATCGGCATAGTTATAGAGCGGCCGATAGAGCATGGCCGTGCCGTCATTTTCTAGCAAATAGTCGTAGGCAAACGCAGTAGGATCCACCCCTGCGCGTTCGGCACGTGCAGCAATGCTGTCCTCGGGGCGAGGTTCGTAGTCAGGTGGATCACCGAGTGGATACAAATTCTCGAAGTTTGCGACGCGACGTTTGTACATGGCCTCACTGTGCTCTTCAGACAAAATCTGCGCACGTACGGCCGGATCTCGGAGTTTATTCAAGCGTTCCTCAGGAGATAAGGACCGCAGCGCTTCAAAGCTCGGGAGTTGTGTAAATGGGCAGAGCGAGAGCGCAAAACTTAAGATTAATGCGACGGGTCGGGCACCGACCTGCGCCTTCATTTTCAGACCTGCATCGGTGGCAGCATGCATATGTTCCATCACGCGACGCCAGCGCTGAGGGAGGTGTTCATGCTGTAAAAGTGTCAGCGACAAAGGGCGTCCAGAGACTTCGACTATTCGGCGCAACATCGCGAATTCTTCATCGACATCATCAAAGTCTGTGACGAGTTGCAGCACGCCGAGACCGGCCTCTCCAAGCCCTTTCGCGATCGCGGTGAGTTCACCTTCTGCAGCACCCAAGGTCGGTGTGGGATGTCCATCGCTGCTGCGATGCAAGATGGTTCTGGAGGTCGTGAATCCTAATGCACCCGCTTTGACAGCTTCGACTGCCAGCGCAGTCATCTTTGCGCGATCCTCGTCGGTGGAGGGTTCGCGTTTAGCGCCACGCTCGCCCATCACGTTAATGCGCAGCGGGGCATGACCAATTTGGGCGGCTACATCGATGTCGAACTGACGCGCATCAAGTGAGTCAAGGTATTCGGGAAAACTGGTCCAGTTCCAGGGCAAGCCTTCATCAAGCACGACACCGGGAATGTCTTCAACGCCTTCCATCAGTTTCATCGTGATTTCACGATGTTCCTGTTTACAGGGCGCAAAGCCGACACCGCAGTTACCCATCACCACGGTCGTGACACCGAGCTGTGACGACGAGGCGACCTTGTTGCTCCAAGTGACCTGGCCATCGTAATGCGTGTGAATATCAACAAAACCAGGCGTGACCAGCAGGCCTTTTGCGTCGATTTCCTGTTCCGCAGTACCAGTGACTTGACCGACTTCTTTGATCAAGCCATCAACAATCTTGATGTCACCAACAAAGGGCTTGGCACCTGTGCCATCTACGATGGTCCCGTTACGAATAATGAGTGTTGCGATGTTTGCCATGTTTGCCATGTTTCAATTATGTACAAAAAAAGATGAGATAAGGTTCAGTTGTATTCAGAATGTGATGAGACGCTATTCGCTCTGCTCAGGAAACTGTGCGATCACTTGTGCGACGGCTGCGGTGAGTTTTTTGGCATAGGGGACATGCAGGAACTCATTAGGGCCATGGGCATTTGACTTGGGTCCCAGTACGCCACATACCATCATTTGCGCTTTCGGAAATCCGGCGCTCAGCAGATTCATCAAGGGGATCGTACCGCCTTGACCGATATAACCAACAGGGGCCTGAAAATGAGCAAGACTGGCTTGATTAAGCGCTTGCTCAAACCATGGCGCTGTGCTCGGCGCATTCCAGCCGCTGGAGGTGCTCTCGGAATGAAACGTCACTTTGGCTTGATAGGGCGCGTTATCCTCAAGAAGTGTCTTGAGCTCTGTCACGGCGGCTGCAGCATCAATTAGAGGTGGCAGACGTAGACTGAGTTTGAACGCCGTGAAGGGACGCAGCACATTACCCGCGTCTTTGAGCGCTGGAAAGCCCTCGGCGCCAGTCACGCTCAACGTGGGCATCCAAGTACGACGAATCAAAGCTTCGACAGGATCAAGCGTCGTTGGGATTGCGACCAGACTTGAGCCACCGCAGTCGTGATGCGCCCAAGGAAAGCGCTTGTAAATCTCGTCACCTAAGATCTCTGCTGTGGCTTGGGCCTGCTGGCGACGCTCGTCAGGCACCTCGCAATGAAAGCTACTGGGCAAAAGGCGGCCAGTCTCACTGTCCTCTAAGCGGTCCAACACATGACGCATAATGCGAAAGCTTGAGGGGACAAGCCCTGAGGCATCTCCTGAGTGCACGCCTTCAGTCAGAATTTCAACTTTGAGTACGCCGGCCGCCATACCGCGCAAACTTGTGGTCAACCAAAGCTGATCGTAGTTGCCTGCGCCACTATCCAGACAAATCACCAATCCTACGTCACCTAGTCGCGTCTTGAGAACGTCGATGTAAGGTAACAGGTCTGGTGAGCCACTTTCCTCGCAGGTCTCGATCAGTCCAACAATTCGGGGATGCGCAACGTTCTGCTCTTTGAGCGCCTGAATAGCCGTGATTGCAGCGTATGCCGCATAGCCATCGTCCGCACCACCTCGTCCGAATAGTTTGCCGTCGATGTATTTCGGTGTCCAGGGACCCAGTCCATTACGCCAGCCATCAAACTCTGGCTGCTTGTCCAAGTGTCCGTACATCAATACAGTCTGGCTTCCAGCACTTTGTGCACGTGTGGACGCCACATCGAAGAACAGTACGGGGGTTCGACCGGGTAGACGAATAATCTCGAGCTTGAGTCCAGCGACCTTTTGCGCTTCGATCCAAGAGGCCGTGCGCTGCACTACGGTATCGAGGTAGCCCGCCTGTGCCCAGTTCGCATCAAAAGCCGGAGACTTTGCTGGAATCTCAATGTAGTCGCTCAATTGACCGACGAGATCGTTGTCCCAAGCTTTTGTAACGGTCGAGAGAACTTGTGCAGTGTTGAGATTGGGTATGGGCGCGTTCATGCTGCCTTTCCTTTTACTTTTAGACGCCAAGCATGCAGCAAAGGCTCTGTATAGCCACTCGGTTGCTCGAGACCTTTGAAGACGAGGTCGCGTGCAGCACGATACGCATAGGAGGCTTCAAAGTTAGGCGCCATCGGTTGATAGAGTGGGTCACCCGCGTTTTGACCATCAACGACTTTTGCCATGCGTTGCAACGTTTCGTTGACCTGCGCCTCAGTCACAATCCCGTGATGCAGCCAGTTTGCGATATGTTGACTTGAAATGCGTAACGTGGCGCGGTCTTCCATCAGACCCACGTTATGAATATCCGGCACTTTCGAGCAGCCGACGCCTTGATCGATCCAGCGCACGACATAGCCTAGTATGCCTTGCGCATTATTGTCGAGCTCTTGCTGAATATCGGTGGCGGACCAGTTCGGATTGACGGCGACGGGCACTTGCAAAATCTCGTTCAACAAACGATCGATCTCAGCGGGTCCATCGACCTTTTCGAGTTCGGATTGCACGGCGGAGACGTTGACTTGGTGGTAGTGCAGCGCGTGCAGTGTGGCGGCAGTCGGCGAGGGGACCCAAGCTGTGTTAGCACCGGCTTTGGGGTGTGCAATTTTTTGTTCAAGCATGGCAGCCATCAGATCTGGCATCGCCCACATCCCTTTGCCAATTTGTGCGCGACCGCGCAGACCGCATGACAGGCCTGTGAGCACGTTACTGCGCTCATACGCGGAGAGCCAGGCACTAGACTTCATGTCCCCTTTACGGATCATGGGACCTGCCTGCATGGCAGTGTGCATTTCATCACCGGTGCGATCCAGAAAACCGGTGTTAATAAAGGCGACTCTCGCACTCGCTTCGTTGATGCAAGCCTTGAGGTTGACACTGGTGCGTCGTTCTTCATCCATAATGCCAAGCTTAACGGTGTTGGGTACCAGTCCCAGCATGCCCTCAACACGAGCAAACAGTTCATTGGCGAACGCAACCTCTGCTGGACCGTGCATTTTTGGTTTGACGATGTAGACGGAACCCGTTCGCGAGTTACCAAATTGATGTGCTTGGTCTCGCTTGAGATCGTGCAGTGCGATCGTGACCGTCACGACGGCATCCAGAATACCTTCAAAAATTTCTTGACCGTTTCCATCCAGAATGGCGGGATTGGTCATCAGGTGTCCGACGTTACGCAGAAAAAGCAAGGAGCGGCCATGCAGCGTGACCACGCCATCTTTGGAGTCTTGTGCACCCACGCCTGCTTTGTAGTGGCGATCATCATTGAGGGTGCGATTAAACGTCTGCCCGTTTTTAGTGACACTTTCAACCAAGGTGCCTTTGAGAATGCCCAGCCAATTGCGATAGGCGAGAACTTTATCCTCTGCGTCAACGACCGCCACGGAGTCTTCGAGATCCAGAATGGTGGAGAGTGCAGCCTCCAGGACGATGTCATTGACGCCAGCCGGATCTTCGCGGCCAATACCCTTGCTGCTGTCGATCTGAATTTCAATATGTAAACCGTTGTTGACCAACAAAACGGCGGAGGGTGCACTGCCTTCACCCTGATAGCCCACAAATTGATGTGGGTCACTCAGACCCGTCGTCGAACCGTCCTTGAGGGTGACCAACAGTTTGCCGTCTTGCACGGCATAGTGTTTAGCATCGGCGTGTGAGCCCTTGGCAAGCTTGGCAGACTGATCAAAAAACTGACGGCCAAACGCGATGACTTTCGTACCGCGAATGGGGTTGTAGCCGCCAGCACGCGTGGCACCATCCGCTTCAGAAATCGCATCGGTGCCGTACAGCGCATCGTACAAAGATCCCCATCGTGCATTGGCTGCGTTCAGTGCATAGCGGGCGTTGAGAACGGGTACGACGAGTTGTGGGCCAGCTTGAAGCGCGAGCTCAGCATCTACATTGGTGGTGGTCGCGCGAGCATTGACGGGAACAGGCGCCAGATAGCCAATGGAGGTCAAATGGGCACGGTACGCGTTCATGTCCTGAATAGGGCCGGGATGGTGGCGGTGCCAAGTATCCATCTCTGCCTGAATACGATCACGCTCTGCCAGCAGGGCGCTGTTCTTAGGTGTCAGATCATGCACGAGTGCATCAAAGCCATTCCAGAAGCTTGCGCGATCAACACCCGTTCCAGGCAGTACTTCATTTTCAATGAATTGGTAGAGTGGTGTGGCGACTTGAAGGCGTTGACAGTTTGTACGTGCAGTCATGGTGGCTGAACCTTGGCTATATTGTGGTTGTGATTGACATAGTTTACTGATTTATACCGTTTCAGGAGAGGAAAGACCTCTTGTTCAAGGATTTCAGATTTGAGCGCTTACCCAGCTTTTTTAGTGGGTGTGACCCCCGAGGGGGTGTTGGTCAGTCACCAGGGTGATCGATTGGCTTTCAGCCAAGCTAGCGATAGCTTAAAAGCGCACTCCGGATTGTCTGCACAGACACTTCAAGGGCCCACGCTGCCGCAACCGCTGCCAGACATTGGCTAATAGCCTCTTGCGTGTTCGTCAGCTGAGTGCTGACAATTTCCTCCAAAGAAAGCACGAACTGACGCGTCTCTCCGTGCACCAACACGATGCTGTGTTGTTCGACTGTGACGGCGCGCTTGCCCTCATTTAAATGGGAGAGCAGGGCGGGGGAGTCTGCCGATGGACTATAGAGGGTGATCGCACCGTCGCAAAACCCACCCATTGAAACCACGTTGGCATCATCCGCATTCAGCACACCTGCACCATGGGGCCAGACGACATCGACTTGCGAGCGATAGACCTTAATCAGATCCTCGGCTGTTTCGAAGTCATGGTAGGCCACATCAGCCCGTTTGAAGATATTGTCGAACACGATATCGGTGACGATGCCGACCGAGCAGCGGTCATAGCAGAGACCTTTACTTAGGATATCGATCCCGCTGTTTTCAATGACGGCGGCCTCGACTTCACAGTTCAACAATAGTCGTCTAGCCTGATCCCAGTCCGAGCCGTCACCTGCATAAAGCGTTCGAGTGCCGACCAACAAGCCACGGGTGCAAGCTAAGCCTGTGCGCCATCCATGTTGGCTCAGTAAATGATGGGTGAGACGCGCGATCTGGGTTGTACCGTGCGAGCCTGTAATGCCCACTAAAGGAATACTGCCATTTTCCTCTTCGGGAAAAATGTGGTCAATGATGGCACGACCGACTGGGCGCGAAAGACCAGAAGCAGGCTTGAGGTGCATCAGCAATCCGGGGCCAGCATTGACCTCGACGATCGCGCCACCCTGCGTATGAAGCGGTTGAGAAATATCCTCAGCGACGAGGTCGATGCCAGCGATATCGAGCCCCACGGTCTTGGCGGCAAGTGCTGCCATCGCGATTACCTCGGGGTGAACATCGTCGGTGCAGTCGAAGGCGACATTGCCGTTACGTTGGATCAGAACTTCTCGACCCTCTGGGACGACGCTGTCGGCATTGAAGCCCTGACGGGTCAGTTCAAGTCTGGCTGCGGAGTCGATCCGCGCGGGATTGAGCGGTTGATCTTCGCCACGCCCGCGTCTAGGGTCTGAGTTGATCTGGCTTGTGATGAGCTCTTGTACGGTCTGCTTGCCATCGCCAATGACACTGGCCGTTTGTCCCTTGGCCGCTGCGGCGAGCTTGCCCCCCACAATCAACAGACGATGCTCGTTACCACGAATAAACCGTTCGACTAACACGCCGGAACCCTCATCGACGGCCACCGCATAGGCCGCTTCAATTTCTGCACGGGTTTCAAGATTGATAAAGACCCCTCTGCCATGATTGCCATCGACCGGTTTAACGACGACCGGCAGACCGAGTTCCTCGGCAGCCTCCCAAGCGTCAGCGGCGCTTTCGACTGCACGCCCGATTGGGATTGGAACGCCGCAGGTTTCTAGCAGCATTTTGGTCAAGCTTTTGTCGCGGGAAATGGTCTCCGCGATGGCACTGGTTTGGTCTGTTTCTGCGGTCCAAATACGTCTTTGTTTAGCGCCATAGCCGAACTGAATGAGATTACCTTCACTTAAACGGATGGCGGGGATCGTTCGATCGTCTGCGGCCAGAACCATGGAGGCCGTACTGGGCCCGACGCAGCGACGTTGCGCTAAATCCCTGAGATTTTCGAGTTCGCCTTCAAGGTCATAGGGTTTGTCGTCGATCGCGGCCATGACGAGGTCGCGCCCCATGTATAGCGCGGCAAGCGTAACTTGCTCTTCCCAGCCACTGACCATTACTTTGTAGACGCCACGCTGTTCGGTTTCACGGGCACGACCAAAACCATGGCCGGGCACGCCCGCCAAATCCTGCAGGGCAAGGGTGACGTGTTCAAGAATATGGCAGGGCCAGGTGCCTTCTTTGAGACGCATCAGGAAGCCGCCGTGCACGCCAGGACTGCAACGGTGTTCAACGAGGCTGGGCAGCCAATCGGTGAGTCGCTCATACAGGCCAGGGACGGTGTTGGACGGACTATCCTCCAGATCACCAATGTCGACGAGCGCCTCAATGATCGCGCAGTATGTCCAGATGTTTGGACCACGCAAATAAGTCGTACTTTTGATAACGATGTCGCGCTTGTTCATGAGCTTAAAACAGTAATGACCAAGTACTCATTATCGCCGCAAAACAGGCAGCGGGGTGACCGCGCTGCCTGAACCAATCCAGCGTCGCTTCATTCGCTAGGATGACGCCCTTTGATTGGGTATTGCGGATCGACGAAGCCGTGTGTCGAGGCATAGCCAGGGGGCACTAGCTTATCAACAAGCGTTTCGTCTTCAGCAATGAGTTTGACGTCAAGTGCGGCAACATAGTCTTTCCATTGCTCTAGCGTTCGGGGTCCACCGATCACACCACTGAGTAGTTTGTTGTTGAGTGCCCAGGCAATGGCGAACTGTGTCGGGCTGAGACCACGACTTTGGGCATGCGCCTTGAGTTCGTTGGCGATTTCGAGCGATTCGGTCCGAAATTCAGTTTGATGCATGCGTCGATCGCCACGTCCGGCACGACTGTTCGGGTCAGGTTTGACATTAGGGTCGTATTTGCCAGTCAGTACACCTCGCGCAAGTGGGCTGTAAGCCACGACACCGACGCCATAGTGCTCGCAGGCAGGGATCACCTCGGTCTCGATGAGTCGGGTAACGGCGCTGTAGGGTGGTTGGCAGACGATTGGCTGAGGGATCCCCATGCGACGTGCTGTTTCGACCATACGCGCGACGCGCCACCCACGGAAATTTGAAATACCGTAGTAGCGAATTTTTCCGAGTTCGATCAGTCTTGCAAAGCTCGACAGTGTTTCTTCGATCGGCGTGGTCTCATCATCTTTGTGCATGTAATACACGTCGATCCAGTCGGTGTTCAGGCGCTTGAGGCTATTGTCGACTTCTTGCATGATCCAGCGCCGAGATAAGCCCTTGTCGTTAGGTTCATTGCCAATCGGGTTGGCGACCTTAGTGGCCAGTACCCATCTTGAGCGATCTTGGGCGATGAGTTTTCCAACGATCCGCTCCGACTCTCCACCCGCGTAGTTGTCTGCGCTATCGATCGCGTTGAGTCCTGCATCGCGGGTCACCGCGACCATTTCGCGCGCGACGGCTTCATCGGTTTGGTCACCAAACATCATTGAGCCGAGCCACAGACGCGGCACGAGTAAACCACTTTGACCTAAGGGACTGTAGAGGGGACTCTTGGTTGTCATGAGAATATTCACCATTGAAATGAGGGTAGACGGCCCGCTTGGACGCCAATCGCGTATTCGGGACTTTAACGCAAGTTAGCTCGACGACCACGGCAAACACCAAAAGACGCTTGGAGTCATGTATACTTTTGAATACAAATAGACAATTCTGAGGCAATTTGTGATGCGCACACTCGATCAACGTTCCGGCTGGAATGCGGAAACGCTAAAAAATGATTCGACTTGGACTTTTCATCTTGATGAGCATGAACGACAAGAACTCGTCGAACGCATCACGCATGCCTACGACCCTGCGAAAACATTATTTGATTACTCCTTGGCAGACTTAAAACTCGGTTCTGTTTGGGAGGTGTTTGTCAAAGCCTTAAAGGAGGTCAAGGAAGGTCGAGGTGTTGCACTGGTCAGAGGGATGCCAAGAGCAGAGTTGAGCGACAAGCAATTCGAGATTTTGACGTGGGCATTGGGCATGAACACGGGTGTTCCACGACCGCAGGGTAAAAGCACTCAATATATTTCAGCGGTCCGCAATGCGGGCACCGAGTACCGGACGGGTTCGGGCCGCGGTTATTCCTCCAATGCAGAACTAGACTTTCATACTGACTCCTCAGACGTCATCTTTTTGAGCTGTTTTAACAAAGCCGTTTCAGGCGGCAAGACGATCATTAGCAGTTCGATGGCTGCCCACGACGTGATGGCGCGCGAGTATCCGGACCAACTTAAGTGGTTGTATGTACCAATCGCTTTTAGCCGACAAAGCGAGGAGGCCCCAGACGAGGGCCCCTTCGTCATGCAGCCTGTATTCTCAGAGGCAGATGGTAAATGGTTTGGTCGTTGGAACTGGAATCGTGTGCGCAGTGCCCAAAAAATCCCAGGTGCGCCGCAGTTATCTGCAGAGCACTACGCAGCACTTGAAAAATTTGATGAAATTGTCCGAAGTCCCGAGCTCGCCTATGAAATGTGGCTCGAGCCAGGCGATGTGCAGATCCTAAACAGTCACGTGACCTTGCATTCACGGACCGAGTTTGAGGATCACGAGGATCCAGCGCTTAAACGTTTACTTTATCGATTGTGGATTGCACCGCCTGATGCGCCCAGACTACCAGAGTGCTGGCGTGATTTGTACCGAAGCTGTGAAACCAATCAGGTCAGGGGTGGGATTCGCGGCCATTGCCATGGCGAAAGCCAACAGACGTTTGAAGCAAAACATGCATCAGACTTGGGTATGCAAATCTGATGCATGGGGTGAGGTAAAAGCGCGTAGTGTTACGCGCAACTGCTTTTACAGTTGAATGTTTGCCGCTTTTGCGACAACACCCCATTTCTCGATTTCACTCCGTACGTATTTCTGAAATTGCTCGGGCGTGCTACCAACAGGGACGGCGCCCAAGCCTTCGAGTTGCTTGCGTACGTCCGGTGACTTCATAATGTTAATCACGGCAGTGGCAATCGTATTCACGATCTCTGGTGGAGTGCCTTTGGGGGCGAACAAGCCACTCCACGAACTGACTTCAAAGTCTTTAAAACCGAGTTCGGCCAAGGTGGGTACGTCTGGTAATTGAGGCATCCGAGTGGCACCTGCGACAGCAATCGCACGTACGCGTCCAGCTTGGATCGTGGTCGTGATGCCAGACGCTGTTTTAAAGCCCATCGATACCGTACCACCCATGACGTCATTGAGCGCCGGTGCTGCACCTTTGTAGGGAACATGCAAGGCATCAATGCCGGCACGAAGCTTAAGCATTTCTCCCGCGAGGTGAGGAGACCCGCCAGCACCGGAAGAGGCGTAGGAGAGTTTGCCTGGGTTCGCTTTTGCATAGGCGATGAGCTCGGCCAGTGTCTTGACGGGCAGATCATTGTTGACGACCAGAATACTGGGTGAGGAGACGAGTTGCGTAATTGGAATGAAGTCTCGTTCGGTGTCGTAATTTAAGTTCTTGTATACCGACATGTTCGTGGCGTTCGCAATGGTGCCAAGAAACAGGGTGTAGCCATCCGGCTTTGCGCGGGCAGCTTCAGTTGATGCGATGTTCGAGCCGCCACCGGGCTTATTCTCAATAATCACCGGCTGACCAAGCACCTTTTCCAAGCGGCTACCCACGAGTCTGGCCACAATGTCAGTGGGACCGCCTGCGCTAAAGCCCACCAGAATTTTGATGGGTTTTTCGGGGTACTTGGCCTGAGCGACAGCGGACATGCCAAGTCCAGTGGTCAGAACGAGCGCGCCGAGTAGTGCGCGACGCATGCGTTGAAGTGTCAGTTTCATATGATGTTCCTCCTGAATTTTTTGCACGATACCATGAGCGCGAACCTCTGGGTTAACCCGCTCTTTCGTCCGTTAAAAAATCACCTTATGACACCTCGCTCTCCTATTTGGCAGGCCCAAAGGTGTTATGCCTTAGGTTATATTTAGCTCGCTATGCACGGGTCTGAGTCGTGCAGCATCATGCGCCGAGCTTTCTTTGGAGAAATAAATGAGTGCAGCTTTACTGTCGCCACGTATGTCTTTGGTCAAACCTTCGCCCACGTTGGCGATTACTGACAACGCCAAAGCAATGAAGGCCAAAGGGATGGATGTGATTGCCTTGGCTCAGGGTGAGCCTGATATGGATACGCCTGCCAATATCTGTGAGGCTGCAATCAAAGCCATCCGCGACGGTCAGACGCGCTACACGGCTGTCAATGGTACGGCTGAGCTCAAGCGGGCCATCGCGCGCAAGTTTTTGCGTGACCACGGGATGACGATTGCCCCTGACGATGTGATTGTCTGCACCGGCGGCAAGCAAGTGTTGTTCAATGCGCTGGTGGCTACGATTGGAGAGGGTGACGAGGTGCTGATTCCCGCACCCTACTGGGTGAGCTACCCTGACATGGTCATGCTCGCGGGCGGCAAGTCGGTTTCCGTCGAGTGTGATGCATCGGTAGGTTTCAAGTTAACGGCAGAGCTACTGGCCAAAGCGATCACCCCCCGGACCAAATGGTTGATTCTCAATTCGCCCTCGAATCCAACAGGCTCAGTTTATACAGAGGCGGATCTTAAAGCGCTCGGACAGGTATTGATCGCGCACCCCAATGTGCTTGTCATGGTCGACGACATGTACGAGAAATTGTTGTTTGACGGCGCCAAATTTTTCACTCTTGCGCAGGTCGTTCCCGACATTGCAGACCGCGTGCTCACTGTCAATGGCGTATCCAAAGCATATTGCATGACTGGCTGGCGCATTGGTTACGGCCATGGTCCGAGCTGGTTGATCGGTGCAATGTCTGCGATCCAGTCTCAATCAACCTCTAATCCCTCTTCTATTAGCCAAGCAGCCGCACTCGAAGCGTTGGATGGCCCACAAGATTTTATTGCGGCTCACAACGTTATTTTTGAACGTCGTCGCAACATGGTCGTGAAGCTGCTCAATGAGTGCGAGGGCATCACCTGCATGACGCCACAAGGTGCATTTTATGTATATCCAAGTTGCGCAGGTGTTTTGGGTAAGACGACACCAAAAGGTGTCAAAATCAACAGTGATTTTGATTTTGCGAACGCATTGCTTGATGAAAAAATGGTTGCAGTCGTGCCGGGTTCTGCTTTCGGTCTGGCGCCTTACTTCCGTATCTCATACGCGACTTCGGATGATATTCTCAAGGACGCTTGTCAGCGCATCCATGCATTTTGTGCGTCGCTCAAAGGGTAAGGGTTGATCAGGAAAATAACCTGATCGCCTGAGTTTGAGTTAGCGTGGAGGCTTAAAGGCCCCCATTTCTTCGAGCGTTTCCTGAATTAAATCTAAACGCAAGCGTGGGTTCTCCATGGCAAGCAAGTGCAGCTTCTGGGCAGCAGGAATATCCAGTAGCTCTGCCCATCTGTTGGCAATCCACCCGCAGTCGTTCAGTCGATAGGGGGCGACGATAGGACGTTCCCCAGCAGGAATTTCTTGCTCATTAAACGATTCCATCAGCCTGGCCAACGCCTGTGAGGTGGTGGTCAGTTCGGGTGGGACTTCGATCGATGGATCCTCAGAAATGAGTTCAACTTCGGCAGACCAGGCGCCGTTGGGTGCGAGGGAACGCTCCAACACTTTGAAGCGCCTTCCACCATGACAGCGAATCATGAACAGGCTGGGTTGCACCGCTTCGAACTCAACGATATGGGCAAGAGTCCCCACGTCAGAAAAGGCAATCTCTTTGCCAGGCATACGAACTTCACCTCCCTGATTGAGTGTGACAACACCAAAGGGGGATTCAGTCTTAAAGCACGACTTGATCATATCGAGGTAGCGCACCTCAAATATCTTGAGTGCCAGCAGTCCATCGGGAAATAACGTTGAACCAAGTGGGAACAGGGGGATATTCATACGAAATGCTCTTTGTTAAAAGCGGTCTAAGACACGCCTCAGTTATAGCTCGGATTTACCTCTGAGCGATTTTGTTTCCGAGTGCTTACGCTTAGATTCGAGCCGACGCTGGCGCGAACCGAACGTTGGTTTGGTCGCGTGCCTTGTTTTTGGTGGCCGTGCGACGCTATTCACGAGAGCATGCAGTCTCTCAAAGGCGTCCGCGCGATTAAGTTCCTGGCTTCGATGAGATTGTGCTTTGATCACAATTGCCCCCTCCCGTGTAATACGTGAGTCTTTTAAGGCCAACAACCTGACTTTAACATCAGCCGGCAGGCTCGAGTTTGGAATATGAAAGCGCAAGTGAATCGCGCTAGACACTTTATTGACGTTTTGTCCCCCGGCGCCCTGTGCGCGCATGGCGGAGACTTCAATTTCTGATTCAGGGATTAGTAGAGTGGTGAGCATTGGGATTTTTGCCGATAGACCTGTACACTAGTTTATCGTCTATTTACTAGGAAACTATCGTGGCTAAAGGTCAGCAAAAAACCAATAAAGAATCAAAAAAACCGAAGAAGGATACTTCGACCCCCAAGCCCGCGTCCGGATTGAGTGAGCCTGTACGTGCAACGGTCGTGAATACGGTTTATACAAAGCTTAAGCAGAAAGATCGTTGATCAAAACAAGATCCTCCGTCGAATTCAACCTGCGCTGACTGTGTCAGGAAGGCTGAATTCGGTCCACAATCGCGAGTGATTGTTTTGAGCTTAGGTCTTGGTTAATGTTTTGGCGCATTGGCTCGCCGTTTCATTATTGAGCTTTTCTGTGCCAGGCATTTGACCCCAGCCGCCTTTCTCAATAAAGGTATAACGCGCCCATTCATCAGTCTTTTTCAATGCGGCGAGGTTCGCATCGAAATTAGCATCGCGTTTGAACATTTCTGCGCAGACGGGTGCGAGTGCTGCGACAGTTGCCGCGGATCCCCTTGCGGAGCTGAGTGACTCCACTTTACCCGGGGTATGCCAGTCTGCAAAGCCAAAGCCAAGAACCGTTGCGATAATCGCACCAGCCAGAACACCCCACAACGCCGGTTCACTTTGAGTAGGTAGTTTCATTTTTTTGCCTTTTTAATGGGTAGGCCGTCCCATGACGGATGTACCCACTCTACGCGTGATACGTAGATCGCGGGGTTTTAATTTCCGGTATGCCGATCAAGACAAAAGGTTGGCATTAAAATTAACGATTCAATTCTTCTCGAGGTTTGGTGTGGCAAAGAACTTTGCGTCTACGGGTCGTTCAGTGTCTGCAGCGGATGCGATGAAGGCGCACAGTCGGTTTCAAGAAGGGTTGGCCTTGCATCAGCACGGGCAGCTTAAAGAGGCACAGATACAGTATGAGCGTGCGCTCAAGTGGCAGCCCAATCATTATGATGCTTTGCATATGCTGGCATTGATTGCTTATCAGACGCAACAATTTGATCGCGCCGAGACTCTCTTTCTCAAGGTTTTAAAACTTGACCCGGATGCGCCTCACGCACTGAATAATTTCGGTAACGTGCTGCAGGATCTCCGAAAGTTTAAGTCTGCATTAGTACATTTTGATCGGGCGATCTCGCTCGAGCCAAATTATGTTGAGGCCCATAACAATCGAGGTGATCTTTTACAAAATATGGGACGCTGGGATGAGGCACTCGAAAGCTATGGCCGATCGATTGCCCTGTCGCCGCAACATTCCGTTGCCTATTACAACCGCGGCAATGCGCTGAATGCCCTCGGACGTCTCGATGAGGCGGTGCAGAGCTACGATGCTGCGATTGCCCTGTCGCCAGATGACGCGAATGCCTACGCAAATCGAGGGAATGCGCTCTCAAGTTTGAAAAAATATAAGGAGGCGGCGCTGAGTTTTGATCGGGCAATCGAGCTGGCCCCCCATGCACCTTATCTTTCAGGTACACGCCTTCATGTCAATATGCAAATGTGTGATTGGCGTTTGTATGACCGTTACCTGGCCGAGGTTCTAGACGCGGTGCGCACGGACCAGCCAGCGTGTTTGCCGTTTCCCCTGCTTGCCTTGACTGCTGATCCACTTTTGCAACAGCGTGCTGCACAGGTCTGGATACGATCCAAACATCCCAGCCCGAAAGTATTACTCCCATTTTCAAAGAAGCAGTCTAAACCGCGTATTCGCGTTGGCTACTTTTCTGCAGATTTTTTCAATCATCCAGTGGCACATCTTATTGCTGGTTTATTTGAAGCGCATGATCGCTCAAGGTTTGAAGTATTCGCATTTTCTTCTGGACCTGATACGCGTGATGACATGCGATTACGACTGGAAAAAGGTTTTGAGCACTTTATTGACGTGAAAGCGGAGTCTGATGCGCAGGTTGTGGCGCGTGCCAGAGAACTCGAACTCGATATTGCAGTGGATCTAAGTGGACTGACCACGGGGTGTCGGCCTGGGATTTTTGCGGCAAGAGTCGCACCAGTGCAGATTAATTATCTTGGCTATCCAGGGACAATGGGTACGACGTTCATGGATTACATTCTGGCTGACAGCACTGTTATTACGCCTGAAACAGAGGCTTTCTATAATGAGAAAGTCATTTATCTGCCGCATAGTTATCAACCGAATGATCGCAAGAGAACGGTATCGTCGCACCTCTTGACACGTGCGCAGCTTGGTCTACCTGAGCATGCTTTTGTCTTTTGTTGCTTCAATAATAATTACAAAATTACGCCAGAAACGTTCAATCAGTGGATGACGATTTTGCTTGCAGTGCCCGAGAGCGTGCTCTGGTTATTGGAAGCCAGCACTGAGACTGCAGACAACCTGCGTCGCGAGGCACAGGTAAGGGGTGTCGCGCCTGAGCGGTTGATTTTTGCACCCAAAGTCCCGATGGATCAACATCTGGCTCGACAGAAGTGTGCGGATTTATTTTTGGATTCTTTGCCCTATAACGCCCATACGACTGCGAGCGATGCCTTATGGGCAGGACTGCCTGTGCTGACGCGTACGGAATCCGCTTTTGCGAGCCGAGTTGCGGCAAGCCTACTGAACGCAGTCGGGTTGCCCGAGCTCGTGACCCATGAGCGGTCTGACTTTGAAGCAAAAGCAATTGCACTCGCCACTGATCGTGCGCAGCTCGAGGCCGTGCGTGCCAAGCTTGAGCGTCATCGTTTGCAAGCGCCTCTGTTCGATATTGAACGGTTCGCCCGCTCTGTGGAGCAGGCTTTTATCCTAGTCCACGAGCGGCGACAGGCGGGAAAACCTGTCGCCTCACTAAAAGTGATTGAATCGCCGGCTCTTTAGACCGCTTCAGGGAACGGGAGTGTTTTGCCCTCTGGAATGGGCTCTTCGCCCAAGCTCAGTAGCATCGCAATCGTCACGTAAGTGCCACTCACGGCAATCAGATCGACAAGTTGCTGCTCGCCGCCGAGCGCCTTTTTAGCGTGCTGAAAAAGCGTTTCACTGATCTTATGATCTTTGCTGATGTTCATACACACATCGTAGACGGCATCTTCATCAGGCTGCATATCGCGCGGACGAATATTGGCTTTGAGATCATCGGCCACCTGTGCCGGCAAACCGTTGCGCAACGCAATTGGATAGTGAGCCACCCACTCAACTTGTGAGGACCACAGGCGCGCTTGAATCAAAATAGCAAACTCACTTAAGCGCATTGGCAGTGAATTATTAAAGCGTAAATAATCGAGCAGGCGCTTCATGCGATCGGCAAAAACGGGACTGCGTAACATCACGTTGTAGGGGCCGGCTAAGCCGAGACTGGAAATATCAATAATTTCCTGCGCCAGTCCCTTTGACTCTGCGGGAAGGGTATCAAGAGTAACTTGCGTGAATCTTTTTTGTTTTGTATTTGACATGTGTCGTCCGAAAGTGAGAGTGTGGCGGGTGAGGCATTGCTTAGGTCTATAACATTGCGAAAAGGGCCTTAGACCTGTGGTCGTGCTTGATGCCAGGTTGTGTCCCGTTGATATGCATCGGCAATTTTTAAAATCGTACTTTCTGCAAAGGGACGTCCAACCAGCTGGAACGCTAGAGGCATTTTCTGACTTGAAAACCCTGCGGGCACACTCATCGCTGGCAATCCCAGAAAGTTGATGGCGCGGTTCGTGTAGGTGAGTTGACTGATGGACTGGAGCACCTGGTCGATATTGCCTGTCGTGGTGGCAGCGATCGTTGGGGTGTGGAACCGAGCCACGGGCACATGTAATGCGTCACAGTTGCCAAAGCATGTGTGTAAAAATTCATTGATATAGTGGTCTCTGGCACGCAGCGCGTCAACATAGGCAATGCCCGAGTGCTCAAATCCCGGCTTGATACGCGCAAGCACTTGTTCGCTATAGTCTTGAGGTCGTTGTTTAAACCATTTCTGATGAACTTGCGCGGCCTCTACCGTTAATACGATTGCGGTCATCTCATGAATGCGTTGCATATCAGGAACATTCACCTCCACCAGCGTGGCACCGCGATTACGCAAGACTTCTAGACTTGTCGCGAGGGCCGCCGCCATTTCTGAGTCCAGATTTTCACGATAAAACGCCTGAGGTACCCCGATCCGCATGCCTTTAAGATCGCCGTTAAGACTTTGTTCGTAATCTTCATTGGGGTGCGTTGTGCACCAGGCATCGGCAGGATTGGGGCGACTGACATGCGTCAACATGCGCGCGCAGTCTCGTGCCGTTTGTGCAAGAGGACCGACGCAGTCCAACGTATGGGACAAAGGAAATACCCCCTCAATACTCACGCGTTTAGAGGTTGGTTTGATCCCTGTAATGCCGCACATAAATGCAGGTTGCCGGATAGAGCCACCTGTATCGCTTCCCAGAGAGCCAAACACAATGCGAGCGGCAACTGCAATGCCTGAACCACTTGAGGAACCACCCGGCGGATAATCAGGGTTCCAAGGGTTGAGCCCGTGACCATAATGACCATTAAACCCTGTTGGGCTCATCGCAAACTCTGCCATATGCAGTGCGCCGATGTTGACCTGTCCAGCGGCATCGAGCTCTCGGATGACCCAGGCATTCTTTTGAGCGATATTACCCTTGAGGATCTTCGAGCCGACATGCATTTCTTTGTTGGCCACCTCAATGAGGTCTTTATGTGCCAGCGGAACACCATGGAGTGGGCCGAGCGTCATACCTGTGGCTTGGAGCGCATCAAGTGCCTGCGCTCGAGCGAGCGCCTCCTCTCTGTCAATACGAAACACGGCATTGAATTTTCGACCAATCGTTTCAAGTCTGTTGAGAGACCATTCGGTCAGTTCACGTGATGAGAACGCCTTGTTGGCGATCCCGTCTGCTGCACTGACGAGGTCGAGTTGTTCGAAGTTGCTCATGGTAATCCGTTCCTGTTGAAAGCTTGAGAAGAAGGCCTGAGAATGCGAGTGATGAGCATAACAAACCTAGAAGGGAAGATCCGCTTGATGTTGTGGTGCAGCAGCGGAGTCAGATTCAATGGGTGAGAGGCCGCCTGCACGAACACCTAGAAGCCGAATTTTCTGGTCAAGCGGGACACGACGCAAGCACTCGGTCGCCGCGCGTCGGATGCTCGCTGCATCAAACACGGAGTGCGTCAGGGTGACGTCGCGTGTGATCACCTGAAAGTCCGCATATTTGATCTTGATACCGATCGTTTTGCTGACATATCCTTTTCTGACCAGATCGTCTGCAACGCGATGACAGAGATTGGTGAATATTTCGGATAGCTTAGGACGATCTTGCTTGACATGTAGATCACGCTCAAATGTTGTTTCTCTGCTCAGGGATTTAGGTTCTGAGTAGGTGACCACTGGGCGCTCGTCGATGCCTTGGGCAACATGGTGCAACCACATCCCAGTGGACCGTCCGAATTGAGCCATCAGCATTTCCGGTGAGGCCGCAGCCAGATCCCCGATGCTATGAATGCCAAGTGAGGTCAGTTTTTCATTAGCCTTGGGGCCAATACCATTGATTTTCTTAGCGGGCAAAGGCCAGATACGTATTTGAAAATCTGCAGGGCTCAGAATCGTCAGACCATTCGGTTTTTCAAGATCTGAACAGATTTTTGAAAGAAGCTTGTTTGGGCTGATACCAATCGAGCAGCTGAGTCCTGTGGCCTTATACACCGCATCTTTGATGCGCTGGCCAAGCAGCGCCGTGTCTTCGTCAATATCGGTTAGGTCGATGTAGATTTCATCGATACCGCGATCTTCGATCAGGGGTGCTACTGCCGCCACCGTGGTTTTAAATAGTCCAGAATAGTATCGATAGGCATCAAAATTTGCGGGTAACAAGATGGCATCAGGCGCGAGCACAGCTGATTTCATCAGGCCCATCCCCGAAAAGACACCTAGCGCGCGGGCTTCGTAGGTCGATGTCGTAATGACGCCTCGACCTACGTAATCGCGCAGGCGTGCAAATTTCCGAAGACCCTCGGCATCAATACTGGGTGCTGTTGTGCTTCGACCGCCCACGACAACGGGCTGTCCCTTGAGTTCGGGATAGCTAAGCAATTCGACCGATGCGAAAAATGCATCCATATCGAGATGTGCGATTCTGCGGCCGTGCGTCATATTTCCAGTGTATTGGAATTATGAGGTTGAAATTGTGAGGTTTGACTTTAGTGAATGTTTTAAACTAAGTGAGTTGAAACTTGCACATTCTGACTAGGAATGCGCTTTACCTGATTAAGCTGCCCACCATGAACCCCGTATCTTCTGACGCCTCGACCGAGAATCTGCATGTCGCTGCCTTTCTTTCCATGCCAACCCCACAGCAGCTTCACGAGCAGTTGCCCCTGACCGAATCCGCTGCGCATGTCATTACTGAGGGTCGTGAGGCACTCAATAAAATTTTGCGCGGCGAGGATCAGCGTCGTTTTGTTGTTGTCGGCCCATGCTCCATTCACGATCCTGTCGCCGGTATGGATTACGCACATCGGCTTAAAACCCTCTCAGATGAGGTATCGGACGTTTTACTGCTTGTCATGCGCGTGTATTTTGAAAAACCCCGCACAACCGTGGGTTGGAAAGGCTATATCAATGATCCTCACATGGATGACTCCTTTCGTATTGACGAAGGCATGCTGCTTGCCCGCAAGTTTTTACTCGATGTGAATGCGCTAGGTTTGCCTGCAGGCTCTGAGGCGCTCGATCCGATTTCGCCTCAATATCTCGGTGACCTGATCGCTTGGAACGCCATCGGTGCACGTACCACTGAATCACAAACCCACCGTGAAATGTCCTCCGGCCTGTCCACTCCCGTTGGTTTTAAAAATGCGACAAATGGGGACGTTACAGTCGCTGTCAATGCGATTTTGTCCGCTGCGCGTCCTCATCGATTTCTAGGTATCAGCGCCCAGGGACAGGTATCCATCGTTCATACGACAGGTAATCCTTATGGTCATCTCGTCTTGCGTGGAGGAGATGGACGGCCGAACTACGACACGGTGTCGATTTCTCTGGCCGAGGCTGCGATGAAAAAGGCCAAAATCAGACCTAATATCGTCGTCGACTGTTCCCATGCGAATAGTTATAAAAAGCCCGAGCTTCAACCTCTGGTGATGTCTGACGTGGTGAGTCAGATCGTGGCGGGAAACCGCTCAATCGTGGGGATGATGATTGAATCTAATTTGGTGGCAGGTCACCAATCCATTCAGGCGGATCACACCCAAATGACCTACGGTTGTTCGGTCACAGATGGCTGTGTGGATTGGGCAAGTACTGAGCAGATGATTCGTGAGGCTGCTCAGCGTCTTCGCCCTGTATTGTTCTAAATATTTTTATGTTGATGGTCAATACGCAGGGCTTCTTGCTTGATTAGATCCGTGTGTTGCCCCAGCGTCGGTGCGGCAAAGGGGTCGGGCCCTGGTGTTCGACCAAAGCGAATAGTGCGCTTGAGTCCGCGATATGGCCCCACAACGGGGTGTTGATACGTTGTGATCAGATCCTGACTTTGTACCTGAGGATGATCGAACATATCTTCAATCTGTCGGACTGCTGCACAAGGGACCTCTTCACCAAATAAGGTTTCCCATTCGATTGCCGTCTTGGTCGCTAATGCCGTATGCAGACGTGTCACAATTTCATTTTGATTGAGCGCCCGTTTGCGCACGGTATCAAAGCGTTCAAGACCGATAAAATCGGTCATGCCCGTTTTTTCGCATAGAGCATGCCAAAAGTGAGGGGTGTTGGCTGAAATATATAAAAACCCCTCCTTGGTAGGATGCAAGCCTGTAATGCCGCCCGAGCGCATGTCTCGACCGACATCGCGCCCTTCGCTTTCTGCCCAAATAAGACGTCCGGACTGCAGTGCCATTGCAGCAGACAATAAAGAGACCCCGACAAACTGTCCCGCGCCCGAGCGCTCACGCTCAAAAAGCGCGGATGAAACAGCGCCTGCCACTAACGCAGACGTGTAAAAGTCAACAATGGATCCATACAAAAGCTCTGGGGGACCGTCTTTTTTTCCTTGTAAGACAGCCATGCCTGTCATCGTCTGCAACACTTGATCAAAACCTGCTTTGTCCTTCATGGGGCCAGCTTCGCCGTAGCCGCTCACCGCACAATAAATAAGCCGTGGGTTGAGTGCTTGCAGCTGCTCATAACCGATGCCAATACGGGGTGCAACCGTTGGCCTAAAGTTGTGCACTAATACATCCGCACCCTTGATCAAAGCGAGAAGCGTGACGAGATCCTCGGGTTTTTTAATGTCTAGTACCGCAGAGAGCTTACTGCGGTTAACGCCAAGAAATGCACGGCTTTCAGTCTCAAGAGAGGAGGGGTATTTGCGCAGATTATCGCCAATTGGTGGTTCGATCTTGATAATCTCCGCACCCTGATCCGCCAAGAGCGAGCACCCATAAGGGCCCGCGATGTAGGCCGACATGTCGACCACCCGAACTCCCGATAAAGGTCCGCGAGGACCTTGTCGCGGTGGGAGTAACGAATCGTTTTGTACGAGGTTGTGATTATTCATGCAAAACCTATTCCGCCTGAATGTTTGCGGCTTGCGCGACGCGCTGCCAACGGGCGAGTTCGGTTGATATATAGGTGCCAAACTCGGTCGGTGTCATCGTGGCAGGGATTGCACCCTGTTTGAGGAAAAATTCTTTCATCTCATTAGAGGAAATGATTTTGTTGATGGTGGTGTTTAACTTTTGCACGACATCAGTTGGTGTGCCAGCGGGCGCCAATACACCCCACCATAAATCCACAGCCCCGACTCCGTAGCCGTAATCGTCGAGTGAGGGAATCTCTGGCGCAATCTCAGAGCGCTTGGCTGTGGTCAGCGCAAGCGCACGGATCTTGTCGTTCTTAACATGATTTAAAAGCGAGGGCGCACTGGCAACAATCATGTCAATCTGACCGCTCATCAGATCATTCACTGCAGGACCCATGCCTTTGTAGGGGACGTGGGTCATTTTGATTTTTGCGACATCTGACAAAATCTCGGTGGCAAACTGGTTAATGCTCCCAACGCCCGAGGTGCCGAAGTTCAGCTTGCCTGGGTTGGCGCGCGCAAAGCTCACAAGCTCGGGCAATGTTTTAAAGGGTGTGCCATTACCGACCGTGACGAGTAGAGGTCCTCGGGCGAGCATGGAGACAGGCGCAAAACTTTTCACGGCGTCATATTGCAAATTCTTTCTAACTGCGGCACCGGTTGTGAATGTCGAGGAAAGCACAACAAGCGTGTATCCATCGGCAGGTGCTTTGGCAACCAGCACGTTTGCCAAGACCCCACCAGAAGCCGGCTTATTTTCCACGACCACGGAGACGCCGAGTGCTTCCTGCATGTGTCTGCCAATGGTGCGCGCGAAGGTATCGTTCGATCCACCTGGCGCACTTCCAACGAGCAGGGTGATCGGCTTAGTTGGGAAGTTTGTTTGCGCCATGACTGCGGCAGGCAACAGGCTGGCAAGACAAAGCAATGTAAAGATTTTTTTCATGATGATATTGAGCCTTTTATAGCAGGTCTATGTGATTTATTTTTGATTAAATTCAATTAGTTAGCAAAGTCTAGCCAAACTGCTATCCGTGCACTCCCTTGAAAGGTGCTTGGAGTTTTGGTTTTCTCAAATGCGATTGATACTCGGGAACTAAAAGCATGGTCGGATTGTCTCATTAACAGTTGTAAATTTTTTATTGCTAGTTGTTTATATTTACATTGCTCTGTGACCAAACTGAGGGCGTTAGGGATGATCAAGATTTTCAAGCTTTCTGCACTAGGGTTGATGGTGATCGCAAGCGGTTGCGTGGTCGTAGACCCCAGTCGTTCTAGTTACGCTTATAGCTCAGGAACTTATTATGGTGGCGGTGCCTACTACGGTGGCGCCTACTATGCCCCTTACATTGGTGGCGCCTACTATTCACCTCCTCCTGTTCGCGTCTATAGCCGCCCCGCCTATTTTGCCCCTCCGCCCCGTGTCGTCGTCGTACGGGAGCGACCCCATCACTCAAAATCCAATCGTCGCGGGGATGGTCGAGGAAGTAACAACCGTTGATGCGCCTGAGCAAGCTCGAGTGTGTGCACCACAACAGCCAATAGGTGGGGGTGCGATCTGCGCATTAGATCCATGACGTTATCTGATCGATCGACCGGCTGCTCGTATTGATATAAAAATTAAATAAGTCCGAGTCGTTTTGCTCTTTCTACTAAAGCTTGCGCACTTTTGAAAAAGGGGGGGTCGATCATTTTTCCGTCGACAACATAAGCCCCAATGCCTTGTGCCTCAGCTTCTTTGGCGGCTTCGAGCACTCGCAAGGCATGCGCAATCGATTCTTGGCTTGGGCGAAAGGCTTCGTTTGCCATGATGACCTGGCTTGGATGGATGCAGCTTTTTCCTGCATATCCCAGCCGCGCGGCAAAGCCTGCCTCCTCTTGGAAACCCTCAGCATTCTTGATGTCCGCAAACGCAGCATCATAGGCCTCGACACCTGCTTCGGCGGCGGCGAGCTTGACTTGCATCATGGCGAATTTGACCGCAAAGGTCTCGGTCCGTGTGATGGCGATCGGCTCAAAGAGATCCGCCAAACCTAGCTGCAGGCCCGCTACGCGGGGGTGTGCAGAGGCGAGTGCGTACGCAGTACGCAATGCTTTAGCCGTTTCGATGTTGAGCAAAATCTGAACGGGGTGTTGGCCATCGAGGTTGACACCATTCTTACGTTCGGCGCGTTCGATCAGCGCGACGGCCTGTTGAACTGCTTCTGGACTCTCAGGCTTAGGAAGGTTGATCACATTCAGACCTGCGCGCACGACCTGTGCAATGTCCTCTTCGAAATGAGGCGTATCCATGCCATTGACGCGAACAATGATGGTCTTTTCGCTTTTGGTCACAGCCTCAGAAGCCATCCAATGGCTCAACGTGACTCTTGCTGCTGCCTTCTTGGGCTCGGCCACAGCATCTTCAAGATCGAAGGAAAGTCCGTCAGCTGCACTGGCCAAGGCCTTGTCAAAGAGCTCAGGACGTGACCCGGGTACGAATAATTTGCTTCTCATTTTTAATTTTTTTTGAAGTGAGGTAAAAAAGTGGGGTGAGGT